>Ga0180430_10000977_pt1 | contig 29442 bp, 67 predicted proteins | sample SS_ome_9_FD_132999 | JGI IMG/M metagenome (GOLD analysis project Ga0180430, IMG submission 132999) | Hypersaline lake sediment archaeal communities from the Salton Sea, California, USA - SS_1_S_2 metaG | ecosystem: Environmental > Aquatic > Non-marine Saline and Alkaline > Hypersaline >... | reverse complement strand
CCTCTCAGAGCGGACGCGCCCCCCGACGACCGTCCCCTCGCCTTCCCCCTGCGAACGACCAGCAGCAGTTGCCCTCCGACCCCGATCCGCCCGGCGGCCCTGTCCGATGAGTCCCGTCCGGCTCTTCCACGGCGGTCGCTCCCTCGGCCCGCTGGGAGTTATCCCCACGGGTCGGCAGCGGTAGGCCCAAGCTGTTAATAACTTGACGTCGGAGGTTCCGTCTTAGGGACTCCCGCCGGGGCTGGGATTCACGTACTTTTCCTCTGACACACGTCGGTGGGAAGTTGCCCACTTTTAGACAAGCTGTTAATAACCCGGTCGGATCCGCCCTCTTGCGTCGCCCCTGATTCGACCTCCCGCCGAGGTTTCCTCTGGCGAACGCCCAGCGGTAGGCAGTAGCTTTCAGGACGACAGGATGTTTGCCATTGCCTCCGACGTTCGACTCTCGAGTTACCGGACCCGCGTCGCGCTCCCGTCGGAGGCAACGTCCCCTCCTGCTCCGTGGTGGGAAGTTGCCCACTTTCCGCTCGGATCCCCTCGAGAGCACCGGAAAGCTTCTGTGTCGAGAGTAAGTGAAAAGCTGCTCTCGACAGGTCGGCCACGTGCAAGCTCACCCTCCCTGTGGTTCGTGTAATCACGCCACCTAAGGTGATATGGTGGTGCTGTGGAGGAACATTGCTCCTGACTGAGCTGCAACCGGGTGATCTGGTCGTTGAGGTCCACTGGCACGGCGCCCGCCGGTACCTGATCCTGGAGACCTCCCAGTGGGAGGATGCGAGGGCGGTCGGTCTGCTGCCCGCCCTGATCAACGTGAGTTACGTTCCGCTGAACGGGGATCCTCCGTGCTACCCCATCTGGCCTGATGACACCTACGGTCGTGAGCTCGAGGAGCGTCGGCTCACGAGAGTGACTGTCGCTCGGAAAGGCGAGGTGATCTGGGAAGGAGGGTGTGACGTTGCTCCTGACTGAGCTGCAACCGGGTGATCTGGTCGTTGAAACCTACAGGATCGGCAAGCACACTGAACAGTATTTGATCCTGGAGGTTACACTGATCGAGGATTACCCCGGTTCAGTTTGCTGCCTGAACCTCCTGGACCTGCAAGATGAGAAACTCGAGACGGTCCGCTGGTTTAACAAGGCCTACGAATATGATCTCAACAGGAAGTACATTTTAAGGGTCACGGTCACGCGGAAGGGTGAGGTGATCTGGGACGAGCGTTCCACGCCGGTGTGCAATTCCGACACCACTGTGGTTCGTGCAAGCACGCCACCCGCGGTGGTATGATGGATCTGCTGAGGAGGAAGTGATGGCTGCAAGACGTGATGCGGCTAGAGCGTTGAAGTTTTGTGTGGGTTCCCGGGTGATGACGTACCCGTTCAAGGATGACGCCTCAGGTTGGTCTCCCGTCCTGTGCGGTGAGATCTCCGAGATCGCCAAGGTTCCCAACGCTGACAAGCGGGATTCAGGCTTGTTTCGTGTTGCCTGGGATTATGTTGGGACAACGCTCTTCTCCCTCGAGGTGGTGATCCAAAGAATCCCGTCAGAATTCACGGGAAGTCAGCTTCGATTCGAGTCGTAACGCGGAGGAAGTGATGGGTATGAACGTCTGCCGGATGCACCAGGTGGCTTACCTGGATCGGTGTCCGGTGTGCCAGCTGGTCGGTCAGCTGGAGGAGCTCAGGACCGACCTGAAGAATGTCTACGACGGGATCAAGGACCTGCAGGCCGTCGAGAATGGTACCAAGACCCAGGAGGAGCTGGAGGACGTGTACGGAGACATCTTCTTCGATCCGCTCCGAGAGCTGAAGGGGATCCTGGATGAGGACATGTACTGGCGGACGCCGTAGTTCCTCGGACCTTCAGTTCGTTGCCCCGTTAGCTGCTCGGGCACGCGCGTGTAAAGTTGCTCTCGGGCGCGGTATAATGGACCCGCAAGGTGACGGAGTGATGATGGCGGATGATAGCTTAGATGGACCCATCTACCTGGTTGGGGAGGCTGGGAAGCGGAGCGGTTTCAAGATCAGACCCATGCGAGTCTGCGTGGGGGTCGAGCAGCTCAAGGTCAAGCTGGCCGAGCAGGGCTTCCCGGACCGCCGATCCTACCTGCCCTACATGTTCCGGGTCTACCAGGTGTTCGGTGACAAGCAGCCCAAGAAGCTGTCCGACAGCGTGCTGCTGGACCTGCTGGCTGCGAGGCAGTACGACGACGCGGAGCCCGTCCTTCGCGCCGTGGACGGCCAGGGGGTGCCACCCACCACCCACCGTCGACCTCCTCTCTCGGAAGCAGCCTCTGCGGAACGCCGACCCCTGCCGCCCGAGGTGCTCGCCTCGGGCGAGGAGAGGCTCCACCACGAGGTGAAGGGCAGAGGACGTCCGGCCCGTACGGCCCGGAGCCGGAACCGTGGCCAGTCCTGATCATCCGCACGCCGTCGACCACTCCCAGTGGGAGCTGTTCGTCCAGGGGGAGGACGGTCGGTCGGACACGAGCCCCTGCATCGACGCGGATCTCCTGACACTCTACGTCCCGATACCGAGGGTCTGAGTGTGCAAGCCTGCCACCGTTCATGGTATGGTGGACATGATGAGGAGGTGACTTGATGGGTGACACCCAGGCACACGGGCTTGAGCTGATCTTCACGACCCAGGGTCGGGTAGGTCTGTACCTGGACGGGCGGAAGCTCACGGAGGGGAGCACACTCCCACCCGCGGAGATCCTGACCGTCCTTCGGGCCGAGGGGATTGACATGTCCCAGGTGGTCCTGACCACGGTCACGGGTGCCGCCAGCCTTCCGGAGGATCTCAATCCGCCGGCTGATGAGGATCCGGTCGATCCGAACCTCCTGTCGGAGGCGGAGATCAAGAGGCGGCTGATCGACTGGCTCCTGGAGGATGAGGTGTACCTCGACAACCTGCTAGAGGAGCACGACCTTCCTTCGGATCGTTGCCTGGGAGGGGCGATCAGTGCGTACGAGTTCACGCAGTTCGAGCTGAAGAGCCGGTTCGACCACGATCTGGAGAATCCGATCTGGGACGAGTGGGAGCACACGCTCACCTTCTCGGTGGACGTCACGTTTCCGAAGGCCAAGATCAGGGCGGACAACACTGGACCGGACTGGTCGGTCGAAGGTTCCCTCTGGATTCGCGGGCTCAAGGACACGGTCTCCTCCTTCGACATCGACGAGATCTTCTACGACGACTCTGACGACGATTAGTTACTCGCGTCCGCGCGGGCTACCACGGATCGCCGCCCCACCTGATGCTGCCGGTTTCACGAACCACCTCCTCGGACCGGCTCCAGGTGGGGCGGTCCTGCGTGTGACGTCCAACTGCCTGCGGTTCGTGCAATCACGTCACCTGAGTGGTAGGATTGACGTGTGGAGGTTGACATGGCCGACGATGAAGACCTGATCTACTTCGGAATGTTCGACTCCCTGGAGGAGGCGGAGGCCTGCCACGACCGGGCCCGCCAGATCGCCCTCTACGACCACCACAACGTGGGTGCTCCCGTGAAGCGGCCTCCCAGGTGGAGTCGGGACGAGCCGTACTGGGCGCTGGCTATCCCCCGGTACTACCAGCAGCACACGCGGACCGTGGCGGAGATCGGGCACCTGGTCAGGGACTTCCACGAGGGGTACCAGGCCGCGACGGCCTCGTTCGAGCGACGGGTGGTCGAGCTCCTGAAGGAGCTCAAGGTGGGAGACGGGATCAACCCGGACCCGGCTGGCCGCAACGCGGGCTTCTACGTGGAGCGGATCACCCGCAAGGGGAAGGTCACCCTGAGCCCGGAGCCTCCCGCACCCAACCGGAAGGACGAGAACACCTACGGGTGGTGACTGGAAAATTTGTCAAAAAAGTTCATGCTGGCGTGCAGGAGGGGACAAAAAAGAGGTACGATGATGATGTCAGGAGGGACGGACCCACTGGCACAAACCCAAACACCCGGCCGCGGGGTCACAGCGGCGAATATCGAGGAGGCATTCAATGCTGACCATCGTGAGCTACCTGGCCGCGCAGGACGACTTCAAGGGCACCATCTACGGCTTCACCAAGGCCGCCGAGCTGGAGTCCCCCGCCGACGGCACCAACGCCGTGATCCAGGCCGCCGCCAACGGCGAGATCGAGACCGAGATCGAGCAGCGCGGGAGCAAGCGTGTCCTGACCGTGAGCCTGTCCAAGCGGTCCGTGCGGAAGATCAACCGGGCCAAGCGGGCCAAGGAGGCCAAGGCCGTCCAGGCCGAGGTGGCCGCCGCGCTCGAGGCCGAGCGTCCCCAGAAGATCGGGACCCTGGTCAAGGCCACCGGTCGGGACCGGCAGGCCGTGCTGGACGCCCTCCGGGCCGGTCGCGAGGCCGGGATCTTCACCTCCTCGAACTCGACCAAGTCCAACTTCCACATGACCTGGACCCTCACCGCGTCCCCCGAGCCCTTCCCGGTCCCCGAGCCGGAGCCGGAGCCCGAGGCCGACGCCGACGAGGCTCCCGAGGCTCCCGCCGCGGAGTGACCAGGTCCACGCCGACGACCGTGACGCCCGGGTTAGCTACCCCGTTAGCTGCTCGGGCGCACGTGTGTCACGCGCGTGCAAGGGCTGCCCGCCCTGTGGTATGATCGTTCGGTGAGGTGGAGATGACGCGTGAGGAGTTTCTGGAACGGTGCGCTCGGTTGCGGGAGGCCTGCAGCCAGCAGCAGGTCAAGCTACGGACCCGGGATCGGCAGGGCAAGTTCTACGTGACTGTGACCGGCACGAAAGACCTTCACAACGACCTGCTCCTTCGTCAGCTGGTGTCCTCGTACTTCCCGGACGCCCAGGCCACGTCGGGTGGGTGCTTTCCACCCGCGAACCTCACGTTCCGGGTCAACAAGGTCGTCGCTCCGGCGACGGTCAAGCAGGAAGAGGAGGTGGTGGTGAGCAGTATGATCGACAAGGTGAATCGGCTTCGGGAGGCGGAGACCCTCTGGGAGCAGGTGGAGTCGGAGGTTCGGGAGGTGTTCAAGGCCGATCCCCGCTCCGACATGGTCGGTGAGCTGATGCTGCAGGACGATGTCCTGGAGATCTGGCTTCTCGAGAACGAGCTGAGCCTGACCGCCCTCCAGCACGCCGTGGACACCCTGAACGTGAATCCCAAGTCCGTGTCGGTCTGTCGGGACTGCAACGCGGATGGGGTCGACTTCCTCCTGGTCAGGATCGTCCTTCCCTCCTGACGAAGTGACGTGCGTCGGTCACGTCGATGTGGTTCGTGTAATCACGCCACCTAGGGTGGTAGGATGGGGGATGTGAGGAGGTGGCGATGGTCGTGATGACCGACCTGAGAGGGTGTGGTGGCAACGTCACTCCGTGTTAGGAGCTTCTGATGAACGACTACCGTTGGCCCGGATACGCGATCCAGGATGGGGTCCTGTACGAGGCGGCGGGTTGCACTCGGCCGTTCCCCGGTGACTCGGACTCGGTTCAGCGGTGGCGGAAGATCCAGCGGCTATCTGCCCCCTCGCTGCTGGCCTTGCTGCGGCAGCTGGAGGCGGGAGTGAGCTGCAGGTTCAGCAGCAAACCCAGTGACGGGGTGATCTTGGAGGAGAGTGATGAAAGATAACTTCGAGGTACCACTCCTGCCCAGCCACAAGGTCCACAGGCGGATGTCTCCGGCCTACCTGCCCTCCTACCTCCGTGAGTATGACCGAGTTCACGGTCACCCCTACGAGCTGGAGACGGAGGCTGGGACAGTCCGGTTGACCCACCTGTCGGCGGACGAGATCCTGGGCTGGGCTGATCCGGATCGCTACCCGGAGGACCTGGTGAGGGTGGCCGAGTGGGTGGCTGACGGGAACCTGGAGGTGTCAGGAGGTTACTGTCGGGCGCGGTCAATCAAGGCCCACGAGCAGATCTACTGGCTGGGATTGCCTGACGGCACCTGGTGGGCTCACAACTCCCTCTTTGGACCGCAGTCCTACCGTGATGGTGACTACCGGGCCGACATCAACGGTTACATGAGCCGACCACCCAAGAACTACCTCAGCCGGCACCCCCTGCTCCGGAACGAGCAGCGACAGTGGACTCAGGAGTACCTCTACATCCACGAGACCCTCACGAACTTCAAGGAGACGTTCGTGAAGGCTTGGGCGCGGTCCCGGAAGCGGTGGCTCCGGCAGGAGCGGAAGAGTGGCCGTCGGGCTCAGGTTATGGCGGAGAAGGCTGAGCAGGAGAAGGACGACTTGCACTCCGCTCGGATCGCGACGTCGGAGCACATCCGGCACCTGATCACGCTGCTCACCGCCCAGCTCGGGCACATCGAGAACGACACGGTGACGGTGAAGGGTGTCCGAGAGATCTTTGACGCCACCAACGAGCTAACCTCCCACCACGCGTGGCTGAAGAAGGCGCTCAAGATCCGGTGAGGTTCAGTCGAGCTAAGACCCGTGTAAATTTCCATCCAACGTGGTATGATGTTCATGCTGGCGGGGATGGTCCCCAACGGCGAGAGGAGGTAAGTTCATGTCCAAGAATTCCCTGGTCACCTTCGACGGTGTCAACGTGAACATGGAGGTCACCAAGGACGACATCCTGGCGATCGCGGTCTCCAAGTACGAGCAGGACCTCATGGCCCAGCTCCGGGAGCTCGAGAAGGAGTACCGACTCCTGGCCCAGGACAAGAAGAGCAAGGAGAAGCAGCTCGACAAGTACACCAAGGACTTCCTGACCACCAGCCTCGGCAGGGATCTCTGGAAGGCCTGCGTTGCCCTGGAGGCGGCCACGATGGGTTCCTTCAGCTACGCGGTCAGCCTGACCTCCGTGGATCTCGAGGACCGGGTGGCCGAGTACTCGGCCACGATCACCGCCAACTCCGGTGGTCGGTACAACCGGGAGAGCCTGTCCTCCAGCGGGGAGGCGGATCTCCCCCAGAACCTGGTGGACCTGGCCACGGAGATCACCCAGCTCACGGACTCCATCCGGACCAACTGCGAGAATCGGATCGAGGTCAAGCGGGATCTGGACGGGATCGCCACCAAGGAGAGGGAGGCCAAGGCTCACCTGGCCATCCGCACCCTCAGCCAGTCCGAGGACGGTCGGGCATTCCTGGAGAGCCTCCAGACGGACTCTGGCCTCTTCCTCACCGACACCCAGTCCTGATTCACCGGATTTCTCGGGGTGGGCCTTGTGCCCACCCCGACCTGTGCCAGAAGTACGTGCAATTGACGGTCGTGTGTGGTAGGGTGGGGACATCAAGGAGGTGAGCATGGACCTGAACAACCTGTACTGGGGAGCTTACCCAGCCAAGACCCCCGGCGATAATACATGCTCCTGGTTGTTCTCGGACGATCCCGTGGAGGTGATCAATAAGGCGGATCCTGAGATCGGTCCCATCACTGGGACCACGGCCGAGGAGATCCGGCTCGAGCTGATGCGCCACTTTCCGAGTGTGTCTGACGCCGTGGGTCGTGTCTCTCGGCCGAGAGATGTAAGCTACACCGATGACAATGGGTACAACAAGGGCGCGCCGGGCATCAGCGTGTTCAGTAATGTCAAGGTTCTTGACGAAGAGATCTCCCTGGGCGTGCTCCTGGACACCGCTCGGTCCGTCACAGGTGTCAAGATCGACGCGGGCAACGCTCAGTGTTTCTATTATCAGAACCTTGAGAAGAACGATAGGGCGCAACGGGTCGGAAAGACTGTCTGGGTGATCGATGAGGAGTTCTACCTGGACTCCTACGACCGAATTGTCCACGACCCGAAGTTGGCGAGGCGGAAGATCAAGGCCTGGGAGCGGAAGAAGGCTCAGGTCAGCGGGATCAAGTCGGCGACGATCTCGGACATCGTCCGAGGTGTCTCTCGGACCATCGAGCACCTCCTGAGTGAGGATGGAATCACCGCGGACAACGTCCGCGTGAGCAACGGGCAAGCCGGGTCGGTGGTCGGAAGGACCCGCAAGGCCCTCGTCCTCGCCCGATTCCTGGAGAAGCGGTACCCAGATGTTGACTGGTCGGAATTCGATAACCTTGTGACGGTGGAGAGCTACGACTGGGAGACTCACGAGTTCGATCCGCATCAGTTTTCGTTGGAGTCTCATGATCCGGCGTGGATCAAGGAGCACATCGACGTTACAGAGGAGGAAGCTCAGAGGAGAGCGGCCGATTACCTTCGTAATGACAAGAACCGCGTGGTCTGGTACATCAATGGAACCAAACGTCATCCTCACAAGCTTCGACAGACCCTCAGGGAGGTTCTCAAGCCCTTCGAGGGTGTGACCCAGGATGACCTTCCCGAGAAGGACATGGAGGTCGTTCAGAACCTGCGTGAGGTTGCGAGGATCGTCGGGCTGTCGACCTGACGTGCAACCACCTGCTGATCCAGGGTATGATCGTCACGTCCTAAGGAGGTGAGGATGGACAAGCTCTACTTCGGAGCCTACAAGACGACGAACAGACACTACGGGTACGAGGAGTGGTTGCTCACCGACGATCCCGAGAAGCTCATGGGCGGTGAGGATCAGATCTTCGTCGCCACCTTCGATGAGTTGGTCATGGAGCTGGATTCCCGGTACCCGGCTCCCTCGTCTCAGACCACCCACATCCGCACTCGGGGTGTCAGATCGTGCACCGTCCATCCGGACATCGTGTCTCCCCACCCTGGGTTCCGTCCGGAGGTCGCCGCTCGGTCCACTCCGGGAACTCCGATCTTCGTCGGCAACTACTTTCGGGGTGGAGAGAGACTCAACTCCAATCGGGGCCACATCGACGGGGAGATCTTGGTCAGGTACGACAAGGGATTCATCGTCTACGATCCCGAGCTGGTCTCCGCCGAGAAGATCCGGATCAAGCGTCTCAAGCAGAAGCGGGCGACCGGTCACGGAAAGCGGTGGGCCAAGGGAGACTTCACCTGGGGTGTCATCAAGAACCTCGCGGAGAACCTTCGGCTCGTCCTCGTCGGTCAGCTCAGCGGATTGTCTGGGACTTCTGTCAAGGTGAACAAGTGTGACAGCAAGCACAAGTCTCACTGGTGGCCGGTCATCGATAGCTGGCTGGACATCCTCTTCCGGATCCGGACCCGGGAGGAGCTGGACGAGACCGGAGGCGAGGAGTGGTTGGAGGTGGTCACCCAGCTCACCACGATCGGAGAGCACTTCTCCTCGTACGACGGGGAGGATGAGAACCTCCTCTCCCTCCTGTTGGCCATCAACCGGATCTCCGAGTAGGAGCGGGTTGCCCAGTTAGTTGCGCGCGTAGTTGCCCGCGTACGCGTGGGTGTGCAAGTTACCCGTCAGTGTGGTATGATCGATCCGTTGAGGAGGTGAGGAATGGCCCTGCTGATGCTGGATCCGATCCCCAGCGACCGGTTCACCTACATCCCGGAGAAGCGGCTCATGGTGGCGGAGGCGTCCACCATCCGACTCCCCTTCCGGCGGATCTACGACGACGCCTGCGACATTGGACTCGCGGTCCGGTCTGCTCGCTCCGGAGAGGTGGTCACGTTCGTGGTCTCCCAGGAGTACCGCCGGGACGGGGACGTCACCCACTGGGACCTGGTCCCGATCCCGGAGCACCGACGGCGGGCACGTAAGGTCCGGATCCGGATCTGGAACGACTGACCAAAGGAGGCGACATGGCGTACGTGGATCCTAACTTCAAGTCCAAGGCTGCTCTCAAACGTGCCCTCAAGGAGGGTGTGGAGGTGGTTGTCTATCAGGCTGGGTTGGGTACGGTTCCTCAGAACGGTACCGTTGCTCTGGAAGGTCCTCACTACCCGCGTCCACACACCTGGTACGCGACCGGAATCATGCGCGATGGGAAGCTCGTCAAGGTGCGGTGACAGGCTTCATCTTCACTCGTGTTCGTGTAACCATCCGGTCGGTGTGGTAGAATGGTCGTGTTGGAAGGAGGTGACATGAAGGGAATGACCCTCACATTTCGGACAGTCGAGCAGGCCGCCTTGTTCCAGGTGGAGCTGAAGGGCCAGCTGAGCGACGGGCACTGGGAGAACTCCCGACCCTGGGATCACTGGCGGCCCTGGTGTGACGCCCAGATCCTGGTCGGGAGTCCGGTCGGTCGAAACTTCGGTGCCCTCAAGGACAACTACGACTTCACCTCCAAGGTGCTGCTCGACGTGGTCGGGAACCGCATGCAGTCGATCGTCAAGCTGGCCCGGAAGTACGGGGTGGACGATGCTCGGTTCCTCGAGGAGTTCGTCCTCGACCTCGAGGGTGACTTCCGCGGGGTCTCGGACTGGATGTTGAAGGACGCGAAGGAGCGGCCCGACGGACACTACGCTCGGGGTCTTCGGGCCCTCGAGGAGGAGTTCGACCTGGACGAGGTTCGGTCCATCGTCGAGGCGGACACCTACTCGATGCGGGAGCTCCGTCAGGACCTCCAAGAGATGAAGTCGACGGTCCGGATCCTCGTCGAATAGGTACTAGCAGGAGGCCACCATGTCGAACGCTCTCAACTTCTTCTTCGACATGGTGATCCACGCTGCCAGCGTCACAGCGCTCATGACGGGTGCTTTCGTGACGTCGGCAGCCCTCTGGTTCCTGGTCTCCGTCGTGACGGTGGCACTGATGGTGATCTTTCCCTGACGTGCAAGCGGTCCGCCGACGTGGTATGATGGTTCCGTTGAGGAGGTGACATGGACACGAGGTACAGGACGGTTCACGTGGGCTGCTCCCGCCAGGATGGATACATCTCGAGGTACTCCGTCGAGGTCCGCCTGGAGGAGGACGGTTCCTGCTGGCGTCACGACCTCAGCCTGTTCAAGCAGCGGGCGGACCAGCTGATGGGCTTCGTTCGGGAGGCTGGGGTCGCCAACCTCACTCCGGCGGAGATGGCGGTCAACGGCCACTGGGCTCGTCAGGATGACGAGGTCTGGGTGGAGTCGGTCCACACCGGGCGACCGGGTGCGGGGACCTACAACTACCAGGTGGTCGGCCCCACTCGCGAGTCGATCGAGCAGTGGCGTGAGGAGCTCTACCGGCGGTGGCACCCCTGCGGGTACGGGACGATCGTCCGGGAGATCCGGGAGCTGCCCGACGGGCTGTGGACCGCGACCGCCTGGCGGGCTGGAAGCTGCGACTAGTCTCGTTACTACCAACGTGCATCGGACGGTTTGACCGTGATAGGATGATCCCACGAGGAGGTGGTGATGGACATGAACAGGCTTCTTGAGACCGCCACCGAGGCGGCCGATGTGGGTCGGCGGACGGCGGAGGCCCTGGAGCAGGGAGGAACCTGCAACCTGGACATGTGCGCGGTCTTCCTGAGCGGTGCGAGATCCCACGAGGTGGTCGACGGGCTCAGGCAGGTCGGGCTGTTCGCGTGGTATAGAACCACGGGCCTCTGGAAGGGTGCCTACCTGATCAGCCCACCCACGCGCAAGCAGGGCAACCCCCGGATGCGGGCGGCGGAGGAGATGTCCAAGGTCTTCGTCCGGGCCGGCTACAAGTCGATGGTCTACTACCAGATGGACTGATCATCCGCCCGTGCAAGTGGTTCCCTGTTGAGGTAGGATGGTGGTGCGAGGAGGTGCCTGTGAAGAGGAACCGGCGGAGGATGATGGAGCGGGTGGCTACGGTGTTCGAGGACGCGGTGGAGGACATCCGTCGACGTGAGCGGGAGTTCGTGGAGCTGTCCCGGGAGGACGGTCTCAACCTCACGTACCGGGATCCCTGCGCGGACGTCCGGATCACGTACGATGACGAGCGTGTCACTGTGACCTACGACGGTGCGGGGCACGATTACTTCAGCATCGAGTCCTCAGTGGAGCTACCCGACGGTTCAGTCAACTACATCGGCCACAAGCGCCAGGAGATGTTGGGCAGGAAGCTCCGCGAGATCGACCCCAACCTCCACATCGAGAACGTGAACGGCTGGTCCCTCAGCGTGTGGGTGTACTGATGAGACTACGTGCTCGTGTGAGGTACGTGCACCTAGCTTTCTGGTGGTGGGTGTGGAACGTCCTGATGGACGCCCGTCCGGACTGGTGCTTCCACCTGGCGGAGAGGATCATCCAGTCGGACGAGGATCTCTGGGAGCTGGATCGGTTCCAATTTCCTGAGCACGTGAGGGTGGGCCGCCGCCTGGTCCACAGGGACCTCGCCGACCGGTGCTCAGGCTCGTGCGCGTCGTGCGATCTGGTGACGTGTAACGCTCCGCCGGTCACTGTTCCGGTGGTCAAGCCAGGAGAGGTGCGGGTGCTCTTCGGCTTCCTCCTCGCCCTGTACACGGGTGCCTGGATAGGTCTCGTCTCAGCAGCTCTGTCATTCATCACCTGACGTGCATTCCCCATCTGAGTGTGGTAGGATAGCAGTGTTCAGGAGGTGACCGATGCCCGTCAACCGGACCGAGGAGCTGAGGAAGGAGCTGAAGGAGGCCTCGAAGGCTTACTACGACCTCGTCGGAGCTCACTACAATGAAGCCATGCAGCGATTCGAGTCACTCGGTGGCTGCCCGATCTGTCGGGGTCGCGGGTGGGTCGTAGTCTGGGACACCCTGGACAGCATGTTCATGTCCGGGTGCTACCACGAGTCGGATCGGTGCCCGCGGGATCCCCTCTACTCCCAGAAGAAGAGGGATAGCAACTGGTGGCAGGAGCGGCACGCTGACCACGCCGACACCTGCACCGTGGAGACTCGGCGGGCCAGCGGCCTGAGCCCGGAGAATACCAAGTACGACACCCACCACGCTCGGGCGACGTGGCACCCCACGGGGGAGCAGGAGGACGAGCAGCGGAAGCTTTTCGAGGTGATGAGGAATGTAGAACGTGACCTCGACGCCGAGGTGGCGCGGTGGAGCTTTCGCAAGGGTGTCCTGGTGGAGGTGGTCAGCCAGCGGGCGAGGGGCAGGAACAGACTCCCTCTGGGCACACGAGGGGTGATCAAGGCGATCCCCCGGACCCAGTGGGGCATCAAATACATCCTCCGCCTCCCGAACGGAGATGAGGTGTGGACCACCGACACTGACCTTCAGGTGATCGACCCGGAACCGGATCTGGTCGCTCTCGGTTTCGAGACCAAGGTGGGTTTTCCCTGCCTGTCGACCTTCAAGGGCTGGAGCAAGTCCGGAGCCTCGGTGAAGGTGACCAACCTTCTCGCCGGCAAGGACGTCTGGATGCCGATCAGCCAGATCAATGACGTTCAGGTCCACGAGAACGACGAGTGGGTGGACGTCGACCTGGACAACGTTCAGGTTGACCAGACGATCGTCCTCTTCGTGGACCGGTGGTTGGCCGTGGAGAAGGGGTTCGCGGCCAAGGAAGGCTGAGTGCATCCTAGCTTCGATACGTGGTACGATACTTACGTCCAGGAGGTGGGACGTGGCAGGAACGGAACGGCAGAAGTTCAGGCGCGGTGACCGGGTAAGGGACCTCTGCAGTGGGAAGGTCGTCACGGTTCAGGTTCCCCTCCTGGGCATGTGTGAGGGCAGCTACGTCGTCCACACGGACGACGGGCGACGGGCGGTGGTCAGCAACCGAAACCTCCGCGGTGAGGACCGTGACCAGTGAGACTGGTGGTGGTCGGGTCCTCCTCCATCCGGGATCCCAGCTTGGTGGAGTGGGCGATCCTGGCCTACCTGCACCGGACGGACACCGACCTCCACGACCTGCAGCTGATCACCCGAAGCCGCCCGGTGGGTCAGATGGTGGGCCGGTGGGCCGAACGTGCCCGAATCAGCTGCTTCCGGGTCCTGCCCATGCTGGGCTCGGTGGTCGGAGGTAGGACCCTGGGCACGCCGGAGATGGCCGTCCTGGGATTCATGCTCCGCCGCCCGGACAATCCTGCTGCCAGGCCGGACGCGGTCCTGATCCTCTGGGACGGATCCTGCACCCTGATGCGGTGGTTCGCCCGCCGCGCCACGGAGATGTTAGGTGCTGATCGGGTGTTCGCGATCCGGACGGGAGACCTGAGCCTGCCGCAGCCGAAGCCGATCACAGCGGTGGGCTGACGCGTGCAAGCGCGGGTCCGCTGTGGTATGATGGATGTGTTCAGGAGGTAGCTCATGCCGGATGAAGTGCTCAGTCTCTTCAAGGTCGAGACCTGGGTCGAGACCTTCTCCCATCACAACCTGGGCCACGACGCCCTGTTCAGGACCTCTGACGGGAATAGGATCCTCTACAGGTCCCAGGAGGCCGCGATCGCTGCGATCGAGAGCTTCTTCCGGAGTGAGATCGAGAAGTGGAAGACGGATCGCTGGTTCGGAAGGAACGCTGACATCAAGTCGGCTCGGAACGATCCCGATCTCCCGAAGGAGATCCGGGGTCTCATGCACAAGCACAACAGCGTCAGGCGGACGAAGGTCCGGTCGACCGAGATCGTCGTGAACGAGAAGGGGAATGCGGTCACGTTGAGCGTCGCCTTCGACTTCCAGGTCGGTGAGCGACGGAGTGTCGTCAAAACCGTCGACGTGGACGGGGAAACCTACACTCGGGAGACGACGGAGACGACCTGGTCGGACTGGTTCCCCCTCAGGAAGCGCTGCAAGGAGCAGTACTCCTTCCTCGGTAGCGGGGGCTGCGTGTACGAGGATGCTTGTCAGAAGATCACGTACTACGTCAACCCGGTCACGGTTGTGGTCAGGGGTGACGAGGAGGGTGGAAAGTGAGGGACATCCGCTGGCAGTTCACCGAGCACACCTACCTCCGGAAGGAGGGTGACGGTTGTGGTTGCGGCTGCGGCTGCCTCGTGATGCTGGGCGCGCTGGTCGCGGTCGTGGCCCTGATCGTGATCATCATCGAGCAGATTTCCGCCTGTCCTATGTAACCTGTGCAATCGCGCTGGCACCCGTGGTAGGATCATCTTAGGAGGTGCAGTATGCAGGTGAAGGAACTGATCGAGAAGTTGGGAGGTTGTCACCCCGAGGCTGAGGTCCACCTCAACGGAGGCTGTAGTCCGGTGAAGGCCACCATGGTGCGGAAGCACGACATGTACCGGGTGGCGATCGACTACGAGGGAGACGGCGTCCTCATCAACGAGGAGATCATTCCTCGGCAGGACCTGGAGGCGGAACTTCGGGGTTCTGGAACCGTCGTCAGCGCCACCCTCACCGACCGCCACGTGTTCATCAGCTGACCGTTAGTTGCTCGCGTAGTTGCCCGGGCGCACGCGTGTGGAGTTCGTTGCCCGGTGAGGAGATGATGAGGTTGCTTGAGTTCATCAGGGATGAGGGTGGTGCCACCATCACGGAGATCGTGGTTCTCGTGGTCATGGTGCTGACGAGCGTCGGCGTTCTGGGTGCGGGTGTGTTCTGCCTGTACTGCTTGGGGGCGATCGTCGGCGTGCTCTGATCTGTCCTTCCGGCCCGTGTAAGTACGTCACCTTCAGTGGTTCGTGTAGGTACGCCATCCACGATGGTAGGATAGATCTGTTCAGGAGGTGAGGGATGGCACGGAAGGACCCACCCAAGAGGCGAAACGTTCAAGCTGCTGGAGGATGGCGATGAAGACGCTTGAGGGGTGGCCATGTAGTCACTGCGGGGAGGAGGCCATCGTTGTGGTGTTCGCCACCTACTCGGGTGGGACGGTCGACAAGAGGGACCGCCCCTACAGGGGGCAGGTGTGCCTGTGCGTTCACTGCGTCCTCGCCGCAGCGGAGAAGTTCCCGACAGACACCCTGGTCCTGGGGGAAATGCCGGAGGAGGAGAAGGCGCAGCTCATCCGTGAGTTCAGGGCGGCGCGGCTTGGGGAACAGACCCCGGTGATGCCGGTGTCTCCGGTGCATGGGATCTTGTCCCCCGCGCGAGACGGGCTGCTGGATGCGGTGCGCGAGTTCCTCGGTGAGGACATGGGCTGCGTGATTGTCCATCCCGGAACGGACGAGGACATGACGAGGCTGGACGTGCCCACCCCGACATGGGAGGCGCTCCACCTCGCAATGGACGACATCGAGAAGACGTCCCGATGACACTCCAGCCCACCCTGTTCGCTCGCAACGGTGAGTCGTTCACCATGGTCGTGGCCGACGGTGGGATCCGCTTCGAGCTCGCGATCAAGTTGGGGCGGTTCGAGTAGTACGTGCAAGCGAACCGGCGGTGTGGTACGATATCACCGTTGGAGGGGACGGACCCCGACACACAGAGGAGGTACAAGATGCAGGTTCTCGTTCTCAAGCAGGATGTTCGGATTCGGGCTGGCCAGGGGACGGCGGTCTTCTACGATCCCATCAACGAGGCCTTCGTGGACAACGGAGTCCACACGGAGTCCACCGAGGATGGCGGGTCCAAGGGGACCTGGGTCCACCTGGACGAGGGAACTCAGCTGATGGTGGTCATGGCCTACGAGAAGGGGAGTACCTACGGCTTGATCGTGAACGAGCGGGAGGACTCCCTCAAGGACGACCGGACCTACGGCATGGTGGTTCGCCAGCTCTCCATGGAGAAGATCCTCGAGGCCGCGTGCATCCTGGACGAGGTGGTCAAGCAGCCTAAGGTCCGGAAGCCCGAGGTCAAGGAGGTCCAGGCCACCCACCCCCTGGGCAGGTTCCGGTCGGCGGCCTGATCGTGCATTCGGCTGGCCGGGCGTGGTAGGATGATCGTGCTCAAGGAGGTGAGCGTGAACAACTGGAAGGTCATCCTGTCCCACCTAGCCGTCGGTCCCAAGCGCGGATCCTTCCTCCGAAGGGAGCTGTTCAAGGTCCGTCAACCGGACGTGGAGTTCGATCCCGTTCTCCACCGTGGGCAGTACATCTGGTACTTCAACCGCGAAGGGGGACTGAGGTACGGTTACATCCGACGTCTCAGTCTCGGCGTGTACGAGATCACGGACAGGGGTCGGCAGTACCTGAAGAATGGCCGAGTTCCCGGTTTCAGGACCTCCGATCCCAACGGTCGTCGTCAGAAGTGGCGACGCTGGTAAGTCCTGGATAGGTAGCCTGGACCGAGGTTGAAAGTGCACCTGTCCTCCTTTCCGCTCGATGACTCGTTGGACCTGCTGGTGGTCTCCCGCTCCGAGGCGGGGGACGAGCTTCGAAGGCGGTTCAGGGAGTCCCACGCCTTCCTCGTCAGAGGGGTCCTATCCAAGACCACGGTCGTCCTGGACGAGGACCTCCTGGGTGAGCCGTGGTTCACGGACGCCCACCTCCAGACGGTGCTGGCCCACGAGTACGCCCACCACCTGCTGGGGGATGCCCATGGAGCTGGTGGCCGAGAGGATGAGCGGGAGGCGGACTGGCTGGCTCACCGGATCCTGGTCCGCAGGGGTGAGATGAGCGCCGCGGAGCTGACGGAGGAGATGTTCACCCGCCGGTACCACGAGGCGGTGGCCGACGTGGACGGGGAGATGCTGGGCAAACCCCACGTCAGGAGGGTGGTGACCCAGTTCCTGTGACGTGCAAGCACGCCATCTGCGATGGTAGGATGGACGTGTTCAGGAGGTGACAGGTGACATTTGACGCGAGGAAGGTGTTCGAGGATCTCCAGCCGGGCACGTTCGTTCGGCTCAACGGTGAGGATTGGATCGACCATCAGGATGTGCTGGTCTTCCGATGTCGCGTGGAGGATCAGGCTGTGGACACGGTCCGCGCGGTGGACAGCGAATTCCAGGAGGTCACCCTGTACTTCGAGGAGGCCTACGGGGACGAGGTGGACGACGCGATCTGGGCGTCGTTCGACATGCTGGCGGACTCGGACCTGGTGACGAGTGTGGAGGTCATCAACATCTGACGTGCACTCCTTCATCAGGTGTGGTAGGATGGATGTGTTCAGGAGGTGGCGCGTGAGGTTCAACATCGACATCGGCATCTCGCGCCCCCTCACTCAGGCGATCATCCGCTCCGTCCTGACCCAGTATGTCGGGTGCCGGACGGACGACCTGGACGAGAGGTTCCCGGGTGTCACGGTCCACGTGGAGGAGATGACCCCGGACTTCATCCGGGACCTGACAGAGGGACGTGAGGTCGACCCGGAGGATCCTCCACGTGGAGCCATCCTGTTCGAGGGTGAGGACAGCCGGGAGGTCCGGGACTGGACGATCGTGGTCTTCCCGGACGATCACGCGACCACGATCACCTTAGCCCTGATCCACGAGGTGATCCACCTGGGCCAGTACCTCACCGGTCGGCTTCGGACCCTGCGGACTGCCGGGGGAGAGGTGACCATCTGGGACGGGAAGCAGGTCCCATCCGACGTCCCGTACTACGACCTGCCTGAGGAGGTGGAGGCCTATGACCGCCTGACGGAGATGGCGATCAGCGTGGCTGCGGATCCCCGGATCCTACAGATCCTGGAGGCAGGCTTACGGGTAGCTGCAGCGTGACCCAGAAGTGGCCCTGGTGAGCTTCCAGGAAGTCACGCAGGTGGATACCCAGGCGACTTCTTCGGTGGTGCCAGAAGCTTCTGGGGGATGTGTAATCAGGCAGGAGACGTGGTAGGATACGTACAGAGGAGGTGAGACGTGAGTGACACCCTGAAGGACATGCCGGAACTCTCCCCCTTCGATCGGGCCGCGCAGAACGTGCTGATGACGGCCGTGGACCTCTACACCTCTCACGAGATCTACAGGCAGGTGATGCTGCTGTTCCGGGCGGAGGCGGCCATGGAGGAGGCCCACAAGCGGGCCACCGGATTCATGGGTGACCGGGTCTGGGCGTCCGTCCGAGGACCCGTGTCCGAACCCCGGATCCTGGAGGAGGAGCTGGCGGCGTCCGCCGACATGGCCCGACACGGGGCGGAGGCCTGCGAGATCGTCGGAGCCCTGAGCGAGCTGGCGAACGCCCTGGCGGCGGACCGGGGGATCGAGGCCTGAGCTACCATCGCGTGCAAGAGGAGGACGCGGGTGAGGTAGGATGATGACAGCTACCAAGAGGACTGGTGACGCTGCGTCACCAGGGAGCGGCCGGCACACCTCCTCGAACACACCGTCGGTCGCTCCCACCCTCTCGGGCTGGAAGGAGGAGAACGTGGACCGTCAGGAATTGCTGGCTAAGCTCCAGCACAGCGTGGATGAGGAAGAGGTCGTCAGAGGGTTCTTAGTCTGGGAGGATATCGACCAGACCGAGGGCAGGATGGGTCGGCGGATCGTGGCTCACACGACCTCGCGCGCTACGGCAGAGCGCCTGGCGGAAGGTCGCGGGGTCCAGGGAGCTCCGGGTGAGGTGGAACCGACGTTTTTCGCCGAGGTCGGTGTCCACATCTACGCGCCGTGCTACCTGGAGAGGCCCACTCCCGGTGACCTCAAGGCGGACGCCAAGCGGTACCGCGAGGAGGAGCGCAAGATGCGGCTGAAGGATCTCCGTCGTCGGCTGGAGGAGGCTGGGTTCAGCGAGGAGGATCTCGAGCTTCTTCGAGCTGAGGACTGACGTGCATCCTTCCCGTCACCGTGGTAGGATCATTCTGTTGAGGAGGTGACGGATGGCCAAGGCGAGGTTCCACAAGGGTGACCTGGTCCGTGTGAAGGTGCCCGACTCGGCGCGGTGCCGAAGCAGGCGCGACCTGGAGCGACGGCCCACCCAGGCGGAGGTCCAGGAGTGGCGGGACAGCCCGCGATCCAAGGGGATGGACGACGCGGGGGAGACCAAGCTTCCCCCGCAGGCGGTGGTCCGGAGACCGGAGGACGGTGAGACGTTCACGGTGATCCGAGGTCGGGCGCGGTCGGACGCCGGGTGGGTGAAGCGGTCCGGCTTCACCCGGGTGGTGGACTCCGATGGGGTCCGCTGGTTCGTTCGGACCGACGTCCTGGACGACGCTTAGAAAGATCACGTTCCGTGCAACGGTCCGGTGGGTGTGGTAGGATCATCCTGTTGAGGAAGCAACCGATGGACAAGCTCACTAAGGCCCAACAGATCACCGCACTCCTGAGGGAGCACGTCGACCCGGACGCCTTCTACGAGGAGGGACACTGGCTCGATGACGGCATGGGAGGCGACATGGAGGCGGTCGCCATCTGGTCCGATGACCAGGTCATCTACATCGTGGACTCCGAGGACGACGCTTAGCCACCCGTTGGTTGCTCGGGCGCGTGCGTGGGGTTGCTCACCTGACTCAGGTGTGTAAATTGCTCACATGACAGGATACCGTAGGATCGACGGGGTCATTTGGGCTCTCGACTGCTTCGGAGGAATTGTGAGGATCACACTGCTGACAACGCTCATCGTCCTGCTGGTCGGATGCGTGCCCGCGGTCATCGGTCTCGACATCGACGACGTCGATCGGTTGCCGCTGGACACCGGGGAGCCGGACGTGGCTGACACCGACACCGACACGGACACGGACACGGACACGGACACTGGGGACACGGACACTGGGGACATCGAGCCTCCGCCGCCGTGCGAGACTCCAGCCGCCAACGCAACCTTCAATCGGGACGACATCTACTTCTGTGAGCACAGTCCCCTGATTAGTCCGCTGGAGGCCTACACGGTCTGCTCCGAGGGGTGGCACGTCTGCACGGAGGAGGACCTGGTCACCCGGAACGAGGCCTTCACCGCCGAGGGCGCGCACGCCGCCACCATGGGAGGCGGACACAACTGCATGTTCGCCCACGGCACCGGCGGCACCCAGATCGGCCACGCGGACTTCGTCCGACCGGACGCACCCGGAAGCTGCGACCCGACGGTGGTGGGAGACGCGCAGGGTGAGCCGTATGTGAGCAGGCAGGCGATCTCCGGCTACGTCGGCCACGACTTTGAGGCGTGGACCGAGGGCGTCCTCTGCTGCTACTGACGTGCACTCACCTCCTCGGTGTGGTAGGATCATCATGTCAAGGAGGATTTATGAAGGTATCAGAGCTCATCGAAGCCTTGTGGAAGTGTGACCCGAACAAGGAGGTCTGGATCCAGGGTAACAAGCTGGAAGGTGTGCACCGCCAGTTCAAGTTCGACTTCGATTGGAATGGCGCGGGAGTGGACCAAGAGGTAATCTGTGGAGACGATCCTCGGGAGACCGCGGACGATCCAAGGTCGGAGTTCTCGGGATTTAAGGGTGATGTGGAAGAAGTGGTCGGCTTGGAAGCGTTCTAGCACTTCCGAACAGATTATGTGTATCTCCTCGACGGTTGTGGTAGGATCATCATGTTGAGGAGGTAGCTCATGGTCAGGACACCGAATCTCAAGGAGCTCTACGACCTAATCAACCGGGAGGGGTTTGACGGTGACCTTCCGGGCTCCGATGATGTGATCGTGGTCTGGAACAAGCGGATGCGGACCGTGTCGGGGCGGGTCCACTACAGTGGCAAGACCCGAGCGGACGACGGGAAGCCGAGGATCGAGATCAACTTCCGGATGTTCCAGATGAGGGAGTTCGAGGGGTTGCGGGCGACCCTGACCCACGAGATGTGCCACCTGTGGTGTTACCTGGAGCACGGGATCTGGGTGAAGCACGGTCCCATCTTCCAGCGGAAGATGACTGAGGTGACCGGGATCCGGAGGGACCACACCTTCCACGACCACGTGGCGGAAGCTCACGCCCTCCGCCGAAAGGGTGTGGTGATCAACTGTGAGAACTGCGGAGAGCTCGGTCGGCGGGCCCAGATGCCGAGGAAGCACCTCCGGAACACTTACACGTGCAAGCGGTGCGGCGGGAAGGTCAGCTTTGTCAGGTCCCCCATTGTCCGGTGATCACGTGCATCCTCGCCTCGAGTGGGATAAGATCTAACCATCGAGGAGGTAGAGGATGGCGGACAGGACCTACACCAGGAACCAGATCGACCGGATCCTCAGGACTAGCGATGAGGCCGTGGAGAGGGCGATCGTCCGCCTGTTCGAGCTCCAGCGGGTCGACGAGCAGCGGGTGGCCCGGACCCGGTGGGACAACGACGTGGGCTTCTGCTGCGTGGATGCCAAGGCGGGGACGAGGTTCGCCCGCTGGATCCTGGGGATGGACGACCGCAACGAGCGGAAGTTCCCGCCCAAGTCCTTGACCCACTCCCGGGCGCGGGGAATCTTCCGGCGGTACTGCAAGAACGGTGAGGCCCCGATTGATCGGGCTCGGAGGATCGCCCTCAAGCACAGTCGGCAGCTAGTGGCCATCGCGAACGGAGACCTGCAGGTCCTCAACCCGGTGGCGGCCTAGAGGGAGACGTGCACGGTCAGGACCACATGTGGTAGGATCGAGGTATCAAGGAGGTGGCCATGAGCGACATTCAGATCTACAACGTCCTCGAGGTCACCCTCCACAACCTCGCCCTCAAGTTCAATCTCAGGAGCGTGGACCTGGCCTCGGTGATGGCGGTCATCATGACCTGGGACCACGCGATCTGGGCGGAAGCCTAGGAGGTGATCATGGCTCGCAGGTCCCGGAAGATCATGCACATCATCAAGCGACACGGTGGCAAGCGACTGCCCAAGACAGACAAGTGGTCCCCGCCAAGATACGAGTTTTCGAGCTCCATGGACGCCGCCCGTGTCGTCTGGGAGATCATGATGGAGACGGGAAGGGAGTCCACCGCTGTTGATGGGATCGTGACTGTGTGGACGTGATAGGATGCGTGCATCCTATCCGCAGGCGTGGTATGATGGGGGTGCGGAGGAAGGATGCCCTCACTTCAACGGTTGCGGGAACTGATCGCCCTCGGTGTTGAGGATGGAAATGTTCTTACCTTGTCTCAGGTCTGTCACCATCTGGACGCCAAGCTGAAGCAGATGGCACGGTCGATGACCTTGGCCAGCGAGCAGCTCAGAGGTGGTGACGATCCGGAGGCGGTTGCCCGCCTCCTGGATCAGGTTCGGAAGGTCGTCGTGGAGGACTGGCCTGATGGGTGATCTTCCACCTGGAACGTACGCGGAGCTCAGGCGAGGTCGAAAGCCCTGTCCCCAGTGCAAGGCGATCATCGGAGCCGGACGCAAACGTTGTCCAGCTTGTGACCACGGGTTCGGGACCGCGTCAGCCGAGGTGGAGGACGAGGGACCGGTTCGGGCGACCGTCGGATCCAGTCGGGTGGTGATTCCTGGCACGTCCTCCCAGGGTGCGGGTGACCTGATCCTGCTGGTGCCGAACGGTGGCGCACCGGCCGACCTGACAGGGGACACGATCGAGGCGGTCCGGAAGTGGCTCCGGGTCGTGGTGGAGAGGTACACGAGCACCAACGAGCTGTCCCGACCAGCCCTGACCGTGGAGGCGTTGGAGCGGTGGGCGAGACCCTTCCACGCGCGGGAGTCGGAGTCCCAAATGAGGGTGAAGTACGTGCTCCGAAGCCTGACCCAGGAGGAGATCGTCCGTTGGTTGACATGACGTGCATTCTCTCCGTGGCTGTGGTACGATCAGGGTACGAGGAGGAAGGATATGGCAGATGTGATCGATGACGTGGTCGGTCGGGACCTGCTGGAGCTGGTGGAGCGGCACCACGGCAGGGTGAGGCACCTGTCCCGCACTCACGATGGGACGCCCAAGATCCTGTCGGTGGCGTTCGGGCCCAGCTCTCGGCCCAGCCACCTGCTGGAGATCCGGGACATGGAGCGACCCGAGGACCCCCTGGCCCGGGAGGAGCGACTGCGTGACGCCCGGGATCGGGCTCACGAGCAGCGGAGGAAGGAGACCCAGGTCGCGGTCAACGAAGCCTTGAAGGAGCAGAAGGCCGAACTGCTGGGAGAGACGGAAGACGGTGGACCGGTCCGGAAGCCCAAGCCCACCCGGGACGGGGATCGCTGGAGCAAGGCGGGCGTGACTCGGCTCCTGGGCGACATCCTGGAGGCGGCGGAGACACTGGGTGCGGACGCGGTGGACGTCGTGACCGCGAAGGGCAAGAACGAGATCTTCCTCCGGCGCGCCGATCAGGTGATCAAGCTGAACGTGTCCATGCCGAGACGGAAGAAGTGACAGGTTGGCCATACCCGCTTCACCTGTGGCTGTCAACGTACCGCATCCATTTCGGACCGTACGACACGATGACTCTCTGGTGGGAGTGACGGAGTGACGAAGCGTCGTGTATTCCGCAAGTGTCTGTGGTAGGATACTGCTAATGGGGGAAGCCATGGGCTACACTGCTGATACCGACGACACCCAGCTCGCCCACCGGGTCTTCCGGGGCGAGGTGCCGCAGCCGTGCCTTCGGGGGATGGAGATGGTCCAGGGGGTCTACGGCACTCTGGCGCAGCTCTACGACGTGGCGGCACGCGGGGCGGCGATCCGAGGTGACCTCCGGATGGCGATGGACCTAGACCGGTGCTTCCAGATCTGCCAGGAGATCGCTGACAAGGCGGCCGGTTGACGTGCATCCTCGTCGATAGGTAAGGTAAAATCGATCCGTTGAGGAGGTGGACATGATGGTGATCCTGACGGTGGCGGGAACGGTGGGACTCAGCATGGTCGGGTACGTCGGCTTGGTGTGGTTGGCGACGTGGATCCTGACGTGATCGAGCTCGGGCTGGAGATCGCGGTCGTGGTCCTGGCCGGAATCTTCGCGGTCGGCCTCCTCCCCTGGAGGGACGACCAGCTGGCGGACGTGGTGGACTCCCTCCGGTGGGCGTGCAATCGTGCGCGGGCTGTAGTTCGTGTAATCACGTCATCCCAGGTGGTAGGATGGCGGTGAGGAGGTGAGCGTGAGCTTCTGGGCTGTCATTCCACTGGCCATCTACGTCCTGATGACCTTGCGAGCCGTCAGGGAGGCACGGGCCTGGGGGATTCCTCTCATGTTCGTGGTCGTTCCCTCGATCATGATCCTGTGGACCTGGTTCCTGGGTTTCTGGTTCCCCTTCCTGGTGGTTCTGCTGACCTTCACGGGGCTCACGTGGCTCCTGATGGACGAGGCGGATCCGCTTCTGAATCGGACGTGGTCGATCACGCTGGCCGTAATCAGTGCCCTGTTCGATGTCGGCATGTTCTACATCTTCCAGCTGCTGAGGTGATGGATGAACCAGCCACCGACTGACCGCGAGACTCGGGTCGAGATCGAGACTGAGCATATCGAGGTGGACCTTCGGACCGAACCGTACGGGTGCTCGGCGATCCACCTGGCTCCGGGTCTCTCCCATGGGGCCTGGACTTCCGTCGACCTGGACGCCCCGATCGTGGTCCACATGAACAGGGTCAGTGAGATCCGTCGTCCCTTCGACCGTGACGACCTCCCGTGGATCCGGGAGCTCGCCTGGCGGCGGATGGCCGAGATCCTCTCCCCGGCGGACTGGGAGCGGCTCGCGCAGGGGCTGATCCTGATCGGAGCCCAGGAGGGGAAGCAGGAGATCCGACGGGACCTGAAGAACATCCTCGGGCTCTGACCCGTGCAATCCCGTACCCACTGATGGTAAGATTAGAGCGTTCAGGAGGAGACGCATGCTCGACAGCTACACGGACGACCAGCTCGCGGCCATGACCCCTAGCGAGACGGCCCACCGGATCAACGAGGAGGCACCGGAGGGAGTCACCTTCAGGCTGACGGAGGACGTGACTCACTGGGACGAGTGCGGGATCGTGAACGGACTGGAGCTGGTGACCTACCTCCACCTGCAGGAGTACACGGACATCTTCAAGGAGCTGGAGGGCTTCAAGCCCAGGTGGATCTGGGAGGGTGACTGGCGGAAGCACTTCTGTCGGTCCGAGGCCCGTGGGATGGTGGAGCGGATCATCCGAGAGGCGGAGGACAGGTACCACAGGCGGATGGAGGAGCGGGAGGCGGAGGAACGCCGACGGAAGCAGGCCATGCGAGCCGATCCCCTGACCCACAACCCGTTCGCGGTGCTCAAGGGTGCCGTCTGAGGGACGTGTAAGCACGCCATCCCTGATGGTAGGATGGGAGTAAGGAGGTGAAAGTGAAGGTTTACGTCTGCTACGACCACGACGGTTTCTGGATGGGAGGCGTCAGCGTGGTGCTGGCCGAGAACGAGGACGATGCCCGGCAGCAGCTGGATGCCGCCTTGGTGGCCGCGTGCCTCGCCCCGCACAAGGACCACCCGTACGACCTCCACGAGCTGGACTCCACGCAGCCCCAGGCATGCATCCTGTTCAACGGGGACTACTGATGACGGCCCGCCTGTCGGCGCTGGAGATGTCGGAGCTGCGACAGCTCATCCGGGACATGGACGTGCCCCGGAACCGGGAGATCGACTGGCGGTGGCTGAACCGGAACCTGCCGGTCTCCAGGCCGACCCATCCGGCCCTGCCCAGGGTGATGATCCTGCTCCGAACTGTGCTCCGGACCATGTGATGGCGAGGCTGTCCCAGACCGACGCGGACTGGCTAGCGCGGGAGCTACAGAAGCGGGTGCCGGAGGGTTGGCACGTCGTCCAGCGAGGCACCGGGGTCACCTGCCACGATCAGGTACGTTTGGGTGCGGACTGCCACTGGGTGTACGTCCGCGATCGACACATCCACTCCGGGCACAGCAAACTCGACTTCGGTGGCACTCAGCCGGAGCGCAACGGCCTTCCGAGGCTGTTCAATCGACTCTCGCCCCGCAAGGGCCGTGGGTGGCGGCAGGCGACCCTGAAGGACGTCCTGGGAGAGATCGACCGCCTGGAGGCTGCGGAGCCGGTGCGCTGGTTCAGGTGTGTGGATGTGGAGACCGGGCAGGTGATCGCGCACCGGTCGGCCCTGAAGGACCTCCCCTCCCGCGTGTCGGATCGCTCAGCCGTCTGGTGGTCGGTGTCCGCCCACGAGTGCCGAGAGTGCTCGGTCTGCGCGGGATACGAGGTCTGCCTGCACCTGATCGGTCGCAACTTCGCGTCACCCCAGCGACCGCTCCTGTCCTGCCACGACCAGGCGGAGGCGGAGTGGGTCCAACAGCAATTGGTCGATCTCTTCAGGTGCCTCCCGGCCTCGGTGATCCAGATGACAGTTGAGCCTGGCGGTGACGTTCCGGCCCTGGTCGGCTGGTTGGAGCGGCAGGGCTGGGAGCGCCGGTCGCACATGTCCTGGGAGCTCTTCCGTTAGCTGCTCGCGCGCACGCGCGGAGGTTGATTGTCCGTGCAAGTTGGTTGCCCCCGTGGTATGATGGAGGTGTCAAGGAGGTGAGCGTGAAGACGGTGGAGTTCACGGTGATATACCCGGACGGTCAGGTGTTTGATCTGGAGATCCGGGACCTGGGTGAGGGTGAGCTGGACATGACCGTGGAGGAGGGTGACGAGATCACGACCTTCTCTCTGGCCAAGGCGGATCTGTTCGACGTCCTTGACAACCTGGTCGAGGAGTTGGACGCGTGGAGGTGACGGATGAGCGCTGACGAGGGACCACGGATTCGGACGCAGCATGTGGACGGCTGGACCCTCACCTTCTGACGCCTGATGTGTATCCTTCTCCTCGGTGTGGTAGGATCATCATGTCAAGGAGGAGAACCATGCCGAACGTCAGGGTCAGGACCCGAGATCCCCACTCCCGCGGAAAGGCGCGGGCGACCCGGAAGGAGGACCAGGCCTTCCGGAAGATCAGGACCCACGGTCAGGTGAAGGTCGCCAGCATGGGCCACGATCCTCTGGCGGGGTACACGTCCAGGCCCAGGGTCCGGACCGAGGTCTGGCGGCGGTCGGAAGGCTAGGAGAAAAGATCTCGGACCCGTGCAACGGCGTAGAGGGCGTGGTAAGATCAGAGTGTCAAGGAGGAAGCCATGGAAACCACGACCCAGAACGCTCTCACACTGGTCTTCGGCGCGGTCATCACGGAGGACGTTAAGGTCACGGCCACTCCCACGCGGGCCAGCTGGAACGTCCGGGCCTGGTCGGCGGCCAACGGGGACAGCCCGATCGAGGTCAACGTGGCCATGACCAACGCGGTGGACAAGCGGCGGCGGGTCACCATCCCGGCCGGCACCAAGGTCAGCCTGGACGCCTTCGTCGACGTCCCGGACGTGGCCATGTTCTCCTTCGAGGGGGACCATGAGCTGGCCTCGGAGGCCGGCGTGTTCGGGCTGGTCCTCCGGAAGGCCTCGGCCGACAAGCTCACCGAGGCCGTGAGCCGGTCCCGCCAGGCCTGAGAGGCGTGCATCGGCGCGGGAATTTGAGGTAGGATGGGGACGTGGAGGAGGTGAGAGGATGGGAGCCACGGAGTTCATGACGCTTGTGTCCGGGGACAGCGCGCGGGAGGCCTTCCGGTCCGCGACGGAGGAGGCCCGTTACATGCACGGTCACGGTGGGTACTCGGGGACGATCGCCGAGAAGCGTTCGTTCCAAGTGATCCACCTGCCCGGTCACCCCTCCTACCCGACGCCGGAGGAGGCGTTCGCCTACGCCGAGAAGCTCCTCGCCGAGGGCGACGCACGTGTCGACGACAAGTGGGGACCCGCGGGCTGCATCCGGGTGGTGGGCAACCAGTGGCTGTTCTTCGGGTTCGCCTCTAGCTGACGTGCATCTCCTCCACGTCCGTGGTATGATGGAGATGTGGAGGAGATAATGAGTGTCAAGCGATTACTGGTGAAAGTTCCCGAGGACGCACTTCGGTCACTTCGTCAGCTCCTACAGAGCGGAGACATGTACGCTCACGAGGAGCTGGTGGACTCGGTCACGTCCCTGGAGGAGATTCGTCTGGCCCTGGACGAGGCGGAGGATGTCGAGCTCGGTGTTCCCGTCTGCCAGCACTGTGGGCTGCCCATGCACGCGTGTAGGTACGAAGGTTACTACGAGTCCTTCGACTACTGGGACTGCGGGTGCGGCAGGAAACCGGGTGCGGTGGACAACGTGATCATGGGTGCGTACGCCTGAGCTCGTGTAAACGTACCGTTCGGAGTGGTAGGATCAGGGTGCGAGGAGGTGTCGGATGATGAGCCTGGCGGAGGTCGACGCGGTGGTCCACACAGTCGAGAGTCACTGGTCCCACCCCGTCATGACGGCTGCTGGGTTCGTCCCGGTGTGGCTTGAGGCCTCCGGTCTCGTCCGGTCGTTCGAGTATGAGCACCCGTCCGGCCACCGGATCCGGGCTTCCACCGGGGTCAATGCCGACCACTGGCAGGACCTGACCACTGGGGCGATCGGGTACTGGAGCTCCCTGCGGAAGCACGTGGAGGAACTCGACCTGGGGTGACGTGCACCGGCCGAGGACGCGTGGTACGATGCGTCTGTCAGGAGGATTGATGCCGCACGTGAACCACCGCCGAGGGGACACCCGCCGGAGGGCGCAGGACTACCCGTACACCGATGCCACGCGCAACCGGATCGAGCAGAACGCCCGCAACAGGCGTGAGCGTCGTGAGGGTCGTCGCCTGGCCCGGGAGGACGTGCACTGGGGTGGGGATCCGGTGTAGGATCAGAGCGTCAAGGAGGACGACATGGGAATCAGCCGCACCATCGAGACCATCAGCCACGTCGGCACCCGCTACAAGCTCACGCGCGCGGGCTACCTGTACGTCGGCGGGCAGCGCCTGGGCAAGGTCGCGGACGTGGACGCCGCCGCCAGCACGCTCCGGTCCGGGAACATGGGCACGGTCGCCCTGGAGGACGGCACGCGCCGGTTCGTGGCCGGGCGGTAGCTGCTCGGGGTTAGTTGCTCGGGGCGCCCCAGTTAGTTACCCTGTCGGAGGGCCCCGGGGCCCCGGGCGGGGCGCCCCTTAATGAGCGGGCCCTAGGGCGCCCCGGGGCCCGCATACAACCTCAGTCGGGCCCTGGGGGACGTCTGTCGGGG
>Ga0180430_10000976_pt1 | contig 29447 bp, 20 predicted proteins | sample SS_ome_9_FD_132999 | JGI IMG/M metagenome (GOLD analysis project Ga0180430, IMG submission 132999) | Hypersaline lake sediment archaeal communities from the Salton Sea, California, USA - SS_1_S_2 metaG | ecosystem: Environmental > Aquatic > Non-marine Saline and Alkaline > Hypersaline >... | reverse complement strand
CCTCTTCACGGGGAAGTCCCTTCAGGGTGAAATAGAAGACGGCCCCCTCGCCGGGGCGGCTTTCCACCCATATCCTCCCCCCATGGTTGCGGACGATGTGCCGGCAAATGGCCAGCCCCAATCCGGTTCCCCCCGTATCGTTGGCCCTGTGCTTGTCCACCCGGTAGAAGCGTTCGAAGATTCTTCGGTGATGCGACTTGGAAATGCCCGGGCCTCTGTCTTGAACCCCCAGGGTGACGTTCCCGTGGTCCCCTCGTGAAAACACCGTGATCGTTTCGCCGGTCGGGCTGTACCGGATAGCGTTTTCAAAAAGGTTCCGAAAGACTTCCACAAGCTGCTCCATGTTGCCGTATACCATGATTCCGCTCTCGGGAAGGCGGTTTTCCAAATGCACTTGGCGGCCCAGGGCGATGGGGGCGCAGATTTCCCACGCTATGGCGAACGCTTCGGTAACATCCACGGGGCCGAAGGACTTTTCCGAGGATTTCCCCTCCAGCTTGGCCAGTTCCAGAAGATCGTCCACCATGTTGGTCATGTTGTCGGCGTTGCGCAGGATGGTGTCCAGGAAGAACCTGGCGTCGGCCACGTCCATGGACTCGTCCCCGAGAAGGGTTTCGGCGTATCCCTTGATGGAAGTGAGGGGGGTGCGCAATTCGTGGGACACGTTGGCCACGAAATCCCGCCTCACGTTTTCCAACCGCTTGAGCTCGCTGATGTCGTGAAAAACCACGACGGCCCCGGCCCCTCCGCGCAGATCGTCGATACGCACGAGGTTGATCTCGTAAAACCGGTCGTTGGGCAGGCGAATTTCCAAATGATGATGGGCTCTTCCCGCCAGCACCTCGTCGCAGGCGCTTTGAAGGTCGGAATTGAGAAGCACTTCCATGGGACGGCGACCGATGCTGGCGGGGGGGTTGGGCAGGATGGCCGTCAGAGATCGATTGACGGCTCGTATCTTCCCGCGGGCGTCCAGAAACATGACGCCTTCCCGCATGCCGTTGAGGATGGCTTCGAAGCGACGCTTGCGGTCGGTTACCGCCTGGATCTGGCCCTCGATGTTTTCCGCCATGCGGTTGAGGGCTTCGGCCAAGGGATAAAATTCCTGATTGGGATAGAAATAGACCCGCTGTTTGTAATCTCCGTTGCTGATGGCTTCGGCCACCCCGACGATCTGCTGAATGGGGTGCCCCAGACGCCGGGCCATGAAAACCGCGAGCCCCGCCGACGTGGGAAAAGCGAGGAAAACGACCGCCCACAGGAATTCGGCCATTTTCTCGAAATCTCGTCGGAGGGGCAAGGGGGGCAGGGCGATGCGGAGCACGCCTGGCGGAAGGGAGGGGGGATCCACGGCCCGGGCCGCATAAGCCGCGTCTTCCTGGAAGGATCGGTTGAAATGCACGTCCATGCCGATTCCTTCACGGAAAGCTCGCGCGACCTCGGGCTGCTTGGAAAAATCCTGGAGGGAGTCCAGCTTGTCGTAGGGAAGTTGGGAATCGGCGACCACCTCCCCCTCCTGATTCAGGTAGGAGATGCGCATGCCGAAGGATTCTCCCATCCGACCGCACCATTGGTGCAAGGAAGAATAGTCCTTGACGGAAGGATCCCGGAGGAGAAGGCCGCTCACCAAGCGCATGCGGCTCAGGGCCGTGGCCTTTGTGGCTTCCAGGAAACGCTCTTCCAATCTGTTTTGGAAGTAGAGCAGAGGAAGCAAGAGGAAAAGAGCGGGAATCGCGAGGAACGAGAAAAGCAGCCGGATGCGAAAGGGGAGGTGCTTTTTCATTCATTATCCTCGAAAACGATATCCCACACCCCGAATGGTTTCGATCCACTCGGAATAAGGTCCCAGCTTTTGTCGCAGCCTGCGGATGTGGGTGTCCACCGTGCGGGCGTAACCGTCGAATTGGTAGCCCCATACCTTGTCCAGGAGATGGTCGCGAGTCTGGACCTTCCCTTGGTTGCGAGCCAGCTCCAGCAGGAGCTTGAACTCCGTAGCCGTCAGCTCCACGGCCTCCTCGTCCACCGTCACCTGATGGCTTTCGGGATCCACTTTCAGCCCTTCCTTCTTCCAGACGCTCCCTTCGTCCGCTTCGGGAATCCCCCGGCGAAGCACGGCCCTTATCCTCAAAGCGATCTCCCGGGGGCTGAAGGGTTTGACCACATAGTCGTCGGCTCCGAGCTCCAGCCCTACGATGCGATCCACCTCGTCTCCCCGTGCCGTGAGGATGATGACGGGAATGCTCTTGGTCCTGGCATCGCGCTTCATCTCCTTGCAGATCTCGAAGCCGTCCATGCCAGGCAACATGAGATCCAGAAGAACCAAGTCGGGCAGCTCGGCTTTGACGATCTCGAGGGCTTCGGCACCGTCCCGGGAGACGAGAGTTTCGAATCCCGCCCCTCGGAGGTGATACTCCAGGAGCTTCAAAATGTCGGCTTCGTCTTCCACGATAAGAATTTTGGTTTTGGACACGGCCTTCCCCTCCTCCCATGAGAATGGGCGTTGCACAGCATCAAAAGGCAAGCATAATTCCCGGAATTTGACAAAATCGCGGCTTTCGAGTGAAATGCGTGTTACCCTTTTTTCCCGTCGCTTCTCGGGAATCTCCCGCTTCCTTCGTTCAACCTTGCCAGAATTTTGTAAATCTCCACGGGATCGCTCTTTTTTGCCGCCCTGCGCTCCCGCTCCAGCGTCTCTTCCATGAGATTCACGCGATCCTTTGGCACGGACGGGTCTTTGGAAGCGGTCTTTTTCCATTCCTCCAAGCATGTCCGGACGAGGTCCGCCGGAGGAATGTTGCGCCGCAGAAGCGCCGTCAGGCCCGGCGGGGAGCCTCCATCGTCGATTCCCCTCGCCGCCCCTTTCCCGTCCGTTTCCTCGGGGACCGGGAGAAGCGGCCCGGCTCCGACTTTCCAAGCCAGCAGCGCTCCCGCCAGCAAAGCCCCCAGGAAGAAGCCCTGCAGTCGGTATCGCCGCGCCAGCCCCATGACGCCCGGCACTTCCTCGACGCCCAGGTGGGTCTCGTCGAAAACCACCACCTTGCCGCGTCCCAGGGCCCAGGCGAGCAATCCCGGGCATCGCTCGCGACGCATGGCCTCGTTGCTCAGCCAATAGGCGTCGGAGCCGAGTGTCAGGGTTCCCTTGCCCAGGGGCCTTTCCATGATCACGGGCGTTCCGCTCACGGCGTACACCGTGCGCCAGGCGCTCTCGCGGGGAGCGAAGCCCATGGAGCCGTGCCAGGAAACGGTGGCCGGGGGCCCGGAGGCCCCGTCCGCCTGGAGAGCGGCCGGAAGGGGAAGGGGATCTTCGGATACGCCTTCGATGAGAGCGAAAAAGAAGCCCCATCGCCTTTCCATGTCGCAGGAAAGCTTCTCGAGGGTCTCGTTGTCGTAGGGGAGAAGAGACGGCCCCGCCGGCACGGGTTCTTGGGGGGCGAGGTGGAAGGTCATCACCAGCCGGTTTCCCTTGCGAGCCAGAGCCTCCATGGCGGCCAAGTCCTCGGTGTCCATGCTCTGCGCCTTCTCGACGGTCATGCCGGCGAAAAGCCAGGTTTGCCCGGACCCTCCTTCCAGAGGGAGGCGAGGGTGATAGTTGCGGCGAGCCCGCAGCTCGCGCAGCCGGCCGACGGCCTCGTAGAGGACTTTCACTCCCAGAGGATCGGCTCGCAGGGACGAATAGGGGGGATAGACGTCTCCCCGGTGGAAGCGCGCGAGAAAGAGATTCAGCACTCCCAGGGCGAAAACCGCCAGCAGAAGCCAAAAAAGGACGGAGACGACGCGGTCATTTTTCAAGGGCCGCCTCCATCTCTGCGCGACCGGCCAGAAACTTTTCGATCTCCCCGGCCGTCGCCTCGTGGGCTCCGTACCAGACGCGGTCGAAAAAGCGGGAATTCTCGCGGAAGGCCCGGACCGCTCGAGGATGCTCGCCGGACCGGCGCTCCATCTCCCTCAGGTAGTCCCCGTTGGTCTTGAAATGAGAGACAAGGACCCAGCCGCGCCGGGACAGAAGGGCCAGGGTCCCCAGAAAGAGGGCCCGCAAAGCCCCCCGCGAGTCTCCCCGGGCCAGGAGCTCCTCGGCCAGGGAAGCCCATCGATCGGGGGGCAGGGAATCGGGGGAGATCGTCTCGTCTTCCAATCGGATGGGGTCCGAAGATCGGGAGGGGCTGGGGGAGGGTTGCGGGGAGGAGCGGCGGCGGAGAAGGCGCGCGAGGAAGACCGTCAACGCAAGAACGGCCGCGAGGGCCAGCGTCAGGGTCAGGCCTTTCACCCACCGGGGCCACCGGACGCCGGAGCCTCCCGAAGCCGGGGCACTCGAGGGCGTCAAGGCCCTGTCCAGCCAGTGGATGAAGTCCTCCGCCCATTGGCGGACGGGGGCGAGCCAACGGGAAAGAGTCTTCCCCACGCTTGTGAAGAATTCGTCCAGCAGGGACTCTCCGTCCGGCGATCCCTGCGAGCGCCATTGGTATTCCTCGCCCTTCAAAACTTCTTCGATGGAGCGGTCGAGGTCTTCCGGGGAGGGCTTCGGAGCCTCGGCGGAGACCGCTGCGGGGGAGAGGAGGATTCCTCCGATCAGAAGGCAGAAAACCGCCAGCGAGGAAGCGGTGGCGCGGGCTTCTCGAGTCAGGCGGCGCAGGGAGGCCGTGAGATCGCTCCCCGTGCTCGAGGCTTCCCCGTAGAAGCAGCGCAGGGTGTAGGCGGCTTTCACCAGAGGGTCCAGGACCAGGTGCGTCGCGGCGAAGGCCGCGGCGAAAAAGGTGGTGTTGAGGAAGCCCAAGCCCCCTCGAGTGAAAAGGGTTTCGACTCCCAGCAGCATTTTCAGCAGGTGGGGAAGAAGGAAGAGGGTGGCGCACACGTTGAGAAACAGGAAAAAGCCAATGAGAAGGAAAACGGACAGGAGCAGATGGTTCTCCACGGGCTGCGAAAAGGCGAGCCGACGGGCTTTTCCCTTCATGGCTTTCAAAGGCTCGCCCCGGGCCCCCAGGACCGTGGCATTCTGATAGTAGGCGAAAACCCATCCCAAAGGCAAGGCGGCCAAGGCCGCCAGAGGGATCATCGCCCACCCCCACGGTTGCACGACGGTCTGGCCGGCGGCCGTGCGGGCAAGGTTGCCCAAGGACTTGCGAGGCGGGGGGCGGTCTTCCTTCAGGGCGGTCAATTCCAGGGCGTAAAAGGCTTGGCAGGTCTTCATCCAGACGAACAGAAGGGCCAGGACGAAGGCTTGAGGGGCCCCTCCGTGAAGGGGCGGGGCCCCCCGGCTCATGGAAGTCCAGAAATAAAGCAGCCCCAGCAGAAAAGGCACGCTTCCCAGGTAGTAGGTGAAAAGGGGGCCGGGGAATCCCGCGCGGACCAGATGGACCGCTTCCTCCAGAAGATCCACTGCCCCCCTGTCTTCCCTGGCTTTGCGCCGGGGAGGAAGGTTCGCCTTGCGGGGTTCTTCCCGGCTTTTCGTCACTTCCACAGCTCGCCCCGGTGAAAGGCGTCGGGGATGGAGAGCCATGCCCGGCCCAACAGATAAAACAGAAGCCACAGCACCATGAAGCCCGAAGCCAACCGCACCGCTCCTACCAGAGGAGTCAGCTTCCCGAAACGGCCCGAAGAGGCGGAGGCCGGCCGCTCCAGGCAGGAAGCGCAGGTCATGCGCTCGCCGTGCTCCACGATGCACTCCCGGCAGAAGGTTTCGCCGCAAAGGGAGCAGCGAGCCGCGGCACTGCGGGACGGGTGATTGAAGCAGCGTCGACGAGCGATCTCTTTCACGCTTCTTGCTCCAAGGGCGACGCATCCGCGACGGGAGATGCCTCGGGGACGAAGCGATTGGACAAGAGCAGCCCCGCCGTTCCCAGCGCCAAGGAGCCCGTCATGGAGAACAGGTAGATGAAGTTCGGCAGGGAGAGCGCCAGAGGGGGAAGGGGGGACAGGAGCCTGGCCCACCGCCACGGATTGAAGACCTGTCCGCCATAGCCGAGGCTTACGGTTAGATAGTGGACGTAGGACAGAGTGTAAACCACGCACAGAAAGCCCATGGCCGCCCAGACGACGGAGGCGCTTCTCCCGCCCGTCCCGCTTCTTTTCTGATGCACGAGGACGCTTACGGTCAGGAAGCCCAAAGCCAGGGAAAGAAGCATGTTGACGAGGGTGATCGCCGGGTGGCTTTGCCAAAGGTCCAGGGCCGTCCAGGAAGCGTCCACCAGCAGGAGGGCGAACAGGAGAGCGTGGAGACGGGAGGCTTTCGAGACCTTTCCGGGCTTGGGGCCGGCCGGAGGGACCGGGAAGGCCTTTGCTCCCGCCGGACGCGCCCGGGCCTTTTCCGCAAGGGCCCGCCATCGCTCCTCGGCGAGGATCCCTTGCTCCTGGCGGATGCGGGCCTTCAGAATCTCGACGGCTTTGCTCGCCGTTCGCAGCCGTTGAAGGGAGGGAAGCTTTTGGGCATGGACGGCGGTGCGCAGGTGGGCCCGACAGGTGGGACCCTTGACAAGATTCACCAGAAAGGACAAAGGAAAAGGCCAGGCGAAGAGCCACAATATCACCACCTTTTCCAATTCCGTCTTTCCCCAGTGGAAGGTCAGGCCCAAGGCCGCCAGGGTGAAAAGGCCCGTGAAAAGCCCTTGCATCTTCCAGCGCCGGTCGGGCTGGATCACCAACGCCTGGATGTCCCGGTAGTGGAACCGCTTGTAGCTTTCGGAGAAGAAGCTCCCCTGGAGCCAGAGCAGGTGGTCGTCTCCCATCCAAAGGGCGTGGCTGACGTGGCCGAAAAGGAAATGTCTCTTCCTGCCCGGGAGCCTCTTGTAGGGAGCGGAGGGCATCAGAAAAAAATCCACGCGAAGAAAAGGACCCAGAGGGTCGTCTCCAGACTTGCCACGAGGATGGCCAGAAGGTAGTCGATCTTGCGACGGCCCACGAGGCTCGAAGGAGCTTTCCAGTAGCGCACCGCCACGTAAACCGCCGCCGGGGCCGTCAACAGCGTGGGCCAGACCAGAAGGGCGGGCCATACGGCCAGGGCCAGGGCGATGCGTCCGTAAAGGACCCTGCGGGGCTCCAATGCCTGCAATCGACCCTTTTTGAGGCTTGCTTCGATGCATGCGGAGCACAAGTGGGTCCCGTCGATCTCCAGGTCGCACAAGCGGCACAGAAAGCGGCCGCACCGCTGACAAACCACCACCGCCTTTTTGCGGGGATGGTGGAAGCAGCTCGCCTCCCCTTCCCCCGGCAGCCCTTCGTCCCTCAAAGGGGCCAAGGGCCTCCAAAGGGCGGGAAACACTTCCATGCGCACCGGGGCCCCGCACGAGGGGCATCGATCCGTCCCTCCCGCCATGAAGACGTCTTCGCCGAAGGCGGCCCCGCATCGAGTGCAGTTCATGGGATTTCCGGTTGCTTCAGGGGCGGGCGCAAACCACCCTCGTGTCGCAGATGCGGTCGTGGAGGGCCCTCTTTTCGTCGTCGAAGGCCGCCATGATGTAGCCCGCCATGAAGATCATGCCGCTCACGATCTCCCCGAAGTATCTCCCCAGGGCCCGGCCGTACCCTACGGGGGACCCGTCGGAGACGATCACTTGGAGGCCGCAGGCCATCTTTCCCGGCGTCGCTCCGTACCTGCCCAGAAACCACGTGGTGTAGGCGGCGGCGAGGCCCATTTGGAAGAAGGTGAAGATCACTTGAGCCAAGGCCCCCGTCATGGATTCTCCCGCCCAGACCATTGCCAAAGCGAAGGCCAGGACGGCCTGGACGAGGGTGAGCACCACCCAGTCGATGCACTTGGCTCCCAAGCGGATCCAGAAGCCCCCGTAGTGGAAAGCGGAACCGAGGATTCCTCCTTCCTTCAACTTCTGAAGGAACGCTTCCTTGCAATGGGGGCAAACCCACAGGTCCCGGTAGCGTACCATTTCCTCGGCGGGAAGCTCGCGGCCGCACTGGCTGCAAGGGACCTCCTCTCCCTCCCCCTTTTCCAGGGAAACGGGGCTCGGGGGCCCTCCCTCCGCGTCATGAAGCTCCTTCCACGGGGTCCAGCGGGTCAGGTCCGAATACCATACCAGAGTGTCGCCGGTGATCCGCCCGGCTCGGACCCGTCGCAGAAGCTCCTCGCGGGAGACGGGCCCCACCTGCTTTCCTTCCTCCACGTAATACCATTCCATGGCTCTCCCCCGCCTCCGTGGCCGTTTTTTTTCCGACGCCCGCAAAGGGCCCGGCCACGGGGGCTTCGGATAGGCCCCTGGAGGCAAAAGCCGAATATCGAAATCCGAAATCCGAAACGAATTCAGATCGAAGCGTGAAACGCAACCGTTTGTCCTTTTCCACCCTTCCCGCTTCAAGCTTGACGGGGGAGGGAGAAAGGCCACGGCCGCTGGAGGACCGCCTCAGCGGGTGTAGCCCGGCAGCTCCAGAGTGGTGCAGCTCTGTCCCGGTCCGCAGTTCTTGGTGACGGCCCGGGGCGATTCCCCCCGGCTGGACCCCATGCTGTAGCTCACCCGGCTCAGCACCCGTTCCAGCCCTTCGCCGTCGCAGGCTTTACATTTCATCTCCACGGGTTCACAATGGCTGCTCGAAACCAGGACTTCCTGCAGGTGACCGCATTGGACGCAGCGAAATTCATAGATGGGCATGAGCGCTCTCCTTGGATGAAGGAAAAATGGTGTCGGTCGCCTTGTAAATAACAGACCCCCCGGAAAGAGTCAATTGAACGGAATCGAGCCCTTTCCCTCGCCAACGGACGATCCCGGTCCCGTCCTGTGCGCTCCCTTCCCCGAGACCGTTTGCTTCGGGTGCTGTCCCCCCATACGTCCTCCCGGCTACGATCCTTTGGATCATGTGGGCAGCTTGAGGCGCGAGCTTTCGGACAACCGGGCCCGGTTTCTCCGCCAAGGCCCCCGGTCCCGCCCTGTGGTGGGCTATCATTGCTGGGCTTTGGGATTTCTGGACGCCAAAGGCCGTCGGGCCGGGTGCCTGCTCCATCCGGCTCGAAACGAGGGCCGCGACCTGAGAGACCTCACCGGCTACGGGGACAAGTGCAGGCGGGAATTCTGCCTGCCCGCTCGCATGTTCCGTGATCTGACCCTGGAGGAGAAGGGATACTGGCTTTCCCTGGCCCGGGGGCTGGGTCCGTTCCACTATTCGAGCCGTCGGGCCAACCCCCTTTTTCACCTTCTCTTTTGGGGCCCCCCGGTTCTGGGGACCTTGGGACGGCAGGGGCGAGAGAGGGGATGGACGGCCACGGAGCTCATGGGGCGTCTTCCCTTTCTTCTTTCCCGCCGCGTCGATCCCCGGGAAAGGCGCTACACCCTTGCCCTGGCCATGGAGGCCGTTTCCTGGAAAGGGGAAAGGGGCTTCCGCGAGGTGGAGAGCCTCGAAGCCTCCTTGCGCCGTTGGGCTCGGGAGAACCTTCCGCCCCTGTTGGGGGACGGCCCGGACGGCTCCGCCGTCTTCGTTCACCAGTTGCCCGTGAGCCCGGCGTTGGCGGATTTCTTGCGATTCGGTCTCCATCGTCCCCGCCTCTCGTGGGAGCAGGCCGTGGCCGTGGAGGAGGCCATGGAAGACATGATGCGGCGCCTTTGAAGCGGGGAAGAGAGTCATTGAAGGGAAGAACCGGAACGGTTACCCTTCGGTTTCGACGGATCTCGGAGAACATGCCGTTTCCGCTTTCCAGCGGTAGATGAGCGCAAACCGAAGATGCAAAAGGGAGTAGACGAGAATTATGTCCGAAGCCATACAGGAAAGTCGCCACGAAAAGGGAGGAGCCTCTCCCGCCACTTGGGATTCGAGCGCTCTTCTGGAGAACTGGATGGAGCACCTGCGGCGCATGGTGGAAGAAAACGAGCTGTCCATTCCCCTCAAGCGGGTGGAGGTCCAGGCCGGACAGAGCCCCGTTTATCAGGAGATCGCCGGGCGGTGGGATCGCATGGACGGCGGGGAGCGCATGGATTCCTGGAAGCGGTTGCTGGAAGACAGCGAAAAGTGCGTGAAGGAGGTCCTTCCCGCTTGCGTCATGTGCGGCGATTGCTGCCGCCGGGGCAGCCCCACCCTCCATCTGGACGACCTGGAGCTCCTCCGCGAAGACAAGATTCCCTGGAGCGCCCTGACCACCCTGCGCCGGGGGGAGCCCGTGCGCTCCCCCTTCGAGGAGAACCTGTTCTTCCTGGTGGACGAGCGCGTCAAGCTCAAGGAAAAGCCGGGGACTTCCCGGTGCGTGTTCCTGGACGACGACACGGACCGGTGCTCCATCTATTCCATCCGGCCCCTCCAGTGCCGGGCCCAGGCCTGCTGGGACCCGGAGCCCGCCAAGGATTTGGCCAAGCAGCCCTACCTCACCCGAAGAGATCTCTTCAAGGACGTGGAGCTCCTTTTGGAGCTCATGACCGAGCACGACAACCGCTGCGCTTTCGGAAAGCTCAAGGAAGCTTTCGAGCGCCTCGAAGAAAATCAAGGGGAGACCATCGACGAAGTTCTGGAGCTCCTGGCCTACGAAGACCATTTCCGCCGTTTCCTCGGGGAGAAGCTCGCCATTCCCGAGGATGTTCTGGATCTGGTCTTCGGGCGGAGCTTCGCGGACCTGACGCCCCTTTTCGGCTTTCGGGTGGACACGGAGGAGGACGGCACCCGTTGTCTCGAAGCCGACCGGGGTTGAAGGGGGGCGTTCCGGTCGAGACCGGCTCGAGGAGGACCGTGTCGGTTTTCCCTTGGAGCGAGGGCGCTCTCCCTCGGCTGAAACGATCGGGGGCATGGGGCCCTTGCTCCAGGGATTCACCGCGTATTGGATCGCCGACGCGGATCAATCGACGGTGAGCGAGCGCTCTCCCAGGTTGCCGTATCTGTGGTAATTGTCGCATATGCTTTGCTCTTGAAAATATTGCAGAAGCTCGAGCCGTCCCTCCATGAAGACTTTCGTCCGGGAGATGTAGAATCCCCTCCTGGCCGCTTCCTCGAAAACGGCCGCCGGAACGCGGTCGGGAGAGGCGTAGCGAATGCGCCGGACCTCGGGAATGTAGCGAATCAGCTCCGAATCGCTCTGGCGCATCGTCTTCGCGCCGCCGACGATTCTTTTCCCCTCGTTGCCGAACAGAAAATCCGTCACGCCGTTGTTCAAATCCGTCGGAACGCTGATCTCGAGGTCGCACCCGGACACCTTCACCGCCGCGATTCGGCCCAGAGCGTCGAACAGGGTGTCGTCTTCGTGGAGCCGGACGAGGACCTTCCCCACCGGCAGATAGCGCAGGAGATTGTCCTGACCGCGAAGATGGAAATAATCCTTCTCCCGGGAGAGCTCTTGCTCGAAGTTGTAGAGGTAGCTTTTTATGGCTTTCACCGTTTTTTCGAGCTCGGCTTTCCACTCGCCGTGCTTTCCCCAAAGCAGCTCCAGCCTCCATTCCCTGGCCAGCCTCAGCAGGTAGGATTCCTTTTGGATGGCTCCGATGGACGGGTCCCCGGTCTCCTCGAATTCCATGAACTGGGAAACGTAGTTGGGGCCGCCCACTTTGATGCCGGCGCCCAGAGCGGATTTTCCCATGCCTCCGAAAGGCTGCCGCAAAACGACGGCCCCGGTGGTGCCCCGGTTGACGTAGAGGTTCCCGGCCTTGATTCGCCGTTTCCATTTTTCCTGCTCGCGCTTGTCGAGGCTTTCCAGGCCCGACGTCAATCCGTACCCGGTCTGGTTGACCAGCTCGATGGCGTGGTCCAGGTCATCGGCTTTCATCACGGCCAGCAGCGGTCCGAAAAATTCGGTCGTGTGGGTGTAGCTTCCGGGTTTGACGTCGTACTTGATGCCGGGGGTCCACAGGTAGGGATTGTCGCTCGGGCTCTCGGGCTTCAAGGCCCAGGTCTCGCCGGGCTCCAACACGGTCAGCGCCCGTCGCAAATCCCCGTCGGGCTTGTGGACCAGCGGGCCCATTCTGTTGCGGAATTGCCACGCCGAGCCCGTCCTGAAGCTCCGGGCGGCGTCCACCAGTTGCCGTTTGAAGTGCTCGTCTTCGTAAACTTCTTTTTCCAGGATCAGGAGCGAGGTCGCCGAGCATTTTTGCCCGCAGTTTCCGAAAGCCGAATAGATCACGTTTTTGATGGCTTGGTCCTTGTCGGCCATGGAGGTGACGATGGTGGCGTTCTTGCCTCCGGTTTCGGCCGCCAGGAAGACGTCCGGCCGGTCCTTCAAAATGCGCATGCCCGTGTCCGTGCCCCCGGTCAGAACGATGTAGTCGATATCCGGGTGCCGGGTCAGCTTCGAACCGATCTCGGAGCCGGAGCAGGGAAGGAATTGAAGCGCGTTCCTGGAAACCCCGGCCCTCCAAAGGCATCGGCACAATTCCCACGCCACCATGACCGCCGCGGAGGCGGGCTTGAAGATGACCGTGTTTCCGGCCGCCAACGACGAAGTCATGCCGCCGCAGGGAATGGCGATGGGAAAATTCCAGGGGGTGATCACCAGGGCGACGCCCTTGCCCCTGCACCGGATGTTCTCCATCCTGTCGTACTTTTCCACCGAAAAGGGATAATATTCGGTAAAATCCACGGCTTCGGACACTTCCACGTCCGCCTCGGTAAAGATCTTGCCCGTGTTGGCGGCGGCCGCCCCGATGAGCCTCGCCCGGGCGCGGCGCAACTCCATGGCCGCGCGGGAAAGGATCTCGTGGCGCTCGCGGGCGGTTTTTCGCCTCCATCCGTCCGGGTCGGCCTTGGCGGCTTCCACGGCGCGCCTGGCGTCGTCCTCGCTTGCAAGGGCGTATTCGCCCACGCAAACGGTCTCGCCGGTTTTCTCGCTCACCCTCGACAAATCCACGCAATGGCGGACTTCCCGGCCGTCGAACAATTCCCGCCCGGCCACCACCACCGGGATTCGGACGGGCTCGTCGCCGGGGCCCTTCTTCCATCGTCTCCGGATCTCCTTCGCCCATTCCCGGTTGCCCGCAAGGGACCAGTCCGTGTCCGGCTCGTTGTGGAGCTCGTTCTCGTAGTACGTCCCCGTTCGCTCGGGAAACGCTTCCTCCATCCTGTTCTGAATGCGATGGGGGGTTTCGGACGCCTTGTCCATGTATTCGACCGAGGCGAGAAATCGCTCCTGCAGGAATTCCCACTCCTTGGAGCCCGTTTTCAGGTGGCACGAGTAGCGCAGGAAATTCTCCCCGGCCGTGTTTTCGTCCAGGCGTCGAATGAGGTAGGCGATGGCGTTGATGAATTCGTCCTTCCTGGCTACCGGAGCGTAGAGCAGAACGTCTCCGGAGACTTCGCCCAGGGCCCGGCGGACGTGATCGGCCATTCCTTCGAGCATTTCGAAGTAGAAATAGTCCGTCAAGCCTCTCTCCTCGGCCAGTTTGCTGGCGAAAGCCAGTTCGAACAGGTTGTGGGAGGCGATTCCCAACTGGACGGCTTCGACGTTTTCGGGACGCAGGCCGTATTCCACCATCCGCTTGTAGTTGGCGTCCACCTCCAGCTTGTTGTTGTAGGTGGCCAGGGGCCAGTTGAACAAGGACGACTCCACTTGCTCCATCTCCATGTTGGCCCCCTTGACGATCCTGATCTTGATGGAGCTTCCGCCGGCGGCCACCCGTTTCCTGGCCCATCGGGTAAGCTCCTTCTGGATGCCGTAGGAATCGGGAAGATACGACTGAAGCACGATCCCGGCCGAGTAATTCTTGAAGCGCTCCTGGTCCAGGGTTTCCATGAACGCGGTCTTGGTGATGTCCAGGTCGCGGTATTCCTCCATGTCCAGGTTCACGAATTTCGGGACCTTGGTGCCGTCCGCCCGGACATAGGTGTTTTCGCTCGCGACGCCGTAGAGCTCCGAAAGCCTTTCCTTCAAAACGGACACGGTGTGGTCGAAGGCGATGGGCATGATTTGGGAATAGATGGTGGAAATCTTCACGGAAATGTATTCGATCTCGGGGTTTCTCATGTCCTCGACGTAGGTGTCGAGCCTCCGGCGCGCCTCTTCTTCTCCCAGCAGGGCTTCGCCCAGATGGTTGATGTTCATGCGGACGCCCTGCTTTTTTCTTTTCAAAAGGTGGGCGAGCAACACCTCCTTTTCTCCCGGGATGATGGCCCGGCTGCTGCTGCCGCGCATCCTGTCGATCATCTTGGGCACGGTAAGCGCCGGGAAGCGCTTTCCGAAGCCCAGAAACATCTGAATCAGAAGCCTGTCGACTCTGGGGAAAAAATCGGGGATTCCGTAGGAGGTGAGGATCGCGTCGACTTGGTCCGCCACCCGGGAGCTGTCTCGGGGACGGAAGCTTTGATCGATCATCTTGGTCAGCACCGCCTTGTCGACGGGGTGGGTCATCAGACGATTCATTTGCTCCTGGATGCCCTTCTCCTCCGAAGTCAGCAACCGGTTCGCCCGGTCCTGCCAGGCGCGTGCAAGGGAAAGGGCGTCGTGGACGATCGATTCGAATTTCGGGGGGATCATGGCTCTTCATCTCCTTTTTATTCGGGCTTCGAGGCGTCGAATATCCGCAAGGCTTGCTCGGACGGCTTGGCGGTTTTCAAGCTCGCGACGACGATCGCAATGAAAGCCAAAACGAAGCCCGGCAGCAATTCGTAGAAATACTCGCCTTCGATCTCGACGTAGTTCTTGACGACGAATATCGTGATCGCCCCTACGATCATTCCGGCAAGGGCCCCCGATTTGGTCGTGCCTTTCCAGGTCAGGGAAAGAATCATCAAGGGCCCGAAGGCCGCTCCGAACCCTCCCCATGCGTAGCCGACCATCGCCAGAATCGTGCCGCTGCTTGCGGAAGTGATCAAGTACGCGATCAACGCGAAGCCCACGACGCCGAATCTGCTTATCCATGCCTTTTGCTTCTCGTCGAACCGGCTGAAGAAAGGAAGGTCTTCGGTCAACGCCGAAGTCAGGACCAGCAGCTGCGAATCGGCCGTGGACATGACCGCCGCCAGGACCGCCGCCAGAACGAACCCGCCGAAAAGGGGATGGAACAAGGCGCTTACCATGGACAGGAAGATCCTCTCCTTGTTGCCGTCCGGTCCGGAAACGCCGTCCATGGGAGCGACCGTGTTGTAGCCGATCCCTATCAGTCCGATGGAAACGGACAAAACGAGGCAGACGATCATCCAGCTCATGCAGATTCGTCTCGCCTTGGGGACTTCCTCGACGCTGTTGATCCCGATGAATCTGGCCAGAATGTGAGGCTGCCCGAAATAGCCGAACCCCCAGGCCATCAGCGACGCTCCCGTGATCCATGTCGTCGTGAAATCGAAGGCTTTCGGGTTGACCGTCGAGATATCGACCCCCGATCCCCATATCGCGAAAAAGGCCAGAAGAGAGCAGAACACCAGCGCGCTCAACATGAGAAGCCCCTGAATCAGGTCCGTCCAGCAGACGGCCATGTAACCGCCCAGGAAGGTGTAGGAAACCACCACCAGCGTGGTGATGATCAGGGCCGTTTGCTCGGTGGCGCCGAAGCTGTGCGCAAAGAGCAACGTTCCTCCTTTGAGGCCGGAAGCGACGTAGAGGGTGAAAAAGACGAGAATCACCGCTGCGGATACCGTCTTGAGCACTCCCGAGGAATCGTCGAAGCGGTTCGACAAGTAGGTCGGCAAGGTGACGGCGTCCAGTTTTTCGCTGTAGGCCCTGAGCCTGGGGGCCACGATGTACCAATTGCCGTAGGCTCCCAGGGTCAGTCCGAGAGAGATCCAAAGCCCGTCGACCAAGCCCGCGGCGAAGACGGCCCCCGGCAAGCCCAGGAGGAGCCAACTGCTCATGTCCGAGGCCCCGGCGCTGATGGCCGAGGTCACCGGGCCCAAGGTTCGACCGCCGATGATGAAATCCTCGTTGTCCTTGGTTTTTTTCATGGCGTAATAGCCGATGGTCAGCATGAGCACCAAATAAAGGGCGAATTGTATGGAAACCATCACGCATCCTCCTTTCTTCGCATTGTTGCCGGGGTCGAAGATTTCCGTTTCATGTCGATGCCTCCTTTTTCCGGGGGGTTGGGGGTGGAACGGGGGGTTGCCGAGGGCGGGCCGGCTTGGGGACGGCAAGACGGCGGGGCCGGGCGATCCCGAATGGTTGAACCATTCTCCGTCAAGAATTTTCTAATGGTTCGACCATTTCGCTGTCAAGAAAAAAACGAGCCCCTTCCGAAAAAAACATCCTCCCCCTTCCATGGCGAGCCTTTGAAACGAAGCTCCTCGACGTCGAGCTTTTCGGCTTGACAGGAAATGGTTCGACCTTTTATCGTCCGCTATCGAGCCCGGACGACCGCGACGCCGTTCGTCCGCAAGACACAAGTCACGAACGAAGCTCGGAGAATGGCTTTTCGATGGTAAAGAATCAAAATGCGAGCAGGACCGGCCCCGGATTCCGGGCCGCCAGGCAAAACCGGATTTTTCAGGATATCGTGGAGCAGATCCAAGAAGCGATCTTGCGCGGAAGGTTCAAGCCGGGCGATGTTCTGCCTCCCGAAAGGGAGCTCAAGGAGATGTTTCAAACCAGCCGGGGGACCCTCAGGGAGGCTTTGAGGGTGCTCGAGCACAAGGGCCTTGTCGAAATTCGTCTGGGAGTGAACGGCGGCGCTTTCGTGAAAGGGGCCGTCAGCGCCCCCCTTGTGGAAAGCCTGGAGCTGATGCTCCGCTCCCGGCAAATTTCCTTGGACCATCTGAACGAGTTTCGGGAGGATGTCGAGGGGTTCGTTACGGCGCGGGCGGCCGAGCGCGCCGAAGAGAGCGATGTCCGGGAGCTTGCGGATTTGCTGGCCCTGGCCAGGGAAGCGATGGAAAAGGGCCTCGATCATTGGTGGGAATTTTTGGAGATCGACAAGAAGTTTCACCGGAAGCTGGCCGAAATCTCCCGCAATCCCATTTATGTCTTCATGCACAACATCATCCACAGCAACATCCAATCCTATTACGATGAATTCTTGCGCATGGACGAGGGGCTTTTACAGGAGAACTACCGAGACCTCGGCGACATCCTGGAAGCGGTCAAGAAGCGCAACGGCGACCTGGCCCGTTTGCTTGCCCAAAGCCACGTGCATCGATTCTACGAGCACATGGCGCAGCACGATCGCCGATCCCCTTGAGGGGCCCCGTTCGCCGCGGCCGGCGACCGGTCATAACTTTCCAGCTTTTTCCGTCGGGGCGGTCCGATTTCGAAGCGTCAACGGACCTCGCCATCGACGTCCGGGCCTTCCCTGCTCAAGGCGAGATAAAGATCGACACAGTCCTTGATCTCGGTTCGGTCCGACATGGCGCAGAGCTTGTTCACCACGAGATCGACGAATCCGTTCTTTCTCCCTTTCCGTTCCGTGAGCGGGAAAGAAATCGGCGATCCGCTGGAGCCTCCGCAGAAGGTCTTCGGGCGCTTCCTTGTAGTCCCACGGAAGCTCCGGCGGGACGAGAACGTCCTTCGCCCGGATCTCCCTCGGTTTTTCCGTGTCGGGCATGCTCTTCGCGATCCCGGGTGAACGGCTTCGATCATCGTTCCCGCCCAAGGCGTCCGTCGCCGTTGCCGCGAAAACGGGAATCCCGGGGTGGAAGCGGCTTCCGGTCGCCTTGAAAGGCGTCGGCTGCCCGGCTTTTCGCGGGGACGAGCTCCTCAGGGCGTTATGCTCGCCGGGGCCACCTTGAAAACCTCCTCGGGGGTGGTGAGCCCGGCGGCGACCTTGTAGGCCCCGCTGAGCCTCAAGGGATTCATGCCTTCCCGGATGCCCTGTTGGCGAATGGCCTCCAGAGACGTTTCCGGATGGACCAAATCCTGAACGGCGGGGGACATGAGCAGCATCTCGAACAGGGCGATGCGCCCCAGGTATCCCGTGCGGCGGCATTCGGAGCAGCCCTTGGGCACGAAGGTCCGGGAGGGCTTTTCCATCCGCCAGGGATGGGAGAGGAGCTTCCAGGTCGGGTCGTCGATGTCGCCGGGCTGCTTGCAGTAGGGGCAGAGGGTGCGCACCAGCCGCTGGGCCGTCACTCCCAGGAGGGTGGCTCGGATGAGGTAGTAGGCCACGCCGATGTCCATGAGGCGGGTGAGGGCCGAGGCGGCGTCGTTGGTGTGCAGGGTGGACAGCACCAGGTGGCCGGTGAGGGAAGCCTGCACGGCCATTTCGGCGGTCTCCAGGTCCCGGACCTCGCCCACCATGATGATGTCCGGGTCCTGGCGCAGGAGGGTGCGCACGCCGCTGGCGAAGGTGAGGCCGATGGCCGGCTGCACCTGCATCTGGTTGATGGTGGGCTCCACCATTTCGATGGGGTCCTCCACGGTGCACACGTTGAGCTCGGGACGGGCCAGGTGCTTGAGAGTGGAGTAGAGGGTGGTGGTTTTTCCGGAGCCCGTGGGGCCCGTGACCAGCACGATGCCGTGGGGATGCTCCACCATCTGCTTCCAGCGCTCCAGATCGTGGTCCCTCAGCCCCAGTTGCTCGAAGGTCTTGTTGAGCACTTCCGGGTCGAAAATGCGCATCACCAGCTTTTCGCCGAAGGTGGTGGGCATGGTGGACAAGCGCAGCTCCACTTCGGCCCCGTGAGGGGTCTTGGTCTTGAGGCGGCCGTCCTGGGGCCTTCGCTTTTCCGCCACGTCCATGCGCCCCAGCACCTTGATGCGGCTGGTCACGGCGTTCATGACGGGCAGGGGGAGCTGGTACACCGTGTGCAAAACCCCGTCGATGCGGAAGCGGATGTTGCCCACGTTGCGCCGGGGCTCCGAGTGGATGTCGCTGGCCCGCTGCTCGAAGGCGTATTGCAGGAGCCAATCCACGATGTGGACGATGTGCTGGTCGTTGGCGTCGAGCTGCCCCGTCTTGCCCAAAGCCACCAATTGCTCCAGGTCGCTCAACGCTCCCGCCGACCGCGTGTCCCGGCCTCCGGCGGCGAACTTCACCGACCGCGTGAGGCTGTAGAACTCCACCAGATAGCGGCCGATGTCCAAAGGATTGGACAGGACGGGGACGATCTCCCGGCGCAGCACCGGGGCCAGCTCCTTGATCCACTCCGTCGCGTAGGGGTCCCCCGTGGCCATCACCACCCGGTCCCGGCTCACTTCCACGGGCAGAATGTTGAATCGCTTGAGATAGTCGTGGGAAACGTCCAGGCTCGTCACCGAATCCACGTCGATCTTCAATGGATCGATGCGTCGGTAGGACATGCCGGTTTTCTTGGCCAGCCAGGTCCCCAAGTCTTCCATGGTGAGAAAATTGTGGGGAGACAGGGGGTTGGTGATCTTCTGCTCGGCGACGAGCACCAGAGGGTGGGCGTCGGCGGGACGCTTGGCGGGGGGCAGATTCAAGATGCGGTCCGCCTCCTGGCGCGGAACCAAGCCGTCCCGCACCAGCTCCTCGAGGATCGTTGGAAGGTCCAATCGGCCTTCCATGCGGCAGGGCTCGGGTGGAGGGTCGGGGTCGAGGACGAGCTGCGGGGGGGGCGGCTCTCCCTGCGCGCTTTTCACCGAGCGGGCCAACTTGTGGAATTCTTTGAGATAGCGATGTATGTCCGCGGGGTTGGCGACCACCCTGGTCACGCGCCTGCGCAGCAAGGTGGACACTTCGCCCATCCATCCCCGCACGTAGGGCTCCGCCGTGGCGATCACCACTTGCTCCCCGTTGACGGAAAGGGGCAGAATGCCCAGCTCCCGGGCGTATGGGTAGGGGATGAGCCCGGTCACCGCCGGAACGTCGATTTGCAGAGGGTCGATGCGCCGGTAGGGGAGCTTCACCCGGCGAGCCAGCCAAGCCGTCAGGTCCTCGAGGCTCAAGGGGCGCGAAGGATCTTCCGGGTGCTCCGGCTCGAAGCTCGCGATCACGGCCAGGGGATGCGCCCCGGGCTTCTTTCGGGATTCCCATCGAGCCAGAATGCGCTCCGCGTCGGCCTTGGAAACCATCTCGTCGGCCACCAGGGCCTTGAGCACCTCGGCGAGAGACAGCTTGGCATCGGCTTTGGAAGGTTTGGCGGATGTCGGCGATGCTTCGGACATGGGGCATTCCCCTTGAGGGTTGTCGGGGAGGATCGATCTTCATTCGCGGTCATCCTAACACTTTTCGAAGGATGATACGATCTCTTCTCCGTGTCAAGGCGCCCCTTCGGTTCCCCTTGCCCCTTTCCCGACTCCCTTCCTTTTCTCAAAACGATCGCTTGGGGAAGGGGGACGGTTCCTTCCCTTTGGCGGGACGCGAGATTCCTCCATTTCCGTTTTCTCAAAACGATCTTGCATTCGGCGGATTTCTATCATTTTGATCGAAAAAAAGGCCCTTCCTTCCCGCGAAACCCAAGGGAATCTCCTCGCTCCTCCTCCGAATCTTTCGAATTGCCGGGAAGGGCCTTCGGAAGGATTTCAGTATAACATATTGAAAAAACAGTAAAATCACCCCCCACCCCCCCCCTGAAAAATCGGATTTCCGGGCCCGTTGCGGGACCGTCCGTCCTTCTGGCATGAAACCTGATACCAAGGCTTGTCGAAAGGTTCCATGGGGCCGTTCCTCGGTGAGAACGGGGCACGCTTCATGTCCGAAGGAGGGAAAGCCGGGGGGACGGAGTGCAAGGCGTTTCATGGAGCGAAGGGGGGGATATGGATGCGGGGGAGAAAAAGACGTCCGAATCGCGTGCAGGGAAACGAAAGGATATCTCGCGGCGCAATGCGGAGGAACGGAAGCTGCTCCTGGACACCATCGACACTCAAATCTGGTACCTGACGGACGAGGAAACCTACGGCGCCGTGAATCTGGCCCACGCCCGCTTTCTGGGCTTCGATCCGGCCGACATCGCCTACAGGAAGCTCCGCGACTTCCTGCCTGCGGAAACGGTCCGAACGTGCAAGGAGGGCAACATGGAGGTTTTCCGGACGGGAGAAACGGTGCGCAAGGAGGAATGGGTGGCCAACGCCGCGGGGGAGCTTCGGCTTCTGTCCGTCACCAAGACGCCCAAGCTCGACGAGGGGGGCGGGGTGGAGTACGTGGTGTGCTCGGGGGCGGACATCACGGAGTTGAAGCGTGCCCAGGAGGATCTGTTCGAGCAGCGCCGCTTCCTGGAGAACATCATCGACACGGCGCGGGTGATCATCCTGGTGCTGGACACCGAGGGCCGCATCGCGCGCTTCAATCCCTTCATGGAGGAGATCTCGGGATACCGACTGGAGGAAGTGAGAGGCGAGGACTGGTTTTCCCTGTTCCTGCCCTCGAAGGAGGAGGTCTCCACGCGGGAGCTGTTCCGGCGGGCCATGGGGGGACGGGCCGCGGAGGGAAGCGTCTCCCCCCTTCTTCGCAAGGACGGGGGCCTTTTGTCCGTGGAATGGCACGACCACGTCCTGAAGGACGCCGAGGGCCGTGTCACGGGCTTGCTGGCCGTGGGGGTGGACGTCACCGAGCGACTGCGGGCGGAAGAGGCGTTGAAGGAAGGCGAGGAGCGGTTGGCTCTGGCCCTGCGGGGGACGGGGGCCGGATTGTGGGATTGGCGCATCCCGACGGGGAAGATGGTGTTCGACGAGCGATGGGCCCGAACGCTCGGCTACGCCCCCGAAGAGCTCGAGCCCTTGGACATCGCCACCTGTAACGGTCTGTACCACCCCGATGACCTGAAGACTTGCGAGGCGCTGCTGGAAAAGCATTTCGCCGGGGAAACGGAAATCTACGAGTGCGAATGCCGAATGAGGCACAAGGCCGATCGCTGGATCTGGATCGTGGACCGGGGCAAGGTGGTCCGACGGGACGAGGAGGGCAAGCCCCTTCGCATGACGGGCACCTGTATCGACATCAGCGAGCGCAAGCGATTGGAAGAAGAACGGTTCTGGCTGGAAAGGCGGCTCCGGGAAATGCGCAAAACGGAAAGCTTGAATCGCATGGCCGGGGCCGTCGCCCACCACTTCAACAACGCTTTGACGGCCGTCATGGGGAACCTGGAGCTGGCTTTGGACATCTGCCCGTCGGGGAAGAGGTGCGAGAGCGTCGCCGCGGCCCTGGATGCCTCCGGCCAAGCGGTGGAGCTGAGCCTCTCCATGCTTTCCTGCCTCGGCCAGGCGCCTTCTCGCAAGAAGCCCCTGCACCTCGCCGGGGCCTGCCGCGAGGCCCTCGGGGAGTTGACGGGGGCCGCGCCCGAAAACGCCCGGCTGGAAACCGATTTTACGCAAAACGATTTCATGGTCGAGGCCGACGCCAGGCAATTGAAACGGGTGGTCGCCAATCTTTTCGCCAACGCCGTGGAGGCCCTCGAAGGAAGGGACGGGGAGATTCGCGTGAACGTGAGACGGGCGGAGGCCGAGGAGGTCCGTCGCTTTCGCCTCTTTCCTTTGGGGTGGGAGCCCGTCGAGGAGGCTTACGCCTGTCTGGAGATCGCCGACACGGGGAAGGGCGTTTCGAGGGAGGAGATCGGCCGGGTTTTCGATCCGTTCTTTTCCACCAAGTTCACGGGACGGGGGCTGGGGCTGGCGGTGGCCTCGGGAATCGTCCAGGCCCACCGAGGGGCCATGGCGGCGGCGTCCACGCCCGGAAAAGGGAGCGTTTTCCGGGTCCTGCTGCCTTTGCGGGAGGAGGAAGTGTCTCGGGGAAAAACGAGGTCCGGCGGAAAAATCGGAGACGGCCGCACCCTGCTGCTGGCCGAAGACGACGCCAACTTGTGCAAAATGGCCGGGGAGATGCTGAAGCGCCAAGGCTTTCGCGTTCTCAAGGCCGCAGACGGTGTGGAGGCCGTGAGGGTGCTCCAAGAGCATCGAGAGGAAATATGCTGCGCGATCCTGGACATTGTCATGCCTCGCATGAACGGCTGGGAAGCCCTGGAAGTCATGAGGGGCCAACGTCCCGATCTTCCGGCGATCCTGGCCAGCGGCTACGAGGACGCCTCGGTCGCGTGCGAGGATCACGGGCGGCAATCCTACGTTTTCCTGGCCAAGCCCTACGGCGTTTCCGAGCTGAAAGCGGCCCTGGGGAAAGCGCTGACGGAAAAAACGGCCGGCGGGGCGTGACGGAAGGATAAAGGGGTTGGCCCGGCAGGCGGTTCGCCGACGGAGTTTCATGACGTATCCGCGACTCCCGTCATTCATTGTTGACGATCCGCCGAGTGGTCCGCCAACGAAGCTCGCTCACCGGATGCAGGCGGTCTCCGCAAGGCACCCACGAGGTACCAGGCTTCGGGGCGAGGGGGCCGGGAAATCCGCGCAATCCGTGCGATCCGCGTCGTCCGCGGTCAAAAACGCTCTTGTTCGCTCCCCCCTCGCCGTGATAAACGGACACAGCTTTGCCGGCGAAAGGTCTGGAGGCGGGAACGATCGAAATTCCAACATCATGCGGCGGGTGCTTGAAATCATGACCGACTATGCGGAGCTCAAAGGGAAAATTCGACAGCGGCTGGAGATTGTCCAAGACACCCTTCAAGGACTGGAGCAGAAGGGACTGGCGGAAGCGGGGGTGGCGGACCGGTGGCGGGACCAGCTCCATCATGTGGGGACTTCCCTTCAGGACTCTCTCCTCCGCGTGGGAGTGGTGGGGTCCGTCAAATCCGGCAAGAGCACGCTCATCAACTCCCTTCTGGGCAAGGACCTTCTCAAGCGCGGGGCGGGCATCGTCACGGCCTTCATCACTCGAGTCCGTACCGACCGCGACGTTGCGGGGTGGGTGGAGCTGAAATCGCTGCCTTCGGTCCAGATGGAATTGAACCGGGCCGTGCGCATGCTGCCTCTGCTTCAGGAAGGGCCGGACTCGGAGGGGGATCGCGATTTCCATGTGGAGAAGGCCGAAGATCGCCGGGAGCTGCGTCAACGCCTCCATCGCATTCAAACGGAATGGCAGCAGGCCCAGGGCCGTCTGGATGCCAACTTCATCCTCCTCAACGCTTTTCTCGACGGATACGACCGCGTGTCCGGCGAGCTGGGGGAGGAGCCCCGCCGCCTCCGTTTCGACGCTTCTTCCCTGGGCGAGCATCGGCGATACGTGGGAGTGGAATCCCAGGCCGTTTACGTGCGGGACATGGAGCTCCACCATCCTCTGGACTGGATCGACGGGGAAATGGAGATCGCCGATTGCCAGGGCAGCGATTCTCCCAATCCCGCCCATTTCGCCTTGCAGCAGCAGTATCTTCTGCGCAGCCATTTCATTCTCTACGTCGTCGGCAGCCGCACGGGGCTTCGGGAAGCCGACTTCAAACTGCTGGACTTCATCAAGACCCTGCGCATGTTTCCCCGGACCCTTTTCATCCTCAACGCCGACCTGGACTCCCATCCCCACGTGGACGATCTCCTGGAGCTGGAGGCGCGGGTGAGAACGGAGCTGCAATGGGTCGTGCCGGATCCGCGGGTCTTCACCTTTTCCGCTCTGTACCATCTGATCCATCGCATGGGGGAGAGCGCTTCGGACAGGGACGGCTTGCGGCTGGAGCTGTGGCGCGAAGAGAAGCCTCTTGCTCGGCTGAGCGAAGAAGGGTTCGCGGCCTTCCAGGATCATTTCCGGGAGAAGATCGCCGCTCAAAGGACCCGCATCCTTCTGGGAAGCGGGCTCGGGCGCCTTTCCATGGTGGCGGGGGCGGTGGCCGACCGGGCTCGGACCCAGACGGCTTTTCTGGATCGGGACCAGGGGAGCCTCAAGGAAGTTTTCAAACAACTTCAAAAAAAGCAGAACGCTCTCCATTCCACCCTGGGGGCTCTGGACCACGCCATCCAGGGCTTCAAGGACTCCCTGCGCAAAGAGATGGACGACGCGGTCCAGCGATATTTCGACTTGTCTTACAGTCCTCTCGTTCAAGAAACCTTGAATACCGTGGAGCACTATCCCATGGGCTCCCAGTACCTCCACCAGCTTTCCGACAGCCGAAAGCTGGTGCGCCTGCTCCACCGCTTCTACATGGACTTCCGCTTGAACTTGTCCCGTTACCTGGTGGAAAGGGTCAACGCCCAAGTCATCGAGCTGGCCAAGGAGCAGGAAGCCCTCCTCCATGAACGGCTGGAGCACTCCTCCAGGGCCTTTTGGTCCCTGTTCTTGACGGCTCACGAGGAGCTCCGCGGCGAGCTGGCCCGCTTGGGCATCCAGCTCCAGGCTTCTTCGGAGCCTCCCTTTTCGCCCCGCTGGATCCCGGCGGACGAAGTGACCCCGCCCCCGTTCAGCGCTTTCGTGGAAGAAGAGGCCATGGGCCAGAGCGCTCTGCTTTTCAAATTCGGCGTGGGGCGGCTGGGACGCTTCTTTGCCCGCCTCAAAGCCCGGCTGACCGGTGGCCGCCGGGACGAAGAGACGGCCGTCAACCTCCAGGAAGCCGTGAAGCTCATCAAGTCGGAAACCAAGGAGGAGCTCAAATACGCCTTTCGGGATTATCGCAACAACTTCAAGTACGCTTATCTTTTTCGGTTGCTGGAGGAAAGCACGCAGCGGTTGCGGGAGGAGTTCAAGACCCGCGTGGAAATGGCACGGGTGGATCTGCAGGATTTCGCGCGGTACAACGAGCTGGAAGAGGAAAGGAAGCGCGAAGTGATGGAGGTGCTCCAAAGGGCCGGGCACGTGTGCCGGGCCATGGCCGACGAGCTGGAGACGTTCAGGCGGGAAGTGGACGAGCGGGAAGCTCTGAAGGAGCCATCTCCGGCCAGTGGGGTGGAGCCGGAGCCGTTAGGACAAGCTTCGACCCCGTGACCGAAGAGGGGAGGGCGAGGCTCCAGGCGTGGAGGAAGAGCCCCCGGGGATGGGGCTTTCCGTAGAGACGGTCCCCCACAACGGCATGGCCGCAGGCGGCCGCGTGAAGACGAATCTGGTGGGTGCGCCCCGTTCGAGGGCGTGCCAGCACGAGCGAGCGATCCCTTTCCCGCCGGAGCACCGCGAATTCCGTGAGAGCTTCCTTGCCTTGTCCTGGCGGGCATGCGGCGTAACGGCCCTTCAACCGGGCGATGTCCAGGTCCGCCGTCCATCGATCTTCTCCAGGGCGGCCTTCCACCCATGCCAGGTATTCCTTGATGGCTTGGTGGCTTTTGAATGCCTCGCCCAAGGGCTTGTTGGCGGAAGGGTGGACGGCGAAGACCATGATTCCCGTGGTTTCCCGGTCCAACCGGTGGTGCAGGGCCGCGTAGGAGCGGGGAGATTCCTGGCGGAGATAGCGCTCCAGGGCCGAAAAGACGTTGTTGTAGGCGTCCGAGGGCATGGCTTGGCAGGGGATTTTGGCTTCCTTGTCGTAGGCCAGAAGCTTCCGGTCCCGGTAGAGAATGCGGCGGGGGTCCAATTCGTAGAAGCGCCTTACGCCTTGCCAGGGCCAATGGACGAGAACCTCCCGGGAGGCCGAAAGCCTCAGAGAGGGATCCGAAGCCCGTCGTCCTCCCACGTGCACGGAGCCGAAGGCCACAAGGTCGGCGGCCTCCTCCCGGGGCATGGAGAGCTCGCGGGCCAGAAGGTCCTGCAAAGGCATCCCCCGATCTTCGCTTCCCGTGGCGTACCGCCAGCAGGAAGAGCGGAAAGGGTTGGGTGCGGTCATGATCGAGTCCGTTCGGTTGAGACGCTCCCTGCCGTTGATAACCAGGAGACGGAAGCCTACACCTGATCGTCGGCCTCCGACTCCGATCCCCCTCGAGCCTCTTCTTCCATGGCCTCGTCGATCATGGCGTCCACATCCATGTCCTCTCCCAGCTCGTCGCCCATTTCGTGGCTCATGGATTTCATCCACTTGGCCATGCTCTTGGGATCGTTTTCGTCCAATCCTCCCAGGCGCGACGGGTCCGCCAACCGCTCCATGCGCGTCTCCTCGGACAACCGAACCCGTATTCTGGAAGGAATCCGCGAGATGAGCCGACTGCCGCAGTGCCGGCAGACTTCGGGAAGAGGCTCCGAAACCCGGAAGGTGACAAACTCGTTTTTTTTACCACACTCTTTGCATCGAAACTCATAAATGGGCATGGCAAAATCCTCCATGTGCAGCTCCCCGTCGAGCTTGCGGGCCTCCGTGAAGCCCCTTGCGCGGGGACGACCCAAGGCGCCGAGGGTGGGAGTCCGGCCATCAGGGGGGAGCGAGTTGATGGAGCTCCTCGTCCACTTCCCGGACGTTGCGATCCGTGAGAAGCCGAATGGGCTGCCGGTAAGCTTGACTCAAATAGGCGGGGAGAGAAAAGATCCCCCTCGCCATGGCGGGGGTCAGGTATCTCAAGGGCAGCGCCATCGATTCCATGCGGGAAGCCAGGAGCTTGGGAGACCAGCGGGGGTCCAGAGTGGCGAGGATGTGGGCGTCGGGTCGATGGAAGCTGTGAAGAAAGTAGGGGTAGGGGAGCACTTTGGGGAAAACCTGGCGCAGGGTGTGGACCATGCGTGCATGGACTCCCAATCCGGGCGGGCTGATGCCTTCTCCCTGAAACGCGGCGCATCCGCCGGGGGCCAGGCACTTCTTGATCAGGGCGTAGAACTCGCGGGTGAAAAGATAAAGGGCCGGGCTTCCTTCCAAAGGGTCGCTGAGATCCACGATGATGGCGTCGAAGGTCTCCCGGGCTTGCTCCACGTACCGCCTGCCGTCCCCGATGATCAGCTCCAGGCGAGGATCTTCGAAGCTCCGTTGGTGCCATTGAGGCAGATGGCGCTTGCAGATTTCCACGAGCTCGCCGTCGATCTCCACCATCGCGACCCGCCGGACTCCGGGGTGACGGAGCACTTCTCGCAAGGTGGCCCCTTCGGCCCCGCCGATGAGCAGAACGGAGGCGGGGGATTCGCAGCTGAACAAGGCGGGATGGACCAGCATTTCGTGATAAACGAACTCGTCGTTTTCGGCCGACTGGGCGACTCCGTCCAGGAACAGCATTCTGCCGTACATGCAGGAATTGACGATATCGATACGTTGATAGCGGGAACGCCCCCTGTAAAACCTTTCATCGCACAGATAGGCGATCTCCACTCCTTCTTGCTCCGGCTCCCGGAACCAGAAAAGCCCTTTTTCCGTTGTCTTGTTCAATGTTCGCTCACCATCTTCGGGGAAGCCCCGCAACCGGAGCCCGGCAAGCCGGGCCTCCCGAAGGGCTTCCGGGGAGCGCCGGATTCGATTCCGGCCCTCCCCTGTCTTCCTTTCCGGAATCCTTCAAGGCGGATTCCCCAAGGATGTGCCCGGGCTTGCACTTGCGAGTCCAACGCCATGCTCCGGGGATTTCGAAAGACCATCGAAGGAGCGCACCGCACCTTTGGCCGCACTCGCCGAAAAAAACGGCTCGAGATCCGTCCTGCCGACACGCGGGCCTCGCTCCGGCAACGGTTTCCTCCGCTCGGGCTTCAGGCCAGACCGCCGCATTTCAACGCGAAGCTCGACGACGGCTTGTGTCTCAATTCCCGGGCCGGAACATCCAATGTCCCTCGCTTGATTTCCATGACGGACATGTTCTCCGCCTGGAATTCCCGTTTGAGGTGTTTGAGGGAGACATCGGAATCGATGAGGTCGCCGCACGTGAAGATATCCAGTGCGCAATATCCGTATTCCGGCCAGGTATGTATGGAGAAATGGGATTCGGCGATGACGACCACGCCGCTCACGCCGTGAGGTGAAAACTGATGGAAGACGGGTTGGACGATGGTGGCGTTGGACAACTTCGCGGATTCCGTGAGAATCCGCTCCACCTCGGTCACATCGTTGATGGCCTCGGTGTTGCACCCATAGAGCTCGATGATCATGTGTTTTCCTAATGATTTCATTTTTTTCTCTACTTCCTCACGTCATGTTGTTACCTTCTTTGCGGGTTGAACAAAAGAAAAAACCTCCGATTCATGGGGGGATGCGTAACGCTTCGCCCAAAAACGCCATAAATGGAGGCAACCGAAACAGAACCACTATACTCAAAAATTTCTTTGATGCAACCCCAAATCGGGGCTCCACTCGGTTTCGCTTGAAAAAAGTTGACAAACCCCCCACCTCTTGCAACACTCGGCAGTTCCCGAATCGCTCGGCAGTGCATGTTAGGGGAGGATTCTGACGATGGGATGCGTGCCGATGCGGCGTGCTTCCATCGCCCGGTTTACACGAAATCAAGGAGGAAATACATGCGACGGGTTCTCATCTTCGACACCACCTTGCGGGATGGTGAAAAATCACCGGGCACCCTGTTGACCGTGGACGAAAAAGTCCGCTTGGCCAAGCAGCTCGCCCGGCTTCGCGTGGACGTTCTGGAGGCGGGGTTTCCCGCAGCTTCGGAAGAGCAATTCGAAGCCGTGCGACGCATCGCCGCGGAGGTCGAAGGTCCGGTGGTGGCGGCTTTGGCAAGGGCCACCAATCCCAGGGACTTCGAAATCGCCCGCGAAGCCCTCAAAGACGCCAAGGCCCCTCGACTCCACACCTTCGTTCCCGTCTCTCGACACTATCGAAGCCATTTTCTCAAGAAGGATTTTTCGGAGACCCTGGATCTGGCGGTCTCCGCTGTGAAGAAAGCCGCGACCTACGCCCCTCAGGTGGAGTTCTCCATGGTGGACGCCTTTCGGGCGGACCCGGAGGAAGTGGTCCGGCTGGCCCGGGCCGTGGTGGAAGCGGGGGCCTCCACGGTGAACCTTCCCGATACCGTGGGGTGCGCCACCCCCGATCAAGTGAGCCGGTTGTTCGCCAAGGTGCGGCAGGAAGCCGGGCTG
>Ga0180430_10000973_pt1 | contig 29528 bp, 29 predicted proteins | sample SS_ome_9_FD_132999 | JGI IMG/M metagenome (GOLD analysis project Ga0180430, IMG submission 132999) | Hypersaline lake sediment archaeal communities from the Salton Sea, California, USA - SS_1_S_2 metaG | ecosystem: Environmental > Aquatic > Non-marine Saline and Alkaline > Hypersaline >... | reverse complement strand
TCCGGAGTGAAATTTAAATTTTGTTTTTTAATTTGCTCAGCGATGGTGTTTAATGTTTGAAAATGATCTTTTAACCTGTTTGCAAATCGGGTTGTTACCGCAAAAACGACCGTAATTAGAAGCAGAATGATGATGCATAAGCTTGTCAGCTCATAGTTCGGGAGAAACCGTCTCAGCAGGGGAGACCGAAACTCAGCGCGCAAAGGATACTCCAACACACAATACTCGTCTTTGCGTTCGATGATCATATAGCCTTTTTGACTTAAGGTGACATACGGCCTGCTCTCAATTTTTTTCCGTACAATGGAAAGATTCGTTTCTTTCATGTTTCCCGCTGTCTTTTGTTTCGACTTTTTATCCAATATGGCATACAGCATCGTATCAGGTATCATGTCTTCCGTTATCCGTTCAGCCGATTGAAGCTTGGGCTTAAGCTTTTCAGCTTCGATTTCATTGTAATTGGCAGGATAAAACAGCCCTGCATTCATTCCGATCATATTGATCAAAACATATACAGCCGTGATCGCGATCAGGCTGAAACTCAAAGTGAGCATATATTTGATCAGTTCTCTGCGCAGCGTCTTTTTTTTACGGATTATTCCCATCTGTACCCTACGCCCCATACCGTTTTGATCGGATCTCTTTCGTGTTCTTTGCATTTTTTTCGGATCGTGCGGATAAATTCGGTTATCGTGGAGTATAATGCATTGCCTTCCAGCCCGTATACATAATCATAAATTTCTTCTCGTGTAAAAGTTCGTCCTTTATGCTGAGCCAACAGCTCACATATTTTAAATTCATTTTTTGTTAAATTCAGCTTTTGATCATGAATAAATACTTCTTTGCTGTCAAAGTGAAATAAAAAACCGGAAATCACACGTTTAGTTTCGTGTTTCTCTCTTTTTTCCCTTCTCAAGTGTGCATTTACTCTCGCACTGAGCTCAAGAACGCCGAAGGGTTTTGAAATATAGTCGTCTCCTCCAGTCAGGAGGCCCTTAACGATGGCCTCTTCCTCCGTCTTAGCGGTGAGAAACAGGATCGGACAATCTACCAGCGGCCGGATTTTCTCGCATAATTCAAATCCGTCCATCCCCGGCATCATCACATCAAGCAAAATTAAATCATACCCTGAAAACACGTCGAGAGATTCGGCGTTAACTTGACTCAATGTATGAACTTGATGCTGATCGCGGCGCAAAATATTTTGTATGAGTACAAGAATATCTTTCTCATCATCTACTGCCAAAATGTTCGCCACTTGCTGACCACCCTTTTTCATTATTCATAAGCTTTTCTTCCTTCCCAGCGGATAAACCAAACGATGCTTAGAGCGAATACAGCTATTATAGCAAACACCATGATGAAAGCCCCCTGCTTGATTTCCCCGTCTAGAACAGAACGCAGAGACGGATCAATTTGGACAAATCGATCAATCCCCTTATACCCTGTCAGCCTGATTCCCCATGCCCAGGGATTATATTTCCAAATGACATCGCCCAATCCCGTATTCATCAGTGCTGTCATCAAAAGACCTGCCCCGCCTATTAAAATCGAAGCCCCCATTCCAAATATGCAGCTGATCAGAAAATAAATGAAATAAAGTGTGACACTTCCGGCTGCCAGCCATGCCCCAGCCTCTAAAAAAAGGGCGATTGTCAGGTTCGGCACATGAAATAGAACTTTGAGCCCCAATACATAGAGTCCAATAGCCAAGAATACCGCACACAAGTTCATGAACAGAAGCAGTGTGACTTTGCTTAAATAAGCCGTTAATTTGGGCGCCGTGCCGCCCAACAGCACTTGAAAACGGCCTGCCCGCTCCTCTAATGAAGCCGTCATTCCGCACACTATTCCAATCAGAAGCGGCAGGGCAATCGCAATTGCCTCAAAATACGTGCGGTATAATTGATATGGATCATGATCTCTGTTATAGAAATAAAGCAGAAAAACACTCGCACAGATAACCGGAACGGTCAAGTGAAGCCAAATAAAAGATGTGCGCTTTGTTTTTTGAAAATCAGCCGCAAGGCATCTGAAAAATAGCAACAAATCAAACCGCCTCCCGTTTTATCGATTTGCGATCAACGGCAGGGGAAAAAGACCGCCTGGTCAGACGAACCAAAATAGCAAATAAAACAATAGATAGAACAACAGCCGGAGGAACGACTGCCCAGCTTGTTAAAGGATCGCCATTTTCAAGAGGCACACCGTTAGGATGGATGCCAATTGTCGGACACATGACCCTGATCGGCCAGCTCCACGGATTCAGCCACCAAAAAGGACTTGATGCCGACATGATGCCCAACACGATACTGCCCAGCATATTGAACAAAACGGCAGATATAAACCCAAATTTTCGCGCTATCCATAAACAGATGGGGATCTCCCACAGTGTCGTAAGCCAAAGCAGCAGATTCGCGGCAATGACTGTCAAATGAATGCTCGAAAATTGAGGAATGACAAACTGCATCACAACCATGAACCCTAAAAAAACAGCTTGAGACGCTAAAGAATAGAGCGCAATGACGCTTATTTTTGCAGACCAGATCATATGTAAATGTACGGGAGAAGAAAAAATGCCGTTATAATTCGACGCTTTCATTTCTTTCTGGTGTGATAATGCACAAAGCAAGGCGATCATGACCGGCATCAAGATGACAGACCACCAATTATACGTACCTGCTACAAAGAATCCTGGATTCATTAAAAAGGCGAAGCAAATATTAATCAAAGGCACAATGAAGATCATCTTTCTCGAAAATGTTCTTTTAAACTTCAGGTTTTCCGCTTTTGCATAATATCCGATCATTGTTCTCCGCCTTCTTTCCCCCGCGTTGATTTGACAACATCCATAAAAAGCCGCTCGAGATCGTCCCCCTTATTGATTTTCCCCTGATATCCGAGGTATCCTCCGCTGATAATCCCGATATGGTCTGCGATCTGCTCGACTTCCGACAGAATGTGGCTTGATAAGATGACCGTCATCCCTTGCTTTGGAAATGACCTGATGAGTTCCCTTAACTCTTGTATACCGATCGGGTCGAGACCGTTCGTAGGCTCATCAAGTATGAGTAATTAGGGCGATTTAAAAGAGCGATGGCGATCCCCAGCCTCTGCCTCATTCCCATAGAAAACTGCCCCGCTTTTTTCTTTCCGGCATGATGCATATCAACAGTTTTAAGCACCTCTGTTATTCTCGCATCAGGAAGACCCAATAATGTGGCATGCACCTTGGCATTCTCGTAGGCTGTTAAATTATCATACAGAGGCGGGGATTCTATTAAAGAACCGATGTCTTTTAATACAGACCTTTTCCATTTCTGCCCCTCAACCAAAATGTCCCCGGCAGTCGGGTTTAAGATTCCGGTTAAAAGTTTTAAAGTCGTTGATTTTCCTGCTCCATTCGGTCCAAGCAGACCGTAAATACTGTTCTTTTTAACTGACAGTGAGACGTCTGAGACCGCTTGCGACCTTCCAAACTTTTTTTGAAGATGCCTTGTTTCCAATAGAATTGTACTCATCTTAATCTCTCCTTGTTTGATCTGATCGGTACCGATATCTTAAAATACCTTTCTCAAGATTTAATCAGAATCAAACGAAAAAACCTTCCGGTTCCCCGAAAGGTTTAGCGGCCTTTGCCTTAAGAAGGCATAAGCTCAAGATGATGATCCAGTTCGTCCTGCAGGACGGCTTCAATATCTTTAAAACGATTCGATACGGTCGAAGCACTGACACCGTATTTTTTTGCAAGCTTCGCCTGGGATAACGATTTTTCCGATTTGGAGATCGTATTGATAAAATACTCCAAAGCAGCTGCAAAGGCTTCTGTTTTCTTGATGACCGGCGCTTTTTTAACACAATACGATTTCCAAAGGCCGACCGCCCAGGAGACAAATGATTCAGAATGTCCTTCGTCAAGCATACCTTTCTCAAAGACAAGCGCTGTTTCTTTCTCCATCTCATTGGCCCATTCGATGTCTTCCGATCCTTGTTCAGACGGTGCACTCTCTTCCTGACGGCAAAGCTGCATTAACACATGATGAAAATCATCTCTCATCAGCTGTTCTTTTGTTCCGCCTTCTTTTGTGAAACGGCTTAAAGCATCGTTTAACCTGTCTTTGAGAGCATCCGCCATTTTTGCAGGATAGATGGTGAATTGTAAGAAGAACTCGGTATGGCTTCCGATCTTGATCGGAAAGCCGAGCACGTACTCGCCTACAAAAGGCCCTTCCCGCTTCACATTCATCCTTATAGTGAGCTCTTCATTTGTTACAGCATCCTCAAAGCGAATGCCGCCATCTGTTATATGTTTCACACGCAGCAGCGCAGGGGAGAGGTCTTTCCACGATTGAACGGCTTCCTTAGTCTGCGATCTGAGAATCGAAGAACCCTTTTTCTGTAAAAAGTCTTCGAAAATCGTCAATCCTCCGTCTGCCAACGGCCGGGAAAATACTCCCCACACGCCCAGATTAAAAACACATATCTTTTGTGCAGACTGATCCAAGTCTGACAGAAAAGAATACTGATTAAGAAATTGATCGATTGTGTCTTTATGTTCCGTAAAAGCGAATTCCATGACGTCTTTCTGGATTTGTTTCAATTCCTGCACCGCGACAGCCGGAAACGCTCCCTCCGCTTTGCCGCAGCATTTTTTATATTTCAGCCCGCTGCCGCAGGGGCAAGGCATATTTCTCTTTACTTTTCCCACGTTTAAACCTCCGTATCTTATACTACAACTTATTTATTTTATCAAAACTTTCAGGAGGGGGAAATCCGATAATGAAAATCAGTATGATTTAGCTGAAAAGTAAAATTTTATAAAAGAGGACAAATAGAAAAAAAGACTATAAAATGGTTAGTTCTGTGTTTTTATCATCCATTTATGACAGAGGGTGTTATACATTTTGCAATACGCTGGTTTTTGGGTTAGAGCGGGTGCATTGTTGATCGATTGCGTATTGGCGGTCGGATTACACTTTTCATCCGCATTGATTTGGAGACGGATCTCCTGAGGTCGGTGCAACAGCACTGCTGGTATTCGTTTTTGTATCCGCTTTTGATGCCGCTGACAAAGCTCCGATGCACATTGGAAAAGCACTTTTTAGACTGATGATACAGGCCGACGGATGAAGCTATGGCAGGCTTTCGTGCGCTACTTCGTCTCATGGGTCATGAAAACAGGCGACACTGAGTAAACGATCTTTATGTATTTAAGTGCATACAGAAAAAGGGATATGAATCCCTTTTTCTATTTCCGGTATTCCAGCAGACTGATGGTCAGGAGCACAAGGAAGCACCCCAGCCACTGAATGGATGTTAAACGTTCGTTTAAAAACAAAACACCTCCGAAGATGGTAAGAACGGGGCCGATCATAGAAATGACGGCTCCCCGCTCCGCTCCTATCCGCTTCATGCCTTCCAGCATGAATAAAAAAGGAATGACCGTCGTCACCGCCGCAATGATCATAAAAAAAACATACATTGCGGGAGGATAAGAAAGCAGGATTCCCGGCTGTTTTCCTGTTGCGCGAAACAGCGCATAACCGGCCATCGCAAGACTTGCCGCCGACATTCCATAGGCATTCATCCGAATCCCGCCGATTTGACGGACAAGGCCTCCCGCCACAACAAGATAAACCGCATAGGCGACAGCGGACAATAAGATCAAAAAAGCTCCTGACAGGTTCGCTTCAAATGCTTGCACATCCCATCCGCCGACAGCCAAGAACAGCCCGGCATTCACAAGCAAGATGGCAGCAAACGTTTGACCCGAGATCATTTTTTTATTTACAAAGGCAGTGATGATCAATACGAACATGGGATAGCTCATCACAATCATCCGTTCAACGATTGCCGAAACATCATGAAGGCCGATAAAATCAAGCAATGGCGACAGAAAAAAACAAAGCAATCCGGCCGCATAAGCTTTAAAAATCTCCGCTTTTTCTGGTTTAGCCGGAAGCTTTGAACGATACACAACAAAAATCAGCCAAAACAGCGGCGCCGCAAATAATTGCCGGTACAACAGCACCGCTTCCGGCTGTGCACCTTGTTCATAAGCCCATTTGACAAAAATGGATTTTGAAGCAAAACACATCGTCCCAAAGACCATAAAAACGACCCCGGCCGCTTTTCGAACGCCGCTTTGAATATGGCCGCTCTGCTCAGCTGTACTCTTCTCTGCTCGACTCAACTCGTATCACCCGTCCTTTTTATTCGTGGATATGTTTTTTTATAAAATGGAGCAATGTGCTTCCCTGGGCCGTCAAAATCACACCTTTTCCCAAACATTTTGGACAAGGCTCCGGCTCTTCTCTTCCGCTTCCATTGCAATTTGGACATGTCGTTTCCAAATCGTCCGTTGCAATCACCATTTACCATCACACCTCCGTTTCCGTTTAATATGATGCGGCCACTCCGGCCAGCCTTCCTCCACGGCCACCACCTCCTTAAAAATACAAAAAACCCCCGTCACAAAAGGACGAGGGTCTCGCGGTACCACCTTTATTAATCGCATCAACGATTCGCTTGGAACATACGGAAAGGGAACAGTCAGCCCTTTCGATACGCTTCTCTTGATAACGGAGAGAACTATCCCGGCTCCGCCTACTGTCCGTTTCAGCGAAGCGATTCAGAAGCCCATTCGGCGTCAGAAGGGCATCGGTTCACACCAGCCACCGACTCTCTTAAACCCATGCTCTGACACGTACTTGCTCTTCCTCAATATCGTTTAACCGTACATGATTTGTAAAAAATATATTACTCTGAAAATTAGCATGTGTCAATCAGCATTAAATTCTTGTTTTTTTACGAACCTTTAATATACACACGGTCAACAGACACAAAACAAGGAGATTGAATGCTGCTATCCAATAAAAATATCCAGGGATGCCTATGACGAGAAGCGGTAGTCCCAAGCTGAGAAATACACTGGCAAATGCAGCATACAGCACTTTTAGTAAGCCATTATATTTTTCTGCTTCAGATTCGCGGTCTGTATAAATCGCATTTGTTTGAACTTGACTGGGATCAGCCGCAAAGTAATGCCAATTTAAAAACTGTGTCACATGCTTCCAGCCTGCATCCTCGTATATATGAATATATTCTTCCTGATCCAGGTTTGATGTTGTCTTATAGTCGAGCCGATATACTGCATTGCTTGGTTTTGTCTTTTCAAATATATAGATAAATAAAAAGAAGGACTTTAACATCCACCCCTGTTTTGCCATTTCATTCAGCCAGTTCTCCTCCTTCCGGTCTTGCCAAGCAAGAAAAAAACGGAATTTACGCTTTCTTTTTTTACTCATGACTTGTATCTCCCTCTTTTTGAAAAATAGATTGACTGATCGTCACTAATTTGGATAGGCGTTTAAATTCGAGTTCAATCACCTGCCATCCTTCATTCGTTAAAATATACTGCTTTCGCCGATTATCGCCGGATTCGCCTTCCTTTCTAATCAGCCCCTGCTTTTCGAGTTTGCTTAGTGCACCATAAAGAGTGCCAGGCCCTAGTTTGACCTCACCCTCACTCATGCTCTCAACCCTTTGCATAATGCCGTAGCCATGTAATGGTTGAGTTAATGACAATAATATGTAATACGTAGCCTGCGTAAGCGGTAAATAGCTTTCCGCCGTTTTTTTCTTCACTTTTCGCACCTCATTTTAAGTATGGCGTTTTTCATTTATATATCTCATGAGCAGTACAACACCTATTAGATTGAAAATGATGCTGCCGCCAAGAGCTAGTCCCCACCATACACCGTTTATTCCTGATAAAATCGCTAAATTTAATAAAAAAATTCCGCTCAAAACAAATAACATCCCGGTAAAGTGTGTATTCAAATCATTCGCCTCCTTATTTTACATCGCCTTACGATATATCGACTGACGATATAATAACATATTAGAAGATTCGACACAAATCAAACACAGCATTTACCCTGCAAATCAAATAAGTGAGCACAGGCTATTGCCCAAAAGGAATAGCTCACATTAAAATTAAAAAAACCGCCTAAAAGGTCATTTCACGACCTTATCAGGCGGTTTCCAGCGATTATTCCTTATTCCTGTCAGCAAACACCGTCATGGCGTCGCACATGAACTTCGCCAAGCCGGCGCCGTATTGATCAATGTTTTTCGTAAAGCGCTCGTCAGCAACATACATTTGTCCCAGACCTTTGAAAGCTTCGAGCGAATAGCTGTGGCCGGTGTTATTGTTCAGAAAGTCGTACCATTCCTTTATAGCCGCCTGTGCTTCCTCTGAGTCTGAGGCGCCTTTTCTGAGGGCGGCGATTTTTCTGTAAATGGCATCATATTGCTGTTCCATCTTTTTCCGTTCACCTTCGGGCATGGATTCGATATAGGCCTTCGATCTGTCGACGGCTTCATCGCCCCAGCGTTCCCGCGCTTCTTCCTCATACGGGTTTTGACTGAAATCAAATCCCGCGAATTTTTCCTCGTTTGTCATGTTGATTTCTCCTTTCGCGAATTGGATCGTTTTATCGATTGTCGCAATCATTTGGTCAAGCCGGCTTCTTTTCTCCAGCAGCGCTTTGCGATGGAGCTGAAGCGCCTCATTCCTGTCAAATGAAGGGTTCTCAAGAATGCTTTTAATCTTTTTTAAAGGGAAGTCAAGCTCTCTGAAAAACAGGATTTGCTGCAGCTTTTCCAGATCGTCATCTGAATACAGCCGATACCCGGCTTCGGTCGTCTCCGACGGAGCTAATAATCCGATTTCATCATAATGATGCAGTGTGCGCACACTGATGCCGACTAAGTCGGCCACTTCCTTTACTTTCATTTTCATTTATCTGACCTCCCTTCGATATTGACTATAAAGTATCCCGCAACGTGAGGGTCAATGCGAAATTTGAAATTTTTTTATACAAACAAAAAACCCGGCAAAATTGCTTTGCCAGGTCTTTTAAGAATTGTTCAGCAAGACTTCTTTAAGAAACGGATCATCCAGCCACTCGTTCAGCTGGCCCGCGGAGAATCCTTTTGATACATTGAGATCGATGAGCGTTCCGCCGGCATATCCGAAAGAAGCCGATCTGTCCGCAATGGTGTCCGGCCCTTTCACCAGAACATTCTTCAGCTTCTTCAGCATGTTTTGAAAGCTCTTCTCCAAGTCGCTTTTCGGGTCTTTAGCAGATTCAATCACTCTGATGAGCCTCTCATTTCCGCCTTCAAGCTCTCCTTTTTCATCCAAACTGACATCAGCCAAAGACAGACCGGCAATCGTTTTCAAAAACTCATTCACATGCCATTTTTCATAAGCTTCTTTATCCAGCGGCGTTCCATTTTGTTCACCGATCAATTCCGCATGGCTCAACAGACGGGCGCCAAACCGTTTATCACTGTTATTTAAAACGGCTTCGATCCGGGTTCTTTTTTGTTCATCTTCGATGCCTTCAACTATAATCCGGTTATTTCCGTCTACATGCAATGTCAGATGTTCACTCTCGGAAAGAGAAATTCCGCTCTCGCGCAGCGTCTCATCGATCTGGCTGTTCAAACGCTGCCTGTCCACATAAAGATTATAGATCTCAAATTGAACACCGTTCATTTGTGATCGTAATGACGGTGCATTTTTTTGAGCCGCTTCAGCCTGTTTGCTGATGGAGAGGGTGTCTGTTTGGCTGCCGACCATTCTCTTGGAACCTGTAGTCTTAGCCGGCATCTCCGCGGCGGCAGGCTTCATCAGCTGCTCGGAATAAAGCGAAAGTTTTACCCTGTCTCTAATATTCATGGGAGCTCCTTTCATGCCAATTACATTCGATTACTTTTTATATCGGACGGAATTTGGATCTGTTTACCAGCCGTATGTTGAATCATATTGATAATTGATCTTCAGCTGCGGCGATCTCCATGTTGAACTGCTCCAAGCGAGCGAATAGTATCTCACATTCCATGTCGTTTTGACCGGAAGCGCAAGTTCAGGCTTTAGATCCGGAAACAGTGTGCCGCCGGAAACCGATGTGTGCCAAACGCCTTTTTCCTTGTTCAGAACTTCCCTGTAGGTGTGTCCGAGGCTCGGAGAAATGGTTCCCTCGGCGGAAACGCTTTTCACAGTCGCTCCTTCGGGAATGGCCGAGACATTGGCAAGATTGACGGCGGCAACCGGAGAAACGACTCCCTGTCCCGGGCTTGAGATGGATGATGGAGACAAATTCGCCGTATAAGCACCGCTCTTCATTCTGTCGATAAATTCAAGTCTGTAAAATCCCCAACCGTCATATGAACCGTCTTTAGACGTGACGACCGCAATGTACCGGCCTGTCTCCGGAACATCCAAGCGGATAATTTCATTTTGGTTTCCCGTTCTTTCAGAAGATCCTACTGCAGGATAGCCGTAAGAATCTTTAAATAAGTAAAGATCATAGTCTGTATTTGCTGGGATGTTCTTTAGGTGAATGGCAAGCTGTTCTCCCTTTGTCGCGTAAAATTTGTAATAATCTTTATCGCTTTCGCTGTGAATCGTCGCCGAAATCGTCTTGTATTTCCACAATCCTAAATCATAAGCCTCAGCGAAAGAATTGTTGGGTTCATACTCATCTTCGTAAACATTTGCCGAAGCCGAAAATGCTGGAATCGCCATCAAAAACACACTGAACACGAAAAGAAACAAACTTTTTTTCATTTGTCATTGCCTCCCGTTTATTCATCACCATAAAGGAACTCCCTTCCTTATATCGGTAATTGAATTGGAAGTTTAATGAATATTTTTAAAATAATAGAATTTTCCCAAGTTTACTCATCCGACGGCTCTGCCACACTGCCCACAAAAAGGTTCATTCCGGATGTTTCATCAACAATCGCAAAATAAAACGGGTGGTCTGCAGTCATCGTCACTTCAGGGACGGGAGCTGATTCGATGATTTCAACCGCCGTTGCCGCGGATGCTTCGGTACCCGCTTCATCTACTTTGATAAATGTTTTATGTCTGACTTTATTAATTTGAGCGGCCCCCTGTCCAGAAAACATATTTGAAAAATCCGCGCTGCTAAACACGGTTTTCATTCCAAGCCGTTTAAGCGGTTCATTTAACATGTAGTCTGTTTGAAATGAGAAGCGCGGCAGCTTGAGTTCCACCTGTTTCATCGTCCAGTCCTTATGCAAGGCGCGCCATTGATCATACGTCATGCCAGCCAGAAGCTGTTCAAAACTTGCCGCTTTTTTCGGCAGAAAAACAGCCAATGACAGACCTTCGTCTTGAAAAGGAAGCTTGACGGCTTGAAAATGTTTGTTTTCCAGATAAGGAAAGCGGTTAGTCTGCGTCATCATGGGGTGTTTTTTTGCGGAGCCGTCCGCAGAATAAAATGGCTGTTCCGCTGTCATGTGAGGATCAAATGGATGCTTCCAGCTTTCTCTAAAATAGACGGCATTAATGATGTAGGCAATCGTATTCGACGAGACCTTGTCAACGATCTGATCAATGCGGTCTTTCGTTTTCTTTTTGACCCAGCCGTTGATTTCTTCTGCTGCCCGATTTGGATCATCATGAAGCTGATAGGCGTCGCCAAGGCCTTTGATCGCGTCTTGAAAGCTTTCTTTCAGCTCCCTTTTGGACCATATTGAATTTGCCGATGAAAATTCGCCGTGAGGCAGCGTTTCTAGCGAACGATTCACAGATTGTGACATCCTGTTGATCGATGTCATATCCGTCTGGTTGAGGTTTAAAGTGCCGAGCAGTTCCTTTCTGCTGTCTCCCGCGGCACCGTTTGCCGTCATCACAAGTGCCTGGTGAATACTGTAAGGCGAGAGGAAGATGTTTTTCCGGCTTCCTTCCTCTTTTATCATGTCTTGAAACAATGCGAGCGCAAACCGCTGTTCAGCTTCAGATAACGAGGCGTCCGTTTTTTGCGCGGATCTGACGGGCGGGGGATCGGCCTCCTTGTGCACTCCGCATCCGGCCAACAATAAAAGACCGGTCCATATCACCATCGCACTCCATTTCGATTTCAATTGTCAACACCTCCTACTGTTGTAGTGGGTTTAGCATTGGAAAACGTTACAAAAAACGGCAGCAAAAAAAGCTTATCCAATGCTGGATAAGCTTTCTGTTACTGCGCTCACTGTCCTTTAACAGCCAGTTCGCGCAAATCTTTTTTGACGATTTTGCCGAGCCTGTTTTTCGGAAGGCTGTCGGTAAAAACGATCTCAGGAATTTTATAGTCGGACAGGCGCTCTTTGCAATACGCGATAATGTCCTCCTTCTTGAGGCCGGAGCTTTCGTTTTTCACCACATACGCCCTCGGAACTTCCCCGTACATTTCATCCGGGACGCCGATGACGGCCGATTCGACGACTCCGGGCACTTGATCGATGATCTCCTCCACCTGGTCAGGATAAATGTTGTCGCCTCCGTAGACAATGACGTCTTTATACCGGCCGGTAATATATAAAAATCCGTCTTCATCAAGTTTGCCGGAGTCCCCCATATAAAACCAGCCGTCTTTCAGCACCTTTTGCGTGGCGGAAGGATTTTGGTAATACCCTTCAAAAACATACGGGCTTTTGACGACGACTTCTCCGACTTCGCCCCTTGGCAGCTCTTCATGTGTATCAGGGTCTTCGATTTTTATGCTGACTTGCGGAATCGGCTTGCCGGCTGAATTGACTTTATCCCAGCCCATGTCAGGCCGCCATACGCTGACCGTCCATGCTTCTGTGCTGCCATACCCCTGCACCATCAGGATTCCCATGTCATTGTACTCCTTAATCAGCCGCGCCGGCACCTTGGTGCCGCCGGAGACAAGCATTTTCACAGACGACAGGTCGAATGGATGTCTTTTCATTTCCTCCAGCATGTAAGTGTAGACGGAAGGAAACGCCATCATCATATGAATGCGTTTCTTCTCGATCTCCTGCAGGATTTCAAACGGTTCGGGGTCCCATAAGAAATGAAGGCCAATTCCTTCAAAAGCCGCCTGAAAAACATGGTTGAGCGAGCTCATATGATAAAGCGGATGGCTCGCTAAAAAGCGCATGCCTTTCAGCTGTTTCGATTTCACGTTCACCTCTGTCAAGTATGCGGCCAGACTGCCGTGGTTGACCATGCAGCCTTTCGGATTTCCGGTCGTGCCCGAGGTGAACAGCATTAAAGCCAAATCATGCTCGGTCACCTGGTCGGCCTCCACCTCCAGCGGCCTGTTTTTAAATAGGCTCTCAAACTGTTCAGTCGTGTTCATTCCCGCACCCGCTTCAATCATCAGGCAGAACTGAAGCTGTTCGCGGAGCGGCGTTAGTATATCGGCAAATTCCAAGTCATAAAACATCACCTTCGGCCGGCAGTTGTTCAAGATTCCTTTTAATTCATACGATGTCAGCTGCCAGCTTAACGGCACGACTGTCGCCCCGATTTTAAGAGACGCCAGCAAAATGACGGGAAAATGATGATTATTTTTACATAAAACCGCGATGTGGTCTCCTTTTTGAACACCCTCCTCCAGCAGATAATGAGCCAGCTGGTTCACCCGTTGATGATACGCTTTGAACGTAAACGTTCGATCTCCTCCGGACAATGCTTCCAACCCATCTGACGTTTCCATATGATGATTGATTAATTGCTGAAGTGTACTCAAAATTTTCATCTCCAAATTTTCATTGTTTCTCACAAAACCTGGTGAGATTATGTGACGCACAAATTCATTCTAAAACAAAATATATCCATTGTAAAACTATTTCATAATAGAATTATTATCTTTATGAATTGATAACAAAAGAAATTAAATCGCTCATGTTAAAATTCATAAAATCGTTTTTTGCGGAGCATTCGCTTATGATAAAATAGACCTATGTTTGTTTGGTCAGCATAAAATTGCTGATCTACTACACGATGTCGGAAATGAGGAAACCTTCATGAATCACCATCGGATTGAAGCGAATCTATTGGATCATGCTTTCACGAAATATTTGCGGTCTTCAAAGAAATTGGACGAAGAAACGATTCCGAAAAGTATCACGAGCGGCAAAGGGTTTATTTTGCGTATCATTTACAGACACGGAACATGTACGATAAAGGAGATTTTACAGGAGGTCGCCCTGTCTCCATCAGCAACGACAACAGCTCTGAACCATTTGGAGAAAGAGGGCTTTGTGATCAGATCGAGAAATAACGATGACCGGCGCACCGTCTGGATCGAACTGTCGCAAGAAGGCACGAGGATCGCCGCACAAATGGTGGAAAACCGCCAGGCCTTGATCGACAAGCTCTTCGGCAAATTGTCAGAGGAAGAAAAAAAGGTTTTTTTTGCTATAATTGAAAAAATTATGATGTGAAACGGGCCGTCGATCGAAATCGACAGCCCTTTTTTTATTGTCTGACCCCAAGCGCGTCCAGCGCCATCTTCAAGTGCTCTTCTTGTTTTGTCTGCAGGGCGAACATGCCGATTTCGATGCCGTAGGCGGCCTGCAATTCCGTAATATGCTCTTTCATCCGCGGCCAGACCCGGCCCCCTTCTTTTTCATAATAAGAGATGAGCCGGGCGGTTTCGGCTTCTCCTAAAATCGTCTCGTATAATAGAAAATCTTTTGCCGGGTCGGCGATTTTCGCTTCCGTCCAATCCAACAGCCCAGTTATGCTCTGATGCTGGTCAATTAAAATATGCGGGGGATGCAAGTCGCCGTGGATAAACGCAGTATGTTCAGGCCAATACGAGTCGTCGGACAGCCACTTTTGCCATCTTTCCCAGAGCTCGCCGCTAACCCCGAGCTCTCTTTTGATCTGTTCCATCTGCTCTGCTTTTGACCGCCTGACGCCATCCGGATTCATCACATGCATGCCCGCTTCTTCTGCGGCTTTATGATCAATGCTGTGCAATAGCGCGAGCGTTTTCGCCAATGACTTGACAAAGGCTTCAGCCGGAGGCTCATGATCCATGTTCCATACGTAATTCTTCACCTCCATGTCAATGACCGCGGCAGGAACCCCCGGAAGCTCCGGATATGCAATCAGTTCGGGAGTATGAATGCGCCAATCCGGCACAGCGGCGGGAAGATGGTTTTGCAGCAGCTTCAGCACTTTCCCTTCATACACTGCTCTTTCAATCACATCGTCGCGCCGCGGTTTTCTCAAGACCCATCTCTTGCCTGCTTCATCTTCGGCAAAGACGACTTGAAAATCCATGCCGGACTCGTTGATTTCCGCATGCTTTCGTTTCAGCCGAAGGCCGTGTTTTTCCGCAAGTTTTAATATTTGTTCAATTTGTTCATTTACAATTGTCATATACGATTTTCCCCTTTACTGAAGGTTTTTAATAAAAAAAAGCACAGGTCGTCTGCCTGCGCTGGAAAGTAAACGGAAAAAGATATGACAAATAAACTGAAGGCAAGCTTCAGATAAGCTATTTTTAAAGGCAAAAAAAGAGGCGCTGGAATCCGCGCCTCTCCCTCTGTTATTGCATAAAGGGTCCCCTAAAAACAGGCAGACTGATCCCGATTACCCTGCACACAGGCAGAGACTTTGTTCACGATTTAGTTAGCGAGGACAAAGTTCAATCGGAATCTGATGTATGCCATTTGGGAAATCCCTCCGTTCTTTAAAGTTATCCTTATTTTAACAGGTGGCAGGGTGACCCGCAACGCAAAATTCAATTATTAAGAAAATCAACCTGATAGAGGAAACCCAAATGTTCCTGCCTAACTAATAATTAACACCCGTTCGGCGCTTTAATTCTCTTAGCCAAGCCGTATCCCCGGTTCCATAGCTTTTCTTTTGCCCTGTATCCCGCAAAGATCCGTTGCTGTAGTCAATAGATAAGATAAAATCCGGAACAGAATCATATCCGGCTTCTGCAAGTCTGTTCAGCTCTGCTCCATAATGAGCGATTGCGAAATGAGCCGTTTTCTTTTGGACAGAGTCCTTCTCCAGCTCTTCTTTATACACATCTAACAAATCACGGCCGTCAGGTGTTACATATCGGCCATCAACCACTTCCAAGTCCTTCAGGTGATAGCCTGTCACCTCATATATCTCGCGAACCGTGTGATATTTTTGCTGCGCTTCTTTGGAATATTGGGCTGAATCGCTGCTCAAGCTTTTCATGATATGCAGAAATAACTGTTTGCTGTTTTCTCCTGATTGCAATATATGTTCAAGTTGATGGATGAGCTGCTCATCATCTGTTCCGCTCACTTTTACTTGATAATCAATCGGGGAAATTGTAAAGGTGAGCGCCGTATCCGCAGGAATGGCAATATGATATTGATCCAGCAGCGCTTGAAGCTGTTTGTTGACTTGGCTGCGCTGATATATTTTCTCATTCTCCGCCTCTACTTCCCCATTAAAATTCACATTTCGAAACGCGGCATCCTGCATATTATAGTTTTGCGCTTTTCCTTTGAACAGCCACTCAGTTTCATTGTCATATGCAGCTTGTCTTTCTGCTGCCGACAGGTCATTTCTGAAATAAGGGGAATTGGAATTTTTGTATTTATCCTTAATATAGCCTAAAGGATCAGGTTTCGTTTTGTTCATTGCATTGATTTTGCTGTATTTTTCATCTAAGATTTTTTTCCTGATATCACTTTCTGACTCATAGGGGTTTTGGGCATTGATCTTCGTTTCTTCCACAGTTTGATCATTTGCTGCTTCGTATGCCCGCCTGAAAGCTTCGGCATGATTCACAATACTGTCCTTTGAGTAGTTCAGCTTACTCAAACTTTCCTTCGATGGTCTTCCCGCTTGACTGCTGGCCTTCTTCGCAAAGGCAGTGATATCGGAAGAGACATTTTTTACAGTTGGATCAGCCGCATTCCTTTTCAACATATTCTGAATCATCAGCTGTGTACGGATGTATTGACTATTGAGACGCATTGGGTACCTCTCCTCAATTCTTTCTATAATCCCTATATCGGCTTGATTATGTTTATATTAACCTTATTAAACAGTAATTTACATAGCACCCTCATCAATTTGGATGAAAAATCAAAAGGCATCCGAAAAAACGGATGCCATTCCTTATTACTAATCTTCCCTGTCACTTTTATTCCGTATCCGCTCAATCACCTCATGCAGTCCCTCAGGTTTATAAAATTCCACCGGAGAACTGCCCTTTTCAAAGGAAATCGTCTCGGCTTCTATCAGCGCGACATAGCGCCCGTTTACCTTGGCAAGGTGGATCGAATCTCCGAATTCAGCCAGCAGTCCTTTAATCTCGGTTGCTCCCAGCTTCATTTTCAGCTCTGCCTCAGGCATATGCTCAACGATCTGGGCGGAGGCTTCGATGACTTGATGGGTGTCGAGGCGTTCCTGAATCTCCCGCTTTTCGCTCGCTTCCCAGATTTCGAGATCATGTTCAAACTGCTGGAGTTCTTCGCTTTTGTCTTCAAATGCTTCGTACACATGCTCCTGCACCATGTTCATCACTTGGGACTTCATGATTTCCGGCATCGACTCGCCGTACTCGACGAATTTTAAGAAGTCTTCAAAGTAGCGGGCGTGCGAGGCCTGGTGGATTTTCACTTCGCTTTCCTCTGTCATGCCCTCTTCAGGCATGTGCGGATACTGGATCGATTTCATGTTTTTCGTCGTGATCGCCATTTCGACCTTGCGGATCAGCGATGATTCATCGGCGATCGAAGCGACCTTCGGTTCAAAGTCGCACTTCATGACAAAGACAAATGTATCATCGAAGTATTTGCGCGGTACGGCTGTCGCCACCAAAAAAACGCCTCCCCTGACGGCGCTTGTGTCGAGGTATGTGCGGACGAACTGTTCGCTCAGCTCATTGAATTCTTCCTTTGTCTCCGCCAGTTTTGTTTTGTGAAACAGATTGTAGTTCGGATTAGAATCAAGCTCATGCCCCGGCTCTGTGATGAAGCGGCCGATTTTCGTCGGCACCTGCGCTGATTTCGGATGGCGTTCGGCTTTCCGCTTCACGATTTTTTTCAATTCCCCGTCTAAGAAATCCTTCAGTTCGCTGGTTTCAAATTCCTCTGTATCCAGCGTCTGAAAATGTTTATATTGCTTGTTGGCCTGCTCATCCTTGCCGTCGACCTGAATGACGTAAAAAGAAATATAGCGAATTTCAAATTCCATGACATGTTCACCCGTTTTCCTTGTTGTTTCAGTTCTTCAAGTATAGGTAAATGCCTGGAATCCGTCAATTTGCACCTTCACTATATAATTGATCCATTATAATACATCTTCCCGGTCAATTTTTCGGATCGACCAAAACGCAATAACAATCCCGATTACAGCCAATGAAACAGGAATATAAATAATAGATGCAATTGAGAATCCAGGACTTTGCTGACCGATCAGCGCAATCAAAATGCAGGATGTCACAATAGTGGCAGGAACGGATTGTTTGCGCATCCCAAAGTATAGTGGAATAAAACTCAACCCTGTCGAAGAAGCAGCGTAAATGAGCATACTGCCAATCTCATTTCCAATGGCTTGCAGCGTCAGTTTTCCCGGGCTGAATTGATAGACATCATTGAGCTGCGAGAAAATAAACGCAAGAATCAGTTCGGACACGATCATTGTCAAGAAGGTCAATCCGCCGGTGAGCAGCAGTTTTGCGGCGATCAGTTTTTTTCGGCTGACCGGATATGTAAACATGACCGTGATGGTTCTGTTTTTATACTCTCCGATGATCAGTTTGGCAATCAGCACGCCTGCAAAGACAATAAACACAGACCTTACAAAAGTTCCGAGAAGCAGCAGCGTGGATCCCGCGTCAGCCATCGCCATTTGGTCTTGAGTAAGATTTTTTTCCTCCGATCCGATCAGGCATAAAAAACCGAGTATACATAGATTTGCAATCACTGCACCTTTGTAATACCACCCTAGTTTCGTTTTTTTAAACTCCAATTTAATTAAATTCAGCATTGAACTTCAACTCCGTTAAAATACATCTATTTTTTCGATCCGCCTTACTGCCAAAAAGGAAAAAATCAGACCGACAGCGGCCAGAGATAAAGGAATATAAACAATTGAAGAAATGGAAAAGTCCGGGCTTGTGGAACTGATCAACATGCTGATCACGACAGACGAAATGATCGTTGCCGCAGCGGAGTGCTTCCGCATTCCGAAAAAGATGGGCACTAAACTCGTTCCTGCGGCGCCAAAAGCAAAAACGATCATTTTCAGAGCCTGCTGAGAAACCATAGAAGCTGTTAATTCGCCGGGGATGACCCCATAGATTGAATTCAGCAGAAAAAAAGCAGCGGCAACGCATGCATTTGATATCAATATCGTAATGAAAGTCAGCCCGGCTGCGATCAGCAGTTTAGCAGCCAGCAGTTTTTTTCGGTTGATCGGGTACGTAAACATCACAAGTATTGTCTTGTTTTTAAACTCTGAAATGATTAATTTTGAAATCAGCACGGCTCCGAAAATGATAAAAACCGCTCTGACGAAAGTGCCGATCACAAGAAATGTTTCATCAATCGTTTGGAACGTATCCTTGCCTTCTGTGAAGGTCACCATCCACAGAAAACCGAGGATGATGAAATTGGCAAAGGCGGCTCCGCGTACATACCAGCCAAGCTTCATCTTTTTCATTTCGATTTTCAATAAATTCAGCAAGTGTCTCCGCCTCCTTATGCGCTGGCCGCATTGCCGTTGATTAAGCTGAGGAAGTAGTCCTCAAGCGAAGTATGCTTTTTATTCATGGACTCAATTTCTATATCATTCAAAATCAGAGCTTTAGAAATGGCTGTTTGAGAAGCTTCGGCATCATAAATTCGGATCGTTTTATCATTTAGTATTTTAAAATTAGCAATCTGAAGCTCATGTTCAAGCACAAAGCAAGCCCGCAATTGATTCGGCGTCACGAGTTCAATGTACTCTGTGTTCCGGCCTCTTACGCTTTCCATCGATACTTCTTCAACAAGCCTGCCGTCCCGAATCACTCCGATTGTATCTGCAATCTGCTCTACTTCGTTCAGGATATGGCTTGAGATGAGCAATGTCATTCCATATTCTTTGCTCAATACTTGAAATAAGTTTCTGATTTCTTTAATCCCGATGGGATCAAGGCCATTAATCGGTTCATCTAAGATGAGCAAGTCGGGTTTGGTAAGAATGGCACGCGCGATTCCAAGACGCTGCTTCATACCAAGCGAGAATGTTTTTACAGGTTTGCTGTCGATATTTTTTAAATTCACCATGTCCAGCACTTCCTGAATCTTCGCTTTATTGTGATATCCCATATACTCACAGTGCAGATTTAAATTTTCATTGGCTGTCAGATTTTCATAAAAAATCGGGTATTCGATCATGCTGCCTATTTTGCCGAGAATCTCGTATGATTGATTTGTCAGCTTATGCCCGAGCATATTGATTTCCCCGCTTGTCGGTTTTACGAGGCTCGTCAGCATCTTCATGACGGTCGTTTTCCCGGCTCCGTTCGGGCCGAGAAAACCGTATATTTCTCCCTTTCGTATATGCATGCTTACATTTGACACAACTTCTTGACCTTTGAATGTCTTGGTAAGCCCGCTTGTTTGTACCATGTAAGTCAACTCTGTTTCCCCTTTCCTGTCTTTGCTATGTGTCTATTGTAGCGATGGACGCTGTCTTTTTTATTTCTTGTTTCTTAAGAAATTCTTACGTTTGCTAATAGGTCATTCGTTTTAGCGTGATGGAAAACGCTGTCCGTTCATACGGCTTGCTTTGGAGAGAGATGCCCCCTCCCATTTTCTCAATGAGCCTTTTTGTAATTGTTAAGCCGAGCCCGCTTCCCTGGAACGCTTTATTTCTCGATTCCTCAAGGGTGTACAGCCTTTCGAACACCCGCTGCTGATCATACTCGCCAATCCCTTTCCCACGGTTCCAAACCGTAATAACAATCTGCGTGTCATCATATGTAAGGGACAATCCGATCAGCTTTCCATCTGCACCATATTGAATCGCATTTGATAAAAGGTTTTGCAGAACCCGGTCAAGCGCTTCTTCATTTCCATGTGCATAAACCGGGGTATCCGGGATGTCGATGACAGCTTTAAAACCTTTTGCCTGAACGGCATCATATTGTTGGAGAATGTTTTTTCTGCATATTTCGTTGATATGTATTTTCGTGAGCAGTATTTGCTTATCTTCTGATTCGAGTTTGGCCAAGTCGAAGAAAGAATTCATCAGCTGAATGATTTCTCCTGTTTTTTGATAAAGTTTTTCCAGCAGCCTTTCACGCTCTTCTTCCGCCATATCCGAGTCATTTTGAATCGCCTCGATATATCCGAGCACAACAGTCAGCGGGGTTTTCAGATCATGGGACATATTGGTCAGCATTCGTTTCATTGACTGCTCCGTTTTTGCAAAGCGGGCTGTTATGCGTTGACGCTCCTCAACAAACAGGTTCATTTGCATGAGCAGATCCCGCAGTACTTTATCATCCGTTCCTAATAAAATTTGATCAGCCGCCTGCTCATTTAGCATCATACTGAGCTTTTCCGTGATGTACTTCAAGTTTTGGTCCCGCTGTTTTTTCATTTTATATTGAACGATATTGAGAGACGCCAAAATCATCAGCATGCCAATCCATAACATTGTCATGCTAAAACTCTCCTAATTTATAACCGATGCCCCAAAGCGTTTTAATATATTGCGGAGAGGAAGGATCATCCTCTATCTTTTCCCTCAAGCGCCTCATATGGACGTTAATAATATTTTGATCGCCAAAATAATCCTCATTCCAAACCGAACGATAGATTTGTTCTTTTGTGAATACTTTTTTAGGGTTTGTCACAAACAAGGTCAGCATTTTCCATTCCGTTGATGTCAGCTGAAGCGGTTCACCATTTTTTTGTACGGATACATTTTCTATATCAATCGTAAGCTCGTGAATACGTACTAGTTTTTGATTTGCCGGCTCACTGGCGGAATACTGCGTTGCGCGCCGAATGGCGGCTTTTATTCTTGCGGTCAGTTCGATCATCGAAAACGGCTTGGCAATATAATCATCCGCACCAAAACCCAGCCCCAGCGCTTTATCGACATCCCCGTCTTTTGCAGAAATCATTAAAACCGGGACCTTGCTCTGTTCACGGATCAATTTCAGAAAATCCATCCCGTTCAGTTTAGGAAGCATGATGTCGAGCAGAATCACATCATAATTGCCCTGCTGAAACAAGCGAACGCCCTCTTCTCCGTCAAAAGCAAGCACGACCTCAAACCCTTCTTTTGTTAAATAATGATCGACCATTTCACTGATCGAATGATCATCTTCAATAAGCAATATGCGCTGCATCTTGTTCACCCATCCTTTTCAACATAAAAACACACGTGCAATTACACTCATTGTAATTGAAAAACGTGTGTTTTTTACAAAAATTATTTATATTTCTAGTTGAATCCTCTTGTAGCTTCCGGATCTATTGACTGATACCAATCTACTTTCCCACTAACACGAATCAAGTCACAGGCGCGGGGTTGTACAAACACAAGTCATTGGAACAAAAAAATGACCTCTGATGTCAGGGGTCATCTTTTATTGATCAAGGGGCTTATTCTTTTTATAGTAAAGTGTTACGTTTTGCTTCCGCAAAGTTTCAATCATGTCATGATAACTGTTTGCAAACTGCTCGTTGTCTGATTTCATCCGGGTGATGACGGTTTTGCGGTTTTCACTTTTGTGATCTAATTCTTCTTTAATTTTCGTGATCATCATACCTTTTTGCCCTTCGATTTCGCTTTTTAGCACTTTATCAAATTCTTTCAGTTCTTTTAAAACGCTTTTCAGCGGCGCGTTCAGCCGGGCCGCTTTATCCTTTGCTGAAATACTGCTTAAAAACATATATGTCGCTGAAACTGTTTCAGTTTCCTCCAATAACGGTTTTACCATCTTAATCCCCCTCCCCTATGCCTTAAAATCAAACAGCGCCGAAATTTGCTCATCTTCATCGAACAATTTTTCAATGCTGGCGCGAATGCTTTTTACAAATTTCTTTTTGCTGGAGGTTTGTTTTTTTAATTCGCTGACGACGCCGTCGCACTGAGGAAGCGGGGCCGTGTGGTACGAGTCGTGGACGACGATTTTATTCAGCTTTCCGTTTGATCCGGCGAAGCCTGAGGCGAGCTTGAACTGAATGTCGAATTGGTAGCGGGAAGGATTGGCTTCCATGTCATGAATGGCTTTTGTCAACTCAGATTTTTTAATTGCGAAATGATCGTGGATTTCATGGTGGAAAACACGTTGGTAGCGTTCAATTTCAGCCTCAATCTTTGAAATGGCAGCCATCCCCGCCTGGTAAATCCTGATGGCAGATGACAGATTGACCTTTATCTCTTTTCCGTCCTTGCCTTTCTTAGAAAAATAGATGTCTCCTCCTTTGTAGCTGATGCCTTTCTTTTTGGATAGGGCGTTTAGAAGCGGGGTGATGCTGTGGCCTTCGCCAATAAGATTGAGAAGGTCTTTTGTGTCTTGATCCAGTTTGCCTAAGGCTTCTTCCAATGCTTTATAAGTTGAATAAAATTCGATTAAATTTTTCATTAGTGATTGAGAGAGTTGTCTATTATTTAGAGTAAATATGACAGTCTTCCAGTCGACAAGAAATTTGATCTTTTCATATAAAACGTCAAGCCTTCCTGTCAGTCGCTCTACTTCGGCAATGTCTTTTTGAATGGTCTTTTTTTTCGCTTCATCAATATAACCGTTTGCTTCAAGCTGATTGAGAACAGGGCCGCTGTAGGCCTTGACTTTCGCAAAAAATGCTTTAAACTCTGGCAGCTTTTTATCAAGTGCACCCACCATATTCAAGAGGCGGGCCGGATGTTTCAAGCAATATGCTATTTGCTGAGCTGTACCCTCTTCATTCATTATTCCGTTTAAAAAATCCATATCTACGCCGATTGCTTCCATAGTAAACCCCTGAATGCCGCCCTTTCGATAATCAGCAGCATATTTTTGAAAGTACCCTTTCAGTTTGCTCACATCTTCATCAGGAATATGATCAATGACACTTCGGAATCCTTTTATATCCGGGTGTGTGTTCGTCATCTTCACATCGCCGAACGTAATAAAATCAGCCTTCCCGCTGACACCGTAGAGCGGATCGTTACTGGAAATGCGCTGGGTGATGTTGGCTGTGACGCCTTTGTCGTTGTAATATTTGATGATGGCTTTTTTTAGATCATTTTTAGGAATTTCACTGATTTTTATTGTGCTGAATTTTCTTTTAAGATAATTAGTAAGTTTATAGTCTGCTTTTAAAATATGGTCAACACTGATTTGCGCTCCATTCACTCCATAAACTTCATCAAATTCACCATCAACCAACTGAACTAGCACTTGGTTATTATTTGCAAGAGAATGTCCCATTGCATAAGTGTTTAGACTTTTTACATCTTGCGTTTTTTTCTTTGTTTCGATGGTAAATTCCTTAGTTGCTTTGTATTGACTATCATCCATTCCCAGAAAAAGACCTGAAAAGTTATATACCCAGTCCTCATTATCAGCACTTCCCTGAGAAATTATTTGAAGCTGATTGGTGTCATGAGTTTTATCTTGAATATATATAGCAGTACCATCATAGCCTGAGCTTTTAACAGAAGAATCTTTATTCTGTAAAATTTCCTTTGAGGTATAAATTTTTATATCTTTGGGAAGTTCTTTATTTGTTTCTTCTTTATAGATTCTGCGTACATCAGCGGCAAAATCCTCTTTAGCTTTTTTCACTTCATTTGCATTTTCAGATGCAAATCTTTCTTTATAGCTGTATTCTAAATTTATTAAACGCAGTTTCACATTCTCATTTTCAAATAAATTTTTATTCCTCATTTTTCTTCCCCTTCTGTACTGAAGGTTATTGAATTAACAAGTTTCTTTGCGGTTTTTCTCGCTTTTTCTTCTGAGAGGGAACATGGTTGATCTTCTTTATGGCATGCAAATGTAAAGTTATATTCAACACCTAAATAGTCCTCTTCTGTAGACTTTACATAACCAAAATAACTATATGAAAAATTGTATTTTCGATCTATATCATCAAATACCTCTTTCATATGAGCAAAATATATATCTTTTCCGGACTGATCGATTTTTTGGTATTTTCCTTTGTATCCATTCTGTCCGCTAATAATTTCAAGCATCGTTTTGGGTTTATTAACATACGATTGCTGAGAATAATACTTAACTTGAGCATTAAGAACAATATTTGTTTTTTTGTCATAGCTATTAAAGGCGAGGCTCTCTATGTTCTTTCCATTATTTGAGGATAGCTCTGCTTCATACTCCCCATCCTCCGGAAACAACATCGTAAACCCTTTCAGTTTAGACTCAAGCAAATAATAGCCCGGCTCGACTTCCTTTGTTGATGCCATGTATTCTCTTGTTTTCTCATCCTGGAACGCCGGAACCTGCGGGAGGTCTTTCGGGTCCATATCTTTCGGCTTGACCGCTTCTTCTTGATTGCCGTTCTTGCCGTTTTGGCTGTCGTTCATACTGCATCCTCCTGTAAAGATTAGTATTATAGAAAAACACAATATCATCATCTTTTTCATTTTATTAAACCTCCAAGGGCTTTTAAGTTAAGCTGCAAGCACTTCATTTTAATGCGAATGACATGCTTGAAAATGATACTTTTTTATGTTACAACATGGAATAAATTAGATAAATAGGAAATAAGAATCACCACCCTGCAAATCGTATGCCGGCCCTCTGAAAAAACAGGCAGTATGGTTGATGCGCCAAGGCTCCGAAAGGTACTGCGGTTTAGTTTACCAAAGAGGAAATATGAAAAAAGAACCACTTTATACTTCTTGTTAAAAACGAGTTCACAATTAAAAAAGCACCTTATCAAGGTGCTTTTCGATCAAGTCACAGGCGCGGGGTTGAACAAACACAAGTCATTGGAGAGCCCCCAATGTTCCGCCCATGTTTTCCTTCCGCTTGCGACGTTAAGGATCGTCCTGAAAATTTCCCAGCCGACTTCTTCTATTGAAGCTTCACCTGTTGCGATCCGTCCGGCGTTAACGTCGATTAAATCGCGCCAATCTTCTGATAATGACTGCCGGGTTGCCACTTTCATAACCGGAGCCATTTCAAGGCCGTACGGCGTTCCTCTTCCGGTTGTAAATACTTGCAAATGCATGCCCGAAGCCAGTTGCAGGGTGCCGCATACAAAATCGCTTGCAGGTGTCGCTGCAAAAGTGAGTCCCTTCTGTACAGCCCTTTCACCTGGCGCGAGTACGGCATTGATCGGGCTGCTTCCCGATTTCGCGATCGAGCCGAGCGATTTCTCAACCACGTTTGCCAGCCCGCCCCTTTTGTTCCCTGGCGACGGATTGGCGCTTCGGTCTGATTCGCCTCTTTCCAGATAGCGGTCATACCAAGCCATTTCCCGAATCAGGGCGCGACCGACTTCTTCATTGACAGCGCGCGGTGTTAAGAGATGAACGGCATCGCGGACTTCGGTGACTTCCGAAAATAAAACCGTGGCCCCTGCCCGGACGAGTAAGTCGGCCGCATATCCCGCCGCGGGGTTTGCGGTCACTCCTGAGAAAGCGTCGCTGCCACCGCACTGAAGGCCAATCACCAGGTCTGAAGCGGGACATGTTGTCCGCTTCCGTTCATTCAGCCTTTTTAAGCGCTCTTCGGCCATTTCCATAATCGATTGTATCATTTGCTCAAACCCTCGCCGTTCCTGCAATGAAAGAATGTTTTCAGCGTCTCCTTCCGGCTCTATCCTCGTCGGAAGGAGCTTCTCGCAGCCGAGTCCGATCACCATCGCTTCCCCGCCGAAATTAGGGTGTCTGGCGATATTTTGAATCGTTCGGATCGGGATTTTGGCTTCCGGTGCATTAATCGCCACACCGCAGCCGTACTGATGATTTAATGCAGCGACACCGTCAACGTTCGGATATTTTGGAAGCAGTTCCTCTTTAATTCGTTTAACTGCGTAATCGAGAACGCCTGCGACGCATTGCACGCTTGTCATAATGCCAAGCACGTTTCTCGTGCCGACGCTCCCGTCTTCATTCCGGTATCCTTCAAATGTGTACCCTTCAAGAGGGGGAGCGGGTTTTGGAACTTTGTTGGCGATGGGCAGTTCATCGAGCGGCGGAGCTTCCGGAAGCATGATATGCGACTCGGAAATCCCCCCACCTTTTTCGATTGGTTTGACGGCATAGCCGATAACCTCACCGTAGCGAATAACGGCTCCGCCCTGTGTAATGTTCGTTAAAGCCACTTTATGACCTTGAGGTATCCGCTCCTGCAGTTTAAGCCCGCAAGGAAACACCGTCCCTTTCGGCAGTCCGCCGGCATTGACGATGATTGCGGTATTGTCTTTTTCGTTCACCTTAATGTACAGCGGGGTTTCAGTTTGATTGACAAGCATAAGTATTGATCAACTCCCCTTTTCGATCAGCGCCTTTCCACAGCCCTTCTCCCGCTGCGGCACATGTTAGAAAGCGCTGTCAAACAACTTAATGATTGTTTTTTTCATCACGAAGACCATTCAGTATTTTGTCACGTACAAATTTTAAGTGCTCATACATATGGTGATAGGCTTGATATGGGTCCCTTTGTTGAAGGGCTTTCAAAATATTCGTATGATATTCGACAGTCCGGTCCCTTTCCCTGTATGGAATCTGGCTGTCGATTTTGGCGTGTGTGATCAAGAGTGATTGAATCATGCCCTCAAGCACCGGGTTGTTCGCGCTCAAAGCGATAATCCGGTGAAATTCTTTATCTGCTTCTCCATAATGATTATCCGTGCTGTTTGCAATGATATCGATCGTTTCCTGCAGCCTTTCGAGCTGACTGTCATTGATCTTTTCTGCGGCGATCGTGACAAGCCCGAGTTCCAGCGCCATCCTCGCTTCAATAATGGCCGGCAAATTATCAACCGCCAAAGCTAGCATGACAGAAAACGGCTGGATGCCAATTTTATCATTAAAATACGTGCCGTCCCGGGTTTTTCTTTTAATAATTCCGAGCGTTTCGAGTGATATTAAAGCTTCGCGGAGAACGGGTCTGCTCACATTCAGCTTTTCCATGAGCTCGATCTCCGTCGGCAGTTTGTCCCCCGGTTTCAATTGGCCGCTTGATAATAAATGGACGATTCGTTCTACAACCTGTTTCGCCAATGTCTTGCGATTGACTGATTCGACCTGCAATGTTTCCATATCTTCTTCCACGACTGTGGGCCCCCTTTCAGTTGTTCATATTGTAAGACAAAATATCGCGTATGACAATGTCGGCTAGGGGCCTCTCAAACCGTTGTTTCCGCAATTAACGAACAAGACAGGGACGTTTAGGGTCGAAACGCCAATTTTCAATCAAAAACTGCATGGCAACGGCATCATTCCGCTCGCCTGCTTTCATTTTCTCATACCGTTCATTTGCTTTTTCCACCTGTTCCATGTCGATTTCAATGCCGAGCCCCGGCTGATCAGGAACTTGGACATATCCGTCAGCAATTGAAAAAGGCTGTTTTGTCAGACGCTGTCCATCCTGCCAAATCCAATGCGTATCAATCGCCGTGATGTCGCCGGGAGCTGCTGCGGCAACGTGGGTGAACATGGCCAATGAGACGTCAAAATGGTTATTGGAGTGAGAACCCCACGTCAGCCCCCATTCATGGCACATTTGGGCAACGCGGACAGATCCCTGCATCGTCCAGAAATGCGGATCTGCCAGCGGTATATCAACAGCGTGCAGTTGTATCGCGTGCCCCATTTGCCGCCAGTCTGTCGCAATCATATTCGTCGCTGTCGGAATGCTTGTCGCACGGCGGAATTCGGCCATGATTTCCCGACCCGAGTATCCGGCTTCCGCTCCGCAAGGGTCTTCCGCGTAGGCGAGCACATCCCGTTTTCCCTTACAAAGCGCAATCGCTTCTTCCAATGACCACGCGCCATTCGGGTCAAGGGTGATTCTCGCCTCGGGAAACCGTTTTGCCAAAGCGGATGCCGCCTCGATTTCTTCTTCTCCCGAAAGGACGCCGCCTTTTAATTTAAAATCATGAAAACCGTATCGTTCTTGAGCTGCTTCAGCAAGACGGACGATCGCCCCGGGTGTCAACGCTTCTTCGCGGCGGAGGCGGAACCAATCGTCACTTGCCTCTTGCTCACTAATATAGGGAAGCGTTGTGCGCTTTCGGTCGCCGATGTAAAACAAATAGCCGAGCATCTTCACTTTTTCCCGCTGCTGGCCTTCCCCCAAGAGCGACGCTACAGGGACGCCGAGAAATTTCCCGAGCAAATCGAGCAAAGCCGCTTCCAATGCGGTCACTGCGTGTATTGTCGTCCGCTGGTCAAAGGTCTGCACCCCGCGTCCTCCGGCATCCCGGTCTTTAAAACGACGCCTGACAGACTGCAAAATCGATTGAACAGCGCCGAGCGGCTGACCGATGACAAGCGGCTTCGCCTGCTCCAGCGTCTGGCGGATCCGTTCGCCGCCCGGAACTTCGCCGACACCGAGAGCGCCTGATGAATCTTTTAAAATCACGATATTCCGTGTGAAAAAGGGGCCGTGAGCTCCGCTTAAATTCAAAAGCATACTGTCGCGCCCTGCCACGGGTATGACCTTCATATCAGCAATTGACGGTGTTTGCGATGCTTGCTCCTCTTTTACATG
>Ga0180430_10000972_pt1 | contig 29532 bp, 26 predicted proteins | sample SS_ome_9_FD_132999 | JGI IMG/M metagenome (GOLD analysis project Ga0180430, IMG submission 132999) | Hypersaline lake sediment archaeal communities from the Salton Sea, California, USA - SS_1_S_2 metaG | ecosystem: Environmental > Aquatic > Non-marine Saline and Alkaline > Hypersaline >... | reverse complement strand
GCTGGCTACACAACTTTCGACGCACTGTTGTTCGATGGGAATACCACGCTCATCTCTTCAAGGCATTCGTGCAGCTTGCTGCCACCGTTATCCTCTTAAACAGGTTTTAGGATGCCTTCTAGCGCTCTATCGGCCGGAGGAAAGGATTCCTCGGGGAAAGACGTAACGCAGGTGTTGAAGGCTGGTCATTCCCTGTGACGTGAGCAATCCCCCACTGACAAGCTTCATAGAGCAAGTCACCTCGGCCGTGGATCTTCGCAGCCGACTCAAGTGGCTCGAGAGTCTTCATCCGGCCCAGACTGACCGCAGCAGCAATACCAACTTCCAGGTCTTCGGAAGGCGGGTACCCGGCGGCAGCAGATAACCGTCCAGAGATTTCGCGAATGAGATCCTTTGGAGGATCTTCCTCATGAATATAACCCAAAGCCCAGATTGCTGCAGACCTCGATAGGGAATTGCTGGCCGGTCGATCGACATTCTGTGTGGCTGCTTCTGTTCCTGGCAGACTGAGCCCGCCAAGTCCACCACCACTTGGGGGCGCTCGTACGTAGATTCGCAGCACTGGCGACGCCGGCTTGAATCTCGCCTGACCGAATGCTTCGAAGAGAAAAGTAAAACACTGATTGTCAGCAGATGTCATGCGCGGCCCGCTACGGTCCAACACAAACTCGTGCATTGCCGGCAGCATCTGAGCGACCGCCAACTCCCGAAGTGCCCATCCGGCCGTCACGAATACCTCGGCCCTTGGATGCTTCAGCAGTGCTGCCAAACGCTGAGCCGCCGGCTCGTGATCGAGTTCTCCAAACAACCTCGCTGCCTGCTCCAGACCTCTCCAGTCTTCTCCGGACAAAATTTTTGACACATGCTCCACAACCTCGTCTCTCATCCCCCCCTGACTGGCAATCGCAGCAAGGGACTGTCGAACGTCGCTACGCACATCAGGGTGTCGGTCGTTTAACAAGCTTGCAAGCTGCTCCACCGCCTCCGAGGAAGAATTCGAAGCAAGGGACTGTGCCGCCAGGCGGCGAATCGACCCGTCCGGACTCAGCAACAGTTTGCTGCGAATTCCATAAACAGCCTCGGGATCCAGATCGAGTAGTTTCTCAAGAGCGACTGCAGCGACGGCTGGTTCGGGATCCTGCGCTAACTCTAACTGCAGCTTTTTCGATTCATCGTCGCTGTGTCCAGCCAATAGCTTTCCCGCCACGATTCGATTCGCTACCAATTCCTGGCCATCGTCTGAGATTAAGCGTCTACAAACATCAGTCAATCCTTCACTGGATAGTGTCCCCACAGCAGCTGCTGCGGCAACTCGAATACTGATTTCGTTCTTCACATCCTGGGCCAGCTTGAGCAAATCGGGGACGGAAGAGGTTTCACCGGTGGCGGCAAGGCCTTGTGCCGCCAGAACAAGGTGGGTTGCCGCAACTCTTTTGGGATTTCGGATACGTTCCAGCCATTCCGATCGGATTGGTTCATAGTTCCAATTCGCGAGTGCGGGCTCAATTCGGTTCGCCACTGCAATGTTTCCGGATTCAACGAACTTCCAGAGATCATCGGCGGCTTCCTTAACATCAAATTGAATGAGAGCTTCTGCCATCGAGAGCCGGACAATTTGATCAGTCGAAGTTCGGAAACCCTCCAGCATTGCTGAATTCATCTCCGAGATGTTCGATCCGTCCTGCTGTCGAAGTCGCATAAGCGCAATAGCCGCTTCGCGTCTCAGATTTTCTTCGGCGGCAGTCAACGCATCGTGCCAGAGTTCCTTCCACGCAGCGGGAAGCCCATATTGCACTTCCGGCGCCTTGAGCTTCGGGTCACTATCCATCGCAAACGACAAGTCCGGTAAACGCTCTGACGCCTCAACTGGCATGCACAAAGCGAACGGGAACAGTGCGAATCCCACAATGACAAATCGAATCATGTCGTTCTCTTGACTGTTACATGGCCAGGACCGCCGAGATCGCCCCGGCAGCAGGCCTCCAATCTGCATCCTGAAAATCAGCGTGCACATCGCGGCTGCAATGAATCATTTCGTCGCTGTCACCGACAGAAACGCATCTTCAAGATCCGCCGCCACTTCGCGGAACTGAGTCACTGCAACACCGGCAGACATCAACTCTTTCAGAAGACCGCCGAGATCGTCTTCTGTGCGGCTCGTCCGAAAACGCACCATGGACTCTGCTTCCGAAGGAGACGCCGTACCATCATCGGCATACTTTTTCGCCACCGTCGCAGCCTGCTCCAGAGGCTGCCCTGCGGAAATCTGAATCTCTACTGTGCGTTCCTGACAGATCTGTGACATGATGTCATCGAGGGCACCAGCTGCCCGAAGCTTCCCATTGGTGATGATGGCAACCTGATTACAAATCCTCGCCAGTTCGGGCAAAATGTGGCTGGTAACAATAAGCGTCTTACCCGCATCGGCCAGCCGAAGCAGGATCTCGCGCATTTCGATACGAGCAGATGGGTCGAGGCCGTTCGCAGGTTCATCAAGGATGAGAACTTCCGGGTCATGCAGCATCGTCCTTGCGATGCTGATACGTTGTTTCATTCCATGGCTAAGTGACTCGACGTACCGATCTCGCATCCATGTGGCATTTGTGATTTCCAGCACCTCGGCGATCCGGCCCCGTCTTTTTTGACGAGGAATTGCGTACGCTGCTCCGAAAAAATCGAGATACTCGTTCACCCGCATGTTGTCATACGAACCGAAAACATCGGGCATATAGCCGACGAGTTTCTTGATCTTCTGCGAATCGTTGGAGCAATCGACTCCCGCAATGGATGCGGAACCGCTCGTCGGACGGGATAATCCGACCAACACACTGATCGTGGTGGTCTTACCAGCGCCATTCGGACCGATGAATCCCAAAATCTGTCCCTTTTTCACTACAAGGGAAAGATTGTCAACTGCGACAAATTCGCCAAACCGTTTTGTCAGGTTCTTAACAACAACTACATCGTCGACGGGCTTCATTCGTTCACCGTTTCTGTTTGCTTTTCAGTGTCGATTGTTCGGCCGAGCATCTCCAGTCGAAGAAAATCAACTTCCCAGGCCTTGTTGGAGTCGGCGCCAACCTCTCCGTTTCCGGACGGCTGTACGTCCAGGTGCACGTAGTAATCGCCATCGGAATCAATCTGCAGCTGGTCCGATTCTGCAAGAGTCCATTGATATGTCCCGGCGGCGTCCTGCATCGATGCGACTTCTGCCGGAGACTCCCGTTGTCCCGCGAAAAGGCTTACTGAGTGGCTCGACGCGAGGAGCTTGAGCTCTATGTTCACCTGATTCAGACGAAGTGGTTTCACGGAATCGGGGATGTTGACACGCAGGACAGTGCGCCCTGACTGCAGACTCTCCCGCCAGGTCGCCGTACGATTGTCGTAGGCTGTGGATTGACCAGCTTCCTGAGTCAATACAGCGTCGAACGTCAGGAATGGAGAAGGAATCATCACTTCTGTTCCCGGCGGTGTTGTCTCGTAGGTCAGCGGAACCGCCACAACTGCAGAATGATTCGCATCAAACCCATCGGGACAAATGACGTAAGGATTTTCCGGGCGCATCCATGCGAGCAACACCGGTTCCCTCGGGTATCGAGACGAGGTACCCGCACTAAAGAGTGATCGATAGAGTTCCTGACGCGTAACCTGCTGATCCGACAACATCGAGCTGCTAACATAAGCGCCCGGCGCCAGAGTCTCGTCAAAGCCAGCTGTAAAACCGGCATCCTGTTCAACCTGCACTGCAAGTACATCTGCTGCCCGACTGGCGATCAGCACGTCCTCAGGCTCACTGAATAGACCGGTTTGCAGCTGGCCACTGGCGCCATCGGGGCCAAACTGAACTGTCGCGTTAATTGGGAGGTCAAGTGGACGATTCTGCGACGTTGCGAAAAACTGGAGCCCCGTGTTAACACTCAAGTCGCTCCATTCCGACTGTCCGAAGTCTGTCTGGACCATCTGCCGTAGCGTGCCTGTCGACTCATCAGTTGGAGGTAGCAGAATCCTCCCCTGCGATGCAGCCAGGTCGACTACTTCAGTGTCGGGGACAAAGATAGCCGCAGTACCTGTCGACCGAAGTGTCGATGTGGCCGGATTCACCTGGACAAATTCTGAGACACTGATGCTGGCTGGGATCGCGCTGCGTGAGGACTGCCCCATGACGACGATAGGCACAGCCGTCAGTAGCGCCAGCGCGGGACCGATCACAGCCAGCTGTTCAGATTTCCTGCCGATCGCGGAAAGAGCCCCGGATTTCTTATTCTGCGGTTCCTCGGTTTTCTTCCGCCGAAGCCACAGCCCCGCGCCCAGAAGAACGCCGCAAAAGAGCCAAAGTGCAGTGAGAATTGTTTGTCGTGAAGGTATCCGATAGCCAACCTGAGTCGCCAGAAGCGGTTGAAAATCTGTCGGAATCACCGGCATCGGGTCGCTCTCCACCGTCCACCGAGCAGCCAACTCAACCAATGACCGCCTTGCAACAAAATCGGAATAAGACTCCGGATCACCTTTTGGCTCATCACTGGTCCGCTCACGAACCCATGCGAACTGACTCAACGTAGTGAACAATACGGTTCCACGGCCAATCGCTGCCGTGAACGAAGCTGGCCAACCATTGATGTTATGGAGCGGATTAACTCCGTCCACCATCATTCGAATGTGGCGCACTGGATAGTCAAATTCCAGTGCCTCACCGGTCCCCTCGCCAAGATCGACACGGTCCAACTGAACTTGAGTCAGACCGACCTCATCAACTGGTTGAAGCTGAACAACTTCACCAAGCAAGTGGGTCACCGTTGAAACGTCAATCTGGTCCAGCTGGATCCACAAATGACCTCCCTGCTCCACCCATGCACGGAGCGAAACAAGTCGAGCAGGATCGTCCGCGATTCGATTGCTGCAGAGTATGATTTCATCGACGACATCGAGACCGTTGGCTTCGACGGGAATGTCTTCCACTTCCATCTGAATCAGGCGCCGTGTGCGTCCCATTGCGACGCGTGTGGCCGCTGCCAGCTCCACGATACGATGAATTTCATCGGGTCCCGACTCCCGAAAGTCTGCGATAACAGCAGTCAGCCTTTCAGGAGGTTCGGCCAACTCTTCCGCATCAACAATGAACTCGTCAGACGCCCGCATCAGAGTGCCTGCAGTGTCATCAACAGAATACATCAGGGAATGCCATTCAATGACACCTTCCTCGTTCGCCGTTGGCAACACCCTGATCTGTGTCAGGCGTTCGGTCTCTGGTGGCAACGTCACTTGCCGCATGTACCGATTCAATGGTGCACCGTCGAAGTAACCTCCGGTAATGATCTCCGCAGTCTTCGAGCTGGAGTTGCTCAGTTTAACGGTCTTCGCACCCCACACCTGTGGTTCGAAAAAATGAATCACACCAAGTCGTGTTTCCTGCTGAACAGAGCCGGATACCGTCTCCGACGAATCCTGCGCACAACACTGGTTCACGAAACTCCAAACCAAACATCCAGCCAGCACTGTCGAAAGACAGTATCTGACCTGAAGGCGCGTCGTCTGGTGTCTGTTGAGAGACATTGAAGACATGGTTTCCCTGAGAACTCTTCTGCTAATGTTGTTTGTCCGGATGGTGACTCGTGCGACGTCTGCAACCAGCTCGGCACCGTGGTCTTTTTCTAACTCTATCAGCGGCCGACCTAATCCGGTTTCAGGAGAAGATACACGCGAACCGTCATCCCGACGGCGAGAAGCAAACACAAAGTTCCGAGCGTCCACCAGTTGCTCGGCACCAGATTGTACTGACCAAACCCGGGCGTCTTGATGATGCTCAATGCCGTTGCAAGGGGGTTGATTGTAAGTGCGGCTTCGACGGTGGCGTGCCCAAACGGCGCATCACGGCCCAGCCAGATGAGGAGTGTCCCGGCACAAATCACGGCAAGCAGGACATATGACACGGCGGTCGCGGTTGATGATCGTTTGAAGAAGCTACTGACCGTAACACTCAACAGGATCGAGAACGCAGCCGTCAGCACCAGACAAATGATAACCTGACGGACCTGTTCCTTGACCAAAGGATTGATCCAGATCATCACGATGTAACCAGGCAAGGTTGCGCAAAGGATCAGCAGCATCGTCCAGCAAACGCTCAACAGCTTTCCACGCAGAATGGTCCCGGCTGACATCGGAGTCATTCGCATTAGTTTCCAGCCACCGTTCTCCAGTTCGCTGCTGATCAGGCCTGCGGCCAGTCCGGGCGTCAGCAGAATGATCAAGGCAATCTGCATGACAACAATGATCGCCCCAATCGTTTCGACGCCCCAGTCAGCCGACCCAAGCGTCGTCACCCAGGTCAATGCGAGCGAAACCAAAGCACAACCAGCAATTAACCGCAGCAGCCAGTGCAGCCGTCCGAACTGGCGAGTACGAAACTCCTTAACCATAACGGGATTCGTCAATGGTCCAATCTCCGATTTACGCCGCTGCGGATCAACGATGAACGCCAGACGCCGAAAAAACCTCTCTCCGCCTGTACGCTGCTCGGTGATCACACCCTGTGATCGCGTTTGATCAAACATTCGAAAGCTCAACCGTCGAACTGTGGCAGTGGCGAGTACCGCTACAGTCAAGGCGGCGAATCCAAGATACTGCCAAACTGCCGACGACTGTTCTCCCACGCTACGTTGGCCGATGTCGCGGTGCCCGACAATCTCCATCACGGCAGGAACCGGTGACAGAAATCTGAGGCGGGACGCCAGATCAGCAGCAACACTACCCGTTCCCTGAAGAAAATAGTGAGGCATCACCGAGAAAACGACCAGCGCCAGCACGCAGCCGTAGGCCGTTCTCAGGGCTCCGTCAGGACTTCGCGATCGGCTGCTCACCCAGAGCCCCACTGCGCCTAGTTGCAGTGACAAGACAACCAGAACCCCGTACAAGGGGAGAAGCTGTTGTGTGAGCGACACACCGCCCATTGCATGGCACGCTGAAGCCGCTGGAATACTCAGTGCAATCAAGACCAGGACAAAACCGAGTGTCGCGATGAGCTTTCCCGAATAGATGCTGATCGCAGACAACGGAGAATGCAGCAAAAGCACCAGCGTTCGCTGCTGTCGCTCGCGGACGATGCTGGCAGCTGGAAACGAAGGGACAAGCAGCACCACTGAGGCCAGCAGCGCGTATCCAAACAGCACGAATACTTCGCGTGAACGAGTGCCTGCCAGGTCAACCTGAGCCACGTCTGGCCAACGCAGTCCAATCAGCAATGTGCAAAAAACCGCAACGCCGACCTGAATTGCAAAAGCACGCCCCGTGCGAAACAGACTCAGGAGCTCACGATCAAGTATGGGATTCATCACCAGCCAAAACCTCTTCGTAAATCCCTGTCAATTTGAGCAGTTATCTGCCGCGCGATGCTCCCGCTGGAATGCGCGGCCCGGCAATGGTCTTTCCGGGAGAAACCAGTGCAACCACGGGCACTACCTGTTTGAGCAGTCGCGAGATTCTAGCCGTGGCTCGGATGCAACGTCCACCAGTTCCCCCGTCGCTTTCGCGGTTTTGCATTGTTCACATCAACGTGCCGTGCGCAGAGACCGAACCGGGGGTTTTGGCAAGCGTTCAATTCTGGCGCGTTGATGGGGTCATTCCACGGTTTCTGCCGACAAGGAACCCAACCAGTTCGTCAGAGAACCCATCTGGAGCACGACCGTACGAACGGTGACACCGCTCAATCAATTGTTGATTCGTAGAAGAGCCGCAAAGCCGGAGAGAGCGCATAGCCGGTGGCAGTCACCGAAGTGGTGTCACCGGCTCAAAACGCAGCTACTGCCTAATTCCGGTCGTCTTCAAGTATCACAGGTCGGGCAGCCTTCTTGAGGTCAATGGATTCCAGTCCCTGAACCTCGCCGGATTCGGACACAGTGACAGTAAAGTTCGATTTGTCGGGATCCAAATACTGAGCACCCAGGTGATCCGCTGCTGCCATTCCGGGATTCAATAAGTTCACCTTGGTCGACTTAAAGGTCAGCTTGTATTCACCCACTGGCAGGCCATCGCCTGCGTTATATGTGGTGAGTTCAAATGCTCCATCTGGCTTGCTCCCGGCGCGGCCCGGAGGCTGATCCGAGACTCCTTCACCCTGAGGCCAGGCTTTGATCTGAATTGGCGGCATATCCTCGAATTCAGACGGTGACTTTCCATCGACAAGGATTTTGCCCGTCGCGGGAAAGGTAGTTTTAACGTTGATCCCTTTGTTCGGATCGCCGCCTCCACATCCGGACAAGCCGATCAACAGTGCCAGGCACAAAACAGAAACACCGGAATGGCACAATGACTTAGTGCGTCGCATCGCAAACAACCTTGCCGAAATCCACATCAAGCTTTAGTAATCAGACGTAGCAACACTTGCCACGAATCCCAAAGAAGAAATCCGGCTCGTAGTGAGCCGGATTTCAGTTCGTTCAATTTCAAACAAAAACGCCTAGTCGCAGACTAGAATTCACCAGGGATTTCGCCCTTCATCACGGTGATCAAACCACCCAGAGTGGCTGCGTCAATGTTTTCGCCAATGAACCGAGCCGAACCATCGGCCATAGTCGCGATAACACCACCGGTGTGGAAACTGTGTAGGTTACCACGGTAGTTCGAACAGTTGATCGCACAAGGACCACCGTCGAAACCGCCGAGTGGATCGCCAGTACCAGTCGCCACGTCCGCACCGTTGATCCAGTTCTCACCGATCAGGAAGTCAGACCAGCCACCACCCTGTTGCTCTGCCAGAACTGCTGGATTCGCAGGATAGCCAGCATAACTGTTGAGAGCGCCGTTTGGCTCAGTACCAGTGTAGATGATGGCTCCACCGGATCGCTCTGCAACCAGCAGAGTGTTTGAGGTTCCATCGGTGATGTTGCGGATGGGCTCCCAACCGTCACCAGAAAGGACACCGTGGCGGTCTCCGCCCTGCCCCGCAGGATATGCGAAGTCAGCGAATGTACCACGCACACCACTCACGGCACTGTAGTCACTACGGGCTGCACTCCACGTCACAGCGATTGGTACGGGAGCACCAGCCGCTGGATCAAGTCCATAGCTGTCCGTTGTAACAGTTCTCGGGCTGGATGGGCAGAGGAAACCAGGGATCACATTGATCGCAAGTTGCTGAATCGTTGCCAGCGAACCAGCGTCGTGACCGAGAGCAACCGCTTCGTTGATGTTCGGTACGTTCTGATCCCACTGGTTGTAGATGTTTGCCTGATCCATGTAAGGCAGGATTGACAGAGTCCAAATCTGGAGGTTCAGGTTTGTCTCGTCCGTTGACCAGCCCGCAGGGAAGGTCAGAAAAACATCGTGATAATTGTGCAGGGCCAGACCCATTTGCTTCGCATTGTTTCGACACTGCGTCCGTCGAGCAGCTTCTCGCGCCTGCTGCACAGCTGGCAGCAGCAGCGAAATCAGAATTGCGATGATGGCGATGACCACCAGCAATTCAATCAGTGTGAACCCTCTTTTTTTGAGGTGTGAACTACGGCTCATAATGAGATTCCTCCAAGAAAAAGAACTTGATGAGTGAACACACCGAGCGTCACTCGACAACTCCAGAACGCCTGACGACACATCGAAACAAGGACAATTTGAGTAGATGTATACTCTACATTTGTGACCGTTACCGCCCTAGCACAGCTAAACACAATCGTGAGCATAACTGAACGGGGACAAATAAATCAAGCAATTGACATACCTTTGACTAAACTGAACTGCTGAACATCGAAAAGAGTCAGCAACTCATCTGGCAAATCAGCCCATGGGAAAGGAGCCAGACTCGTATTAATTGCAGGAAACTCCTTGTGAACAATAGGTTAAGACGAATTCGGCGATTCTATCACGACTTTTTGCGGATGTGTTGAATCTGGAGCAGTGATCATTGCCAGAGCTGATTTTTGCTGCCTACGATGTCCGATAATGACATCAAATGTCTCTTTTTGCTTCACTGGTTTAACGTTATGTCCAAAACGCAATTCTTTGCCACCAGTCTTATTCCCTCCATCGCTGGCATCGGACTGATCGCTGTGATTGCTCAGTCGGTGCTGGCCGGGACAGCTGGGAATTCGGCCATGATGTGGGGATTGCTGGGGACGACGTTTGTTCTGGCATTCGGCCCTCTGGTGGCGTCTGTCGCCATCATGTTCTTCGGTGCAGGAGTCCCCGAAGTCGCCGCCGCCGGAGCAGTTGCCCCTCCGCCAGCTGCGCCGCCCGCTCCAATGCCCGCCGAAGATGAAGACGTCAAGGAATCTTTCGACGAGGACGGTAGCTTCGACGATGACGATCTCGAAGCCACCAGCGAAGACTACGACGACTTTGAGGACGATGAAGATTTTCAGGACGACGACTTCGGGGACCTGGACGGCGAATTCACCGACGACTTCGACGACGACGAAGACTTCGTCTAGAAACTGCGAGTCTCCTGGCAAGAATGCGGTTGCTCTTCGCCTTCTCAGCTGCTGGCACTTCGATAGAAGTGCAGGGACCCGTAGAAAACAAGTCGTGAGATGCCCAGGGCGACTGCAGCAGCACAGAGGGCTACGATGGCCCAATGGGGTTGCTTCAGCGTGCCGAGGATGACTCGAGCGGGTACGGTCACCACGAACAGAATCGGCAGCACGTACGAGAATCCAAACTGCAGGATCTCTCCGCCTTCTGTTCTCGTCGAATCTCGACCATTGTATATCGAACGCGGATACCGCGCGAACACGGTGATGTAGAACCAGAAGTCGTACAGGCTTTGGTTGCGCCCCAGGAAGATACTGCTGCATGCGGTGGTCAGCATGAGTGCGTAGAAGAACGCCACGCCGGCAATGACAAAAGCAAGGTACACCGCGACCCGCAGCAGAGAAATCGGCGTCCCGATACTCCACAACGACATCCCCAGCAACGTCAGTGCCAGCATCACCTGACTCAACATCGCCAGGTTGACGCGTTCCATCGAAACGAGGAACTGCGAATCAATCGGCTTCAGCAGCGCGAAGTCGAGGCGGCCGGTTCGGATCTGCTCGCTGAGATTCGCGCAGTTCGGCATGAAGAATGTTTCGACGATGCCGTTGACCAGCATACCGGTCGCCATGAATACGAAGTACTGATCCTCACTCCACCCATTGATGTCGTTGACGCGCGAATAGATGATTCGAAATAACGCGATCTGCGCGAAGAACCAGAAGCCTCGAGTCACGATCTGGATCAGGAAGTTGGCCTGAAACATCGTTTCACGGACGACGGCATTTCGCAGGCATGTTGCAAATACTCGAAGGAAATGCATGGGAGTTGGTTCCGTCTTCGGACTGTTTCACTTCCGCCTGAAGACGGGACTACAAGCTCAAATCATCTGGTCACAAGACATTACAGCGTATGACGCTGACTTGTGGCCGCGTCAGACGTGAAAGAACCTCTGAATCAGGCAACCTCACGAGCCAGAGCGGTAGGGCCGGTTCCGACCGGCCGAATCCCTCAATCAAGCCGCCGGTCGGAACCGGCCCTACAAGTGACACCGCTCTCAATTCTGTGTGGCCTTATTTAGTCGTGCAACGTAACACAACCAGCATTGCCGACTTCTCCTGCTTCGACGTGGCCGATGATGGTTGCCGGATGGTCGTCCGTTGAAGCAGCATCGACGACCGCGTTCACTGCGGTCTCCGGAACAACCACCACCATTCCCAGACCCATGTTGAAGACTCGATCCATTTCCGGCAGTGCGATTCCACCGAGTTCCTGCAGCCACGGAAAGACCTGCGGAAGTTCCCAGCTCTTTCGATCAATCGTGACGGCGACACCATCAGGCAGGACTCGTTCCAGGTTCTCGGCGATACCTCCGCCAGTGATATGCGCGATGCCGTGAATGTCAGCGTTCGGAACAGTGTCCTGAATCGCGCCGACCTGACCTGCGTAGATACGCGTCGGAGTCAGCAGGACTTCAGCAACGGTCTTCCCATCAAAGTCAGACAAGGAATCGCCGGCAGCGCAACCGGCATGTTCGAAGACAGCTTTGCGGATGAGACTGAAACCATTGGAATGAAAGCCGGATGATGGAATCCCAATCACCACGTCGCCTGGCTGAATCCGTTCGCGGCCGTTGATGAGTTCAGTTCGTTCGGCGGCTCCGACGCAGAACCCTGACAGGTCGAAGTCACCGGCCGCATACATGTCCGGCATGATGGCTGTTTCTCCGCCGAGCAGCGCGGCTCCGGATTGAATGCATCCTTCAGTGACCCCTCGAACAACCTGTTCCAGCAATTCCGGATCGTCTGCATCCATCGCGATGTAATCGAGAAAGAAGAGCGGCTTCGCTCCCAGACACAGGCAGTCATTGACACACATCGCCACGAGGTCGATGCCGACGGTGTCGTACTTTTTCGCCTCAATGGCGACTCGTAGTTTGGTACCGACCCCGTCGGTCCCGGACACGAGTACCGGGTCATTCCAGTCCCGCACGGCTGAAAGCTGAAACAGACCTGCAAATCCACCAGGCAATCCGATGACACCTGGCGTGCGAGTGGATTCCATCAGCGATGGCAGCCGCTTCATGGACTGTTCGTATACATCCAGGTCAACTCCTGCTGACCGATAGTCGAGTCCTGACATTTTGCTCTGCTACCTGTTTCGAGCCGTCGGCAGCATTCGCCCGCGTTTCGCTGGCTGATGGATTCAATGACTGCCGATATTGGCAATTGTAGTGAATACATTGATGTCACGGGAGCGGATGGATGTTTGGTCAGCCAAATGAAGCAAATCAGTGGAACTTCGACACTGTTGCCCAGGTGGAAGCCGTGAACCGGCTGCTGTACGTGGTCGAAAACGGCGAGCCCTTCTGTGTTCTCGGAGGAGCGTATGGCACCGGCAAATCTGCCGTGATGCAGAGGGTTGCCGAGGAACTGGCGAATTCCGGTCGGCGAGCGGTTCTACAGAATCTGGCGTCACTCAATTGCCGAGCCGCCCTGTGGCACCTGTGTGGGGCATTGTCAATCTTCAGCCATTCAGACGCTGATTCGTCAGAGCTGATGATCCAGATTCGAGATGAATTGACCGCTCGAGCCGAATGTCGGCACAAGACGGTCGTTCTGCTGGATGACGTGGATCTGGCCCAAAGAGACGTTCAGACCGTGCTGCAGTTGCTGATGTCTATTGCGGAAGCATCGCACGGCCATACGGCCGTCCTTGTCGCTGCAGAGCGATCTCTTCCTTTTGAGGTTCAGCAGCGAACGACGCTTCACGTGGAACTGAAACCGCTCGATGACACGGAAGCTGTGGAGTTCGCCGTGCGATATCTGGCTCACCTGGAATGTCCGGTCGATGACGTTACCGCGACGGGCTGGCGAGCGATCGCGGATCTGAGCGGCGGCCTTCCTGCTCAACTGATGCGGGTCTGCAATGTTGTTCGGGCCGTTTCCGGCATGCACTCAGGGCCGGTGGATGCTGCGCTGATTCACCAGGCAGCAACTGAATTGTTGCCTCTGCGGGCTGCATAATCAGCGTTTTCGTCGCCACTGTCAGTCCGAGTGGTGATTATGCATTTTGTGCGAATCGACGCAGTCTGCCGCGATCCAGAGGTCAAAGCAGATCTTTCAATTAGTGCCGGCTCGATCGCAGGTTCGGCAGTTTCTGCAACTTCCGCAGTGATGGAATGCCCGACGCCCGGACGATAGACCAACAAACGTCTGTGAATCGCTTCGGACCGTCCTGCGGAAACTTGCAATATGGCTCAACTCGCTACCAGCCCGCGCTCTTCCTCTCGCCTCCAAACGCCTTTGGAGACATATCTGAGAGAAATCAACGAGACAGCGTTGCTGTCTGCAGATGAAGAAAAGGAACTGTCCCGCAGAATTTCCGCCGGTGACGGAGCGGCCCGCGACCGAATGGTACGAGCAAATCTGCGACTGGTCGTGAACATCGCTCGGGGTTACAGCAATAGAGGTCTGCCTCTGCCGGACCTCATCGAAGAAGGCAATCTGGGACTGCTTCGCGCCGTAGAAGGCTTTGACCCTGACATGGGAACTCGTTTCAGCACATATGCCAGCTACTGGATCAAACAATCCATTAAGCGCGCTTTGGTGAACTCAGCGAAGACGATTCGAATCCCGGCTTACATGGTGGAATTACTGTCCAAGTGGCGTCGAGCGTCGGCCGTCCTCACGGAACAGCTCAATCGGACTCCGACAGCAGAAGAAATCGCCACGATGCTGGAGATTCCCAAAAAGAAGTTGCGAATCGTCAAGAAGGCCATCGCACTCTACAACGCCAGTCCGCAGTCCGATCAAGACGAATCCGGCCTGACGCTGGGCGACATCGTTCCGGATGACCGCACCCGCGGCCCCGAAGACGAGTTGATTAACAACGACAGCCTGAAGCACGTCTTTCGGCTGCTGGAAGAAATGGACTCGCGAGAAGCCACGATCCTCAGAATGCGTTTTGGCCTGGACGACAGCGAACCGCGAACGCTGAAAGAAATCGGCGAGGCTCTTGGTCTGACACGCGAACGCGTCCGACAGATCGAAGGTGAAGCCCTGCGGAAGCTCAATCGCAGTCTGAGTGGCGAATAGCGGTCCAAAACTCAGGCGAGCTGCGCGACGTGGGTCCGCAGATTCTTGCGCCCGACAGCGGACTGACGTCGCCCTGCTCGCCATTCCAGAATCTTTCGCGGTGGTGCTCGTACACTGCCGCAAACCGCGCAACACGTGATTTTGCAATGCCTTGTGACGATCCGGCTGCCGCAGCGAATCGGCCTGTTTTTCCGCAAAATGTTTGTGGCTTTGGTGTTACATCAATTCCGCTGTCAGACTAATGCCGCGTCCGCTCAAATCCGAAACTGACGAAATACGCTGATTGGTCTGCTTCGGCTGGACTTGGATCGCGGCGATCGTGAGAATTCTGCCTTCTTTCAGGGAGCCGCCGCGACAGAAAATGCAATGTCGCTCCACGCACGGATTCGTGTGACGTCTTCCTTCGCCAGATAACACGGCAGAGTGAATGTTGAAACGCGAAGCGATGCTGCAGCATCTCCGGACGAACGCGCCGGTGATTGCTCCGTCAATGCTCAAGTGCGACTTCGGCAACCTGCAACAGGAAGTCGAACAACTGGACGCGGCTGGATTCCCGGTGCTGCATCTGGACGTGATGGATGGCCACTTCGTGCCCAATCTGTCCTACGGTCCCATGGTCATCAAGTCGATGCGCAAGCTGACCAGCACGCCGTTTGACGCTCACCTGATGATCTCAGACCCCACGAAGTATCTGCAGGAATACATCGACGCTGGCTGCGAAGCAATCACGTTTCATCTGGAAGCCGTCCCGGAACCCCGACCACTGCTGGACGCAATACGCAACAGCGATGCCGTCGCTGGCCTGGCGATCAATCCTGGAACTCCAATTGAGACAGCGGAACCGTGGCTGCAGCATTGTGACCTGCTGCTGGTCATGAGTGTCGAACCTGGATTCGGTGGCCAGGCGTTCATGCCGGAGGTGCTTCCAAAGGTGCGTCGAGCACGTGAGATCGCGGGCGAGCGGCTCATCATATCGATGGATGGTGGAGTGGCGTCGAAGACAATCGAAGAGTGCGCAGCTGCTGGCACTGATTTATTCGTAGCAGGCAGTTCCGTGTTTGACGAACCGGATTATGAATCTGCGGGCCGCCGACTTTCCCAGCTGGCTGCTTCGGCGAAATCTCTTGCGGAGGGAACCAAATGAGTCAGATTGTGCTCATTCGAGCCGGACAGACTGACTATGACACAGACTCCCGCCTGATCGGTATGCTCGAAATGCCGATCAACAAGGCTGGGGTGCAGGACGTCCACGACGCCGTTGCTGAAATCAACCACCTGGGTGTCAAACTGGAAATGATCTTTGCCGCCCCCGGAGATCCCGCGTGGTCCACCGCTCAGGCGATCGCGAAAGAACTGAATGGAATCCGTGTCAAAGAACTGACCGAGCTGCGAAATGTTGATCAGGGACTGTGGCAGGGATTGCCGGAATCCGAGGTAAGGAAACGCTATCCTCGGATGTTCAAAGCGTGCCGGGACAAGCCACAGACGGTTTGTGCTCCGGAAGGCGAAAGCCTGTCCGACGCCTGCGAGCGACTCAGCCGGGTGCTCAACAAGGCGATCCGCAAACACGACGTCTTTGCCATTGTGGCGGTTGAACCAATTGCAACGGTCATCCGGTGTACACTTCAGCAACGAGGGCTGACTTTGGCATCGTGTTTGTGCGGCGAAGATCGTAAGCTGGTGGAATGTTTTGAAGCGACGGAATTCGATTCCAGCGCTTTCGTCAACTTCGAATGTGTCCCGGATACCGCAGATGTAGCGGCTGGCAGTCCGGGGAGGCACGGATGAGTACAACACAAAAATCTGGTCAGCAATCCTGGTTGCAGTATATGAAACGTCCCAAGCGCGGAGTGCCGGAAGGACTTTGGTTGCGCTGCGACGGTTGTGGAGCGACCGTCTTTCGCAATCAGGTCGAAGAGAACCTCAACGTCTGTCCCGAATGCGACCATCACTTCTACGTCCCGACTGCGGTCCGACTGCGGCAGCTGCTGGACCCGGACAGCTTCGAAGAATGGCATACTGACCTGACGCCGGTCGATCCACTGGGATTTGCCGATCGAGTCAGCTACAGGGATCGCCTTGTTGCCGAACAAAAAAAGACCGGCATGAAGGACGCCTGCACCGTCGGGCGAGGCTATATGCGAGGTCGGCCTCTGGTGCTGGGCATGACCGATTCATCGTTCATTATGGGCAGCATGGGTTCCGTGGTCGGTGAGAAACTGACACGTGCTGTCGAGCAGGCAACTGAGTTGAATCTGCCGCTGGTCATCGTAAGTGGATCCGGTGGTGGCGCCCGTATGCACGAAGGCATCATTTCGCTGATGCAAATGGGCAAGGTCTCCGCAGCACTGGCTCGATTTCGCCAGGCACGCGGCCTGTTTATTTCGGTCCTGACCAATCCCACCATGGGAGGTGTCGCAGCAAGTTTCGCATCGCTGGGTGATGTGGTCCTGGCGGAACCTCGGGCGTTGATTGGATTCGCCGGACCTCGCGTCGTTCAGGCTACCTGTAAGATTGATCTTCCGGAAGGATTTCAAACGAGCGAGTTTCTGCTGAAACATGGCTTCGTTGACCGTATCATTCACCGACGTCAGCTAAGGTCTGAAGTCGCCCGGATCATAGACTACTGTTCTCGCTGACCGTTCCGGACACACTGCCAATCTTCATTGCAGTCCTTGCCAGTGTGCCGTTCACCGTCACCGTCGAGACATCGAAGGTATCCTATGAGTCTGTTCGACAAGAATCGGTCCAGGAAGAAGGCCGTCGAACGGGTCGACATCAACAAGCGATTCAATCTGCTGGGGCGCGTCGGTCAGGGGAGCATGTCCAAGGTCTGGAAGGCCGAAGACGTGATGGCTCACCGAAAAGTCGCCATCAAGGTTCTGGACAAAGAGAAAACCCGGCGCTTCGAAGCTCGATTCGACGGACTCAATAAGCCGTCCGAAGGCGACATCGCGCTGGCACTCCGGCACCCCTACATCGTCGTGACTCACGAAGTGGGACTCACAACCGACGACGAAGTCTTCCTGGTGATGGACTATGTCGACGGCTCCGGCCTCGCTTTGCTGGTCGATCTCCAGGGTGAGCAGATGCAGCGGCATCGACTGCGTTACATGATTCAGATCGGCGAAGCACTGATCTACTTCCACCAGCAGGGTTGGATCCACCGAGACCTGTGCCCTCGTAATATTCTCGTCGACAATGACAACGATATCAAACTGATCGACTTCGGACTGGTCGTTCCTGACAAACCCGAGTTTCGCAAACCAGGCAACCGCACAGGGACAGCCAACTATCTGGCTCCGGAACTCATCCTGCGGCGCGAAACCGATCAGCGACTGGACGTATTCGCCTATGCGGTGACCTGCTTCGAGATGTACTCGAAACGTCATCCGTGGGAAGCCGCAATGACCCTGGACGCCGTTGTTCAGCACATCAACCAGCCGCCCATTGAACTCACAGAGCTGGTCCCGAAGATTGACAGTCGCATTTCCGAGGTCATCATGAAGGGGCTCGAACGCGACGCCAACGATCGGTGGCAGACGATTGCAGAAATGGTGGATGAGTTTCGCAAGGCCGAGAAGCGACTCGTCAAGCTGTCGAAGAAGGTGCTGGCTGCCAGTCGTAAAACTGGCAGAAAACGAGCCACCAGCTGACATTGGTCTGTCTGTGAGTGTGCAGCGAACCGTCGCGGCGTCACGGTGTCCTGTCCCTGTTCGCCACCGGTCCTCTGCCATGTTACTCCAACTGTCCTGAGCTTCCCATGACAAGCAACGAACAAGATGAACCTGTAACGGATGTCGACGACGGTTTCGATACCGAGTCTTCGGTTGCTCCGCGCACGGATGAAACCTACTCCGCCAGTCTCGACAATGCACTGGCTGCCGCTCGCTGCGCCGACGAATTGCGAGGTGTGGACATCGTGGTTCTGGACCTGACCCCACTGACATCCATCGTCGATTTCTTTGTCATCGTGACCGCGACCAGTAACCGCCAGATGCAGGCGATCGCCGACGATGTGAATCGGCTGTTGAAACGCGATCGAGGCAACGCGCGACTCAACGCGGAAGGGTACCGCACCGAAGGCAACTGGCTACTCACCGATTATGGCGACGTGGTGGTTCACATCTTCACGGAAAGCGGCCGCGCCTTGTACGACCTGGAACAGCTTTGGGCCGATGCCAGGAGAGTCGAGTGGTAAGAGTCGAGAGACCAGTGTCGAGACGCAAACGCTGCTGGCAGCGCAGAATTGGCTGCATAATGCACTGGCCAGCTGCGAGACGTGAGTCCGCAGAATGGTGGACGGGACAACGGACTGACGTCGCACTGCTCACCTGAGGTATCGCACGCCGTGCGCGGATCTCCTGATCCCTGTCCCCGACGGACCGCATGGCCTCCACTTCGGTCGTACGTCGCGGTGCTCGACTGAGGGGTTGGGTGCCCGCAGTAAAGTCGCCTGACGAAACGCCGGCATCTCACCGCAGTCGGTAGACTTCCAGCAGTTGCAGGCGTTCTTCACCGGGGTGCTGAGACAGCCATTTGGCACTGAACAAATTGGACAGCACCACCTGACCTGGCAGCCATTCGATGTCTCTAATGTGTTCGTACCGGTAGTCGATATCGACCCAGTCATACATGAAGCCCGGCGTCCGCAGAGCATTTGGGCCGAACACAAGAAACGTCGGGAGCGTCTGGCCCTTGAACGATGCCGGTCGCAGATCAAGATCCTGAACCGGGCTGGCGACGACACCCGCGTGATGCAGATGATACAGAACCGCCGGTTCCCCAAATGCATGCACGACGAAGGCTGGACCGTCAGACGGTGTGGAGTCTGGTTCACCGACAGCATCACGGCACGCCTGCGCAACCTGATATGACGCATTCCTCAACCCGGTTCGCGGTTCATAGATCGACATGGAAGGCACAACGATCCTGTCAGTCATCCACAGCCCCGCACCGACGAGGATCAACACCAGAGTGGTAACAGCCACCTGCGAGCCCGTAAACGGACTTCGTGTCCCCGATTTCGCGCTCTTTCTTGCAACGTTGATGCACGCTTCAATCCACCATCCCGTACCTGCGGCAGCCGCAACCCAGAGCGAAGTCAGCAACGGAAGCAGCAGGCGAGGAAACGGCGTGTAGCGCGGAGTCATCAGCAACATCCCACAGAACCAGGCCGTGATAATGCAGGCCGCCAGTTGAGGGTCAAGATGCGGTGCGGCTCGAAAGTCGGCCTGGTCAAAGGGACGTTCTGTATCGCGTTTGCCAGGCTTCATTGCGGTGGCGACTTCAGATTCATGCCGGAGCACCGACAACACTGGCCAGAGAAAGATGCCCGCCATTCCCGCCACGCCAACGGCAGCCATTGTCCCGAACGATCCGATACTCAGCGTTGCTGCACACAGCAGCGCTGCTGCAACCAGGAATCGTCCGAGTAGCCCCGGAGTAACTCCCGAGGTGGCGGCAGCGTCACGGTTCCACGTGGAACAACGAGCGTCAAACCATCTTTGAGTAGCCGCGAACATCATTCCCAGCAGGATTGCAACAGCTGCCAGCCAGCTGTCCATCTCTGTGTACCAGATCACCTGAGCGGCCAGATCGTCCTGCCATGCTGACCAGCTTTGCAGGTAGGCCCCATGATTGTCTGCGACTGCTGAGTACCCTCCGACATCACCCAGCTGAAAGTACCACGGACACCAGACGATCACGGCTGTCAGAACCAGCTGGGCATTGAGAAACAGCAAGCGTCCCAGACCACATCGCTGCCGCCCTGTCACCACCCACCAGAACAGCGAACCGCTGCTGACAATGGCCATCGGAAGCCACCCGGAGTACTTCGTCCACCACGCCAATCCGCAGGCAAAACCAGCCAGCATCATCAAGCGGCCGCGCTGCTGATCGATGCCTGTCACGCCGAGCCAGACTGACAACAGAATCCACATCATCACCGGCACGTCGGTGAGTGCCATACGGGAATAGATGATGTGATAATCGCTGAGCGATGCCAGCAGCACCACCATGAGGCCCGCCACCAATCCAAACATGGCACGCGTGAATCCCCACACAAACAGGACGGTAAGCGCCCCTGTCAGCAGACCAGGCAGAAACGGTCCTGCGGTTGGCCCGAAGATCGACGAAGCCGCTCCGATCATCCAGGGAAGTGCTGGTGGAGCGTAGAGATGTCGAGCGGGATAAGGATCGTTGCTGACCTCGCCGTACCAGACCGTCGAGCTGTAGACGCCTTCATCGAAGTGTTCGATGGCAATCTGATTCATCTGAGAACATCGCAGCACGCAGCCGAAGGCGATTGCTCCGCCGACAATCACCAGTTCCTTCGTCGACAGCCGCTGCTTCATCTGGATGATGCCCTTCATTGGAGTTCCACGTGGAACTACGATTCCTCACACACAGGAAGACTATCTGACTGGCCGCAGATTGCACGGCGGATTCTTGAGTATCCACGCGGCCTGTCTATGATAGCGAATGATGACCAATCCGATCCGCATGAACGTCACTCCGGTGGCCGTTCTTCAACCCCGATAAGAAGCCAGCTATGTCTGACGCCACTCCTGACCCTGACGACCTCTACGACGCCGCAACACAGCTCAAAGATGAAGGCAACCTGGAAGGAGCAGTGGAAGCTCTGCAGAAAATCGTGGCTGAACATCCGGACCACGTGCAGTCACATCTCGCGTTGGGCGTGCACCTTCAGAAGCTGGGCAGGAATGAAGACGCTATTCGTCACGCGACGAAGGTCACTGAGCTGGATCCTCAGGATGCGTTCTCATACGTCCAGCTGTCGGTCATCATGCAGCGCTGCGGAAAGATCATGGAAGCGGAAGACGCGATGGCACGCGCTCATGCGATCAAGGCAGAAGCCGGAGCGTAGACTACGCTTCTTTTGACAACACGTTTCGATGAGCCAAAGAGGCAGCCCCGGTTTGTGCATTGGTGGGACAGGCTAAGCCTGCTTGCAGAGCTCCACCGTCTCCGACACCTCACTGCCGAACCAGACTGCCAACGACCAGAGCAACGTACCACGGCATGATCGTGTCGTCGCCTGTCCTGGGATCTCCCAGCTTTCGCCGCAGAACCTCTATCAATTGGTCAACGTCGTCATCGCTGAGTGCCGATCCATCGGACCCAATGACTGTACCATCCTTGAATCCAATGAATAGCGTTCCTTTTTCGCCGAGTCGCGACCAGCCTTTGGCGTCGTCCCACTTCCTTCTGATGTGTCGGAAATAGCGGCTTTCAATTTCGTAGTCGTTGTATCTAACCCTTGCCCTTGCGACCACAATCGCACTGCCTATCGCGAGTGTTGCGAGTATCGCGAATAGACTCATTACCCATATGGGCGCGTTAACAAGCGGGAGAACAATTCCAGCAGCGACACAGAATCCGATTGAAAGCGCAAATGCGACGACAACTCCAATGAAAGGCGATTTGCAAGTCGTCCAATTGGTGTTCGTCACCATGACAAAACCCCAGCCGGACCACTACGCGATGTCGAGGCCAGCGATTCGATAACCCTGCCCGGCATCAGTCTGACAGCCCAGCAGTAAGCCGTTCTGCTGCTCAATCTGCCACAGCACCTGGCCGGAAACGCGCCGGACCGCTTCGTTGTGAATCCACTCAAACAGGATCACATCATCAACCGTGCAGAAGACGTCGGTTTCCACAGCGAACCCGTCGTGGTTGTAGTTCACAACAGCGCCCGGACATTTTCGGCCCTGACCCTGAAACGAAATCTGGCCATTCAAACGACAACGGTAGCGATTCGACTGCCGTCGCCCATCGGTCACAGCTCCTGTCAACGCAGCGGGCAGGCCGTGCGGCAGGTACAGGCCAACTTCGAAGCCGTTGCGACGAATCTCTTTCCAGTGAACGATCCCACTGACAGGGACCATTCCTTCCTCACCACTTTCCGCCTTGATGGTCAGTTCTTCACCGATCTCCGGATTCATGCCCACACAGCACCGAATATCGAGCGGCGTCACATCCAGTAACTCCGCGTCAATCGCCTGGTGCAGCGAACCCGTTTGAAGAGGTGCGGGCCGAGACTCCGGCTGCAGCGTCTGGCTCAGTCGAACCGGACGACCGGTGCGAATGCGTGAATGGACAGGAGGCATCGAACGTTCCTTTGCAGATAAGAGTCGGAGAAACCGACTTCTCATTCGATCGGCAACCATGCGCAGGTAGCACTCGCGAATCTGCAAAATCAGCGGAAGTGCGGATCGGGAGGACTTCTACCCGCCGATCGAATGCATCGGTCGTTCGGGCTGAATGAAACGCGAGGAGTTGATTTCGTGCCCCTCACGTTTCGCGGCAATGCAGCTTTGCATGGCGGCCGCAATTTCCGCATCCGTGCCCCCGTGCCTCAACAGGTCGCGGACATCTGTTTCTTCCAGACTGAACAGGCAGTTTCGCAACTTCCCATCTGCCGTCAGACGAAAACGATTGCAGCTTCCACAAAACGGCTGGCTGACGGACGCAATCAGTCCAATCGATCCTCTCCCGTCGCGAAACCGATACTTCGTTGCTGGCGCCCGATGATCTTTGGTCGGCACGGGATCGAGAGGGCCAAAAGTCGCTTCCAGCGCCGCAATGATTTCATGAGCGAACAAAACTTTGTCGCGTTCCCATTGGTTCTCCGCATCCAGTGGCATGAACTCGATAAACCTCACATCAACATCGCCTTGCCGTGCCAGTTCACCAAACGGAATGATCTGCTTTTCCGTCAGACCCCGCACCGAAACAGCATTGATCTTGATCGGGTGGAATCCGGCGGCCTTCGCCGCTTCGATGCCTTCCAGCACCTGCTGAAGATTGTCTCGTCGAGTCATCTTCCGAAATGTTTCACCATCGAGCGCATCGAGGCTGATGTTGAGTCGACTCAATCCGGCATCTCGAAGTGACTGTGCCTGATCGCACAGAAAGATGCCGTTGGTCGTGAGACCCACGTCATGAATTCCGGGAACATTGACCACCTTGGCTACCAGCTTATGCAGTTCGCGCCGGACCAGTGGTTCTCCACCAGTGAGCCGCACGCGATCAATTCCTAACGTGGTTCCGATCTGCACAATCCGCGTGATCTCTTCGAACGTCAGCAGATCGGATCGAGACATAAACTCCGGATTATGCTCCGGCATACAGTAGAAGCACCGCAGATTGCATCGGTCGGTGACGCTGATACGCAGGTTATTGTGCGTGCGGCCAAATGAATCGATCAGCTGATTCCTGCTCGGCAGTTGAGGTGCAGATGTCATGACTTCGTACCTTTTGCAGACGTTGGCGCGGTTTCCCGACCCGGTGGAACGCCCTGCTCCGGGTGAACCCATTCGGTTGTTCCGTCTGCGAAGAATTCCTTCTTCCAGATCGGAGTCTGTTGTTTGATGGTGTCCATGATCCACTGCCCGGCTTCGAAGGCGGGGCCTCGATGAGCCGAACTCACGGCCACAGCCACCGCGATTTCACCCAGCTCCAGCGGTCCGACTCGATGCATCACCGCACACCGAACCAGCGACCATTTCTCCTGAGCTGCCGCAACGATTTCTTCCAGCGATGCGATTGCCATTTCTGCGAACGCCTCGTAGGCCAGAGAAGCCGTTTGAGTTTCACCGGTGAATTCGCGAACCGTCCCCAGGAATAACACGACCGCTCCCGCTCGATGATCGCGCACGGCGTCTGTGACGGCAGCACTGTCGATGGGATTGGAGGTGATGGAAATCACAGTGTTCAGTTCTCAGCGACAAAGCCGCTATCCCCCACTCACCGGCGGGAAGCAGGCAATGGAATCATTTTCAGACAGAAGTTGCTCATCATCAGCGTACTGCTGATTGACGGCGACTAACAGAGTCTTCGCGACCGAATTCAGCTTTGGGAAGTCAGCTGCCAGCTGAAGCCGCAAATCTGCGACGTTGGGAGAATCCGGCAAATCGATCGTCACAGGCGACGTCCCGACTGCATCGCGAGCGGCAGCAAACAGCTGGATCTGAACGTTCATGACATTCGATACCTTGAAGGTCGCGTATTGATTTGATGAGCGACTTCCGGCATCAACCCCCAGGCCCAGGCAAGAATCTTGAGCGGGTGCAGAGTCGGATAGTCGACGCCCTGCTCCATCTGCATTCGGCACGTGCTGCAATCCGTTGTTCCGGCATTCACCTGCACGATTCGCATCTCTTCGATCAGCCCCGCTCCAATCGCCATCGACTGGTCGAAATGTTCGGCAGCAATCCCGAATGATCCTGCCATGCCTGTACACCCCCGATCAACCGTATCCACCGTGACGCCGGGAATGAGTCTCAGCAAACCCAACAGCCCACGATCCGCGCCAAGCGCCTTCACATGGCACGGAGTATGATACAGCAACTTGAGCGGCAGCGTTTGAAAATCGGTTCTCAGTTTGCCCGCGGAGTGCAACTGGCTGAGAAACGTACCGACGTCCTGCGTCTGATCGGCAACCGTCTGAGCATCCGGATGTTCCAGCAACAACGGATACTCCTGCGACAGGCAGAGCGCCGCCGATGGTTCGGTACACAAGACCGGAAATCCTTCGCGGGCAGGACCACCCAGTTCTCTGAGATTGACTTCAGCAACTTCGCGAGCCGCTTCGGTGTCGCCGACGCTCAACATCGACATCCCCGAAACAGTCTGGCCCGGCGGCACGTAAACTCGAAAGCCATGATGCTGCATAATGCGGTAGAACGCATGAGCCAGCCGCGGATCATGGTAGTTTGCAAACTGGTCAACAAAGTACACGACTGTCGGTTGTTCACCACCCGGACGACCATCGCTGCATTCTGTACGCGCAAGCGACGAATTAAGAAATGACTGCCCTGCAAATCGAGGCAGACGTCGTTGTTCAGCAATGCCCAGCGTCCGTTCCAGCAAACGACGGAAGAATCGGCGCCCCAGAAGCCGATTCGTCAGTGGAGCAAAACGGGACGCGATTCGGGCGTACGTGTGAGATCGGGACAACAGCCATTCCGACCGCGACAATCCATTGGCTCGCACATACTGAGCGCGTGCTTCGAGCATCAGATGAGGGATATCAACACTGGACGGGCATTCCAGCTGGCACTGACGACAGTTGAAACAGGACGACGCAAGTTCGTGAATCTCGTCCTGAGTGAACAGTTCGTCTGAAACTCCATCGCTGAGCGCCCGTCGAAGCAGGTTGGCTTTGCTGCGTGGACTGGCATGCTCCGCTGGCTGCTGATGAAAGAATGGACACATTCGCAGCGATTCCGATGTACTTCGGCACTCAGCGCAACCATCACACTGAGCCGCTTTTTGCATGGCTTCATCGGCAGTCCAGTTAAGTTCCAGAACAGGCAGCAAATCCGTGGATTCATCTGCGGAACCAGCCTGCTGCGACACCTTGATCTGTCGGAGATGTCGTACGGTCAGTCCCCCGTCATCACTGATAATCTTATCCGGATTCAATAATCGCTGCGGATCAAAGATATCCTTAACATTCTGAAAGACCCTATAGAGACGCCCATACTGCGACCGAATGAAAGCCGTCCTTGACAAGCCGTCACCATTTTGTCCGGTAATGGTTCCTCCAACGGTTCGCACATGGTGATAGAGATCGCGTGCCAGCGATTCCATACGTGGAGCCGTTTCCGCGACGGGAAAAGGCAGCAGAGGGCGCAGATGCAACTGACCGGTGACAGCATGCGCGAACAACGTGGCCGTCACTTCATGCCGTTGAAATGTTTTCTGGGCGAGTGTCATGAACCGCGAGATTTCGGCTGGCGGGACGGCAATATCCTCGACGATCGGGATCGGTTGTGATGCCCCCTTGAGACGTGCGAGCAGCGACGACGCGGCCTGCGGCAGGCGCCATAGAGAATCCACTCTTTCGGGCGTCGTGGCTGTTTCAGTGACCACGTGACGAATTGCCGCCTTTGCCAGCACTTCTCCTGCATCCACCAGTCGCTGCTGGATCTCAGCTTCACTGTTGCCGGTGAACTCGAGGAACAAGCCGGCTTCTGCTCCACCATGAGCAACCTTTGCCCATTGAGGATCCGACTCCTGAGCGACGCTGAACAATCGGCGATCCAGCAGGTCACACGCACTCGGATCAAGATCCAGCAGCAACTGAACTGCCTGCAGTGCATCATCCATACTGCCAAACATCACAGCAGACAGAATACGATGTTCAGGGATCGCCATCGTGTGCAGCTTGATTTCCGTGAAGATGCCCAGTGTGCCTTCGGATCCGGTCAGCAACCGGACGACGTCGAGCGAATCCGATCTGCGAACTCCACGCAGCATGTAGCCGCACGCGTTCCGGAGCATCACCGGTTGAAGCGTCCGAATGTCATCCGTTGCAGAATCCAGCACTGACGTCAGACGTTCCAGAATGTCGTCACGGCGACTCATTGGAAGAAGTCGAGACAGAGCAAGTGTTTCGTTGCGAACCGGAGGCAGAAACGTCTCGCCGGAACTATTCAGCACAGATGGTTCCTGTCGGACAGCAGCGGGTTCGTGAATCACAAACCGCAACTGCACCGGCTCCTGACCAGTGAACACGATCCGCTGCCCACCCATCAGAACGCATTCGATTTCCATCACATGATCGCGCATCGAGCCGACTCGAAACGCATGTGCGCCCGCCGCATCAACTGCCAGCATTCCTCCGATTGTCGACGTGGCCGATCGACTGGTTGATGGGATCACGCATCGTCCCTGCTTGCGCAGAACACGATTCAACTCGGCATGGACAACGCCCGGTTCCACTCGCACGAAATCCGGTCCGGTTTCCAGAATCCTGTGCATGTGGCGAGAAAAATCCACCACGATCCCGCGACCAAGTGCGCCCCCAGCCAGTCCGCTTCCGGCTCCTCTGGGTATGATGGGAACGTCGTTGTCAGACGCCCACGCAGAGAGCGTTTCGACATCCTGCGTCGTTCGAGGCTGAACAACAGCCACGGGGATGATTTCATGAATGCTGGCATCGGTTGCGTAGAGAGCACAGGTCACGTCGTCTGTGTGGATCTCGCCCTCAATCAGGTCCGACAGATCTTCAGCAATTCTCTGGCGAAGTTCCTCCACCGCCATTGGCTCCCGCTGTGATGCCGGTCTCAAACATGTCAGTCAGATGTGGATGCCTGATCCTGTCGCTTCTGCATCTGCACGTACCGTTCGCTCAGTTCCAGATCGAATGCCGGGTGTTCATCCTGCATCGCGGTGCGTCGATGACGTGCTCGGCACCGATAGCACACCAGCATATCACCCATGAACGTGTAAAGAAGCATGTCAATGAGAGCAAATCCCATCAGGATGCCAATTGCCCACTCCGGATAGTGCCACGCCCACGCAATTGAACTGAAGACAATCCCCATCCCCACGAACATCAGCCCCAGTGCCGGAGGAAAATCCTTCTGCCGCCACAGGTCGTCACATCCGCAGACACGGCAGCGACAAAGGTAGCCATCCCTGAAATCATCTTCTCCGCCGTCACGCGTCCAGCCGCACTGCGTGCAGAGAATTGCCGCCGTTTCCGGTTCAGGTCGGATCTCAGACCGGGCTTCACATCGAGGACACTGATAGATGATTTGCATCAGACAGAGTAGTTGGCATCAGAATATTCGTGACACGACCACACGATTGCGAACGATGGCGGTGATTGCATTCCACAATGGTCATTTTGTTCTGAAAATAGTTGCAGCCGGCAGTTCCATGACCGCATCAGTACGGAATCTGCAGATCACGTTCCAGGAGCGCCCCCGACATCTCACCCATCAGCACAAGAATTAATCCAGCGAACAGAATCCCAGTGGCCGACTGGGTGTTCCGATAGCGGAGTACTCGCCAAACAGCCACCGCAACAATCAAAGGCACGGCGATGCTGCCGATGCACCGAACGATAAACCAGATCCAGTGTGTCAGGCCGGGCAACGCGAGTCCCTGTGTCGCCACGGCGGTTCCGGATGAAATCAACCGCAGCACAGCGGCCACGACGATCATTCCGTTGAACCAGTACAGCGGCCGAATACTCATCGTGGGAGTCGTCAGGTACCAGTGCCCCAGCAGCATGGCGGTCAGCACACTGCCGCAAACGGCGGCCGATGAAAGGTCCGAAAGGACCTGCAGCCAGGCGCACGAACATGGCACACGCAATGAATGCAGCAGCACACAGCCACCGGATGCGAGTGCCATCAGGTGGATGCAGATGTTGCCGGGCAGACGCCGTCCCAAAGCCCAGAACACAGAACCAACATAGGCCACAACGGCCAGGCCAATCTGAGCCCACTGGATCCCGCGCCAGGTTTGAGTTGCTGAAGACTCTACAGCCACCGGTGGCTGCGTTGAACCGTCATTGGCAAGCGTCTGAATATCCCACGTTCCTGTCTGACTCAGCAGCAGGATCGCCAGAACAGCCAGGCCGAGCACGACACGCATCTGAATTCGAAAGAATCCATCCGTGACTTCTCGACGAGGCATCAGCCACCACATCAGAGTGATGCCAGCGGAAAGTTTGAGCACAAACAGAGCAATCATTTTCCGGTAATCAGTGCCATAGCTTCGGCGCGGCTGGACTGATTCTCTTTGAGCAGACCGCGGACTGCGCTGGTAACGGTGAGCGCCCCCGGTTTTCGCACGCCGCGAATTGTCATGCAGGTATGCTCCGCTTCCAGCACAACGATGACTCCTTTGGCATCGAGTTCGGATTCGATCAGGTCGGCAACCGTGTGAGTCATCCGTTCCTGAACCTGCGGCCGTCGAGCGACCTCATCGACCACACGCGCCAGTTTGCTGAGTCCCGTGACACGACCGCGCGGGATGTAACCAACATGAGCTGTGCCGATGAATGGCAGCAGATGGTGTTCACACATGCTGTGGAACGAGATATCGCGGACCAGCACCATTTCGTCGTACTGTTCTTTGAACACACGATGCAGATGGCGACCGGGTTCCACGTGCAACCCGCCAAACATTTCGGCGTACATGCGAGCGACCCGAG
>Ga0180430_10000969_pt1 | contig 29539 bp, 25 predicted proteins | sample SS_ome_9_FD_132999 | JGI IMG/M metagenome (GOLD analysis project Ga0180430, IMG submission 132999) | Hypersaline lake sediment archaeal communities from the Salton Sea, California, USA - SS_1_S_2 metaG | ecosystem: Environmental > Aquatic > Non-marine Saline and Alkaline > Hypersaline >... | reverse complement strand
GCTGCTGACCCAGGCGGCCAGCATGGTCGATGGCGTCTATCACATGATCTACGAGGAGCTGAAGCCGGGCGTGCGGGAGAACGACATCGTCGCGCTGTCCAACAAGATGCTCTACGAAATGGGCTCGGACGATGTCGAGGCGATCAACGCGATCTCGGGCGAGCGCTGCAACCCGCATCCGCACAATTTCACCGACCGCTACTTCCGCCCCGGCGACCAGGCGTTCTTCGACATCCTGCAAAGCTACCAGGGCTACCGGACCTGCTACTACCGGACCTTCAACATCGGCCGCGCGACCTCGGCCCAGAACGACGCCTACGTCAAGGCGCGGGAATGGATCGACGCCTCGATCGACCTGATCCGCCCCGGCGTGTCGACCGACGTGGTGGCCCAGGCCTGGCCCAAGGCCGAGGAATTCGGCTTTCCCAGCGAGGACGCGGCCTTCGGGTTGCAGTTCGGCCACGGCCTTGGCCTGGCGCTGCACGAACGCCCGATCATCAGCCGCGCGATCAGCCTCGATCACCCGATGGAGATCAAGACCGGCATGGTCTTCGCGCTGGAAACCTACTGCCCGGCGGCCGACGGCTATTCGGCCGCGCGGATCGAGGAGGAGGTCGTGGTCACCGATACCGGCTGCGAGGTGATCTCGCTGTTCCCGGCCGAGAACCTGCCGATCGCCAACCGCTACTGATCCCCGGCCCGGCCCCGCGCGGGGTCGGGCCGCCATTCGGAGACAGGCCCATGAGCCCCGCGAAGAAAAAGACCAATACCGAGGACTACCTGCGCATGTACCGCCAGATGGTGCGGATCCGCAGCTTCGAGGACAACGCCAACCAGCTGTACCTTTCCGCGAAGATGCCCGGCCTGACGCATATGTATTCGGGCGAAGAGGCCGTCGCCGTCGGCATCTGCGAGGCGCTGACGGTGAGCGACAAGATCACCTCCACCCACCGCGGCCACGGCCATTGCGTCGCCAAGGGCGCGGACTTCCGGCAGATGTTCTGCGAGTTGCTGGGCAAGGAAGAGGGCTATTGCCGCGGCAAGGGCGGATCGATGCATATCGCCGACCAGTCGAACGGCAACCTCGGCGCCAACGCGATCGTCGGCGGTTCGATGGGCATCGCCACCGGCGCGGCGTTCTCGGCCAGGATGACCGGCTCGGACGACGTGGCGGTGTGTTTCTTCGGCGACGGCGCCACCGCGCAGGGACTGATGTACGAGGTCATGAACATGGCCGCGCTGTGGAAGCTGCCGGTGATCTATGCCTGCGAGAACAACGGCTATTCCGAATACACCCGCACCGACGAGATCGCCGCGGGCGCGATCCTCGACCGGGCGCGGGCCTTCGGGATCGAGGCGCACCAGGTCGACGGGCAGGACGTTCTGGCCGTCAACGACCTGGCGCGGCGGCTGGTGGATCGCTGCCGCAAGGGCGAGGGGCCGTTCTTCATCGAACTGATGACCTATCGCTACCACGGTCACCATGTCGGCGACATCAACCGCGACTACTACCGCTCGAAGGAGGAGGAGCGGGACTGGAAGGACAATCGCGACCCGATCACGAGGTTCCGCGGCTGGCTGGTGGAACAGGGGATCGCGACCGAGGACGAGATCGAGGCGATGAACGCCGAGATCAAGGCCGATGCCGCCGCGGCCGTCGACTACGCGCTGGCCGCCCCCTATCCCGACACGTCCGAAGTGGACATGCACGTCTACGCGGCGTGAGGAGGAGAGAATGCGACAGATCACCCTGTCCCAGGCCGTCAACGAGGCGCTGGCCGAGGAGATGCGCCGCGACGAGCGCGTGTTCATCATCGGCGAGGACGTTGCCGAGGCCGGCACGCCGTTCAAGGTGCTCAGCGGGCTGGTCGAGGAATTCGGCACCGGCCGCGTCGTCGACACGCCGATTTCGGAACCCGGTTTCATGGGCCTCGCCGTCGGCGCGGCGATGACCGGCACGCGGCCGGTCGTCGACCTGATGTTCGGCGACTTCCTGTTTCTGGTGATGGATCAGCTGTGCAACCAGGCGGCAAAGATCCACTACATGTCGGGCGGCAAGCTGAACGTGCCGCTGGTGCTGCGCACCAACCTGGGCGCGACGCGCCGCTCGGCCGCGCAGCACAGCCAGTCGCTGCATGCGCTGGTGGCGCATATCCCAGGGCTGAAGGTCGCCCTGCCATCCTCGGCCTACGAGGCAAAGGGCCTGATGAAGACCGCGATCCGCGACAACAACCCGGTCGTGATCTTCGAAGACAAGCTGATGTACAACGACAAGGCCCCGGTGCCCGACGAGGAATTCCTGATCCCCTTCGGCGAGGCGAAGGTGCTGCGCGAGGGCCGCGACGTCACGCTGATCGGCACCTCCTCGATGCGGCAGGTCTGCGAAAAGGCGGCCGAGGCGCTGGCCGCCGAGGGAATTTCCGCCGAGGTGATCGACCCGCGCACCCTCGTGCCGCTGGACGAGGCGACGCTGCTGGCCTCGGCGCGCAAGACATCCCGCGTGATCGTGGTGGACGAGGGCCACCAGAGCTTCGGCATCACCGGCGAAATCGCCAGCCGGATCAACGAGAAGGCGTTCTACCATCTCGACGCGCCGGTGCAGCGGATGGGCGCGATGGACGTGCCGGTGCCGTTCTCGCCCGCGCTTGAGGATATCACCGTGCCCACGCCCGAGGCCGTCGCGGCGCGGGCGCGGCAACTGGTGGCCGGGGAGATGATCGATGCCGCTTGACGTGATCATGCCCGCGCTGGGCATGGCGCAGGACACCGGCCAGATCGTCGCCTGGCACAAGACCCCCGGCGAGGCGGTGGCCGAGGGCGACGTGCTGTTCGAGGTGGAAACCGACAAGGCGACGATGGAGGTCGAGGCGCAGGGCGCGGGCTACCTCGTCGATATCGCCGCGGCGGCGGGCGAGGAGGTGCCGGTGGGCCGGGTCATCGCCCGGATCGCCGACAGCCCCGAGGCCGGTCAATCGGCCCCCGCCGCCGATGCCCCGGCCGCTGCGCCGGACCTGCCGGAGGGCACGGCGATCATCATGCCGGCGCTGGGCATGGCGCAGGATACCGGCCTGCTCGTCGCCTGGCACCGGGAGCCGGGCGCGGCCGTGGCCGCCGAGGACATCCTGTTCGAGGTCGAGACCGACAAGAGCGCGATGGAGGTGCCGGCCGGCGCGGCCGGCTACCTCGCCGCGGTTCTGGCCGCACCGGGCGACGAGGTGCCGGTGGGCGAACCCGTCGCGATCCTGACGGCCGCGGCGCCGGAGGCCCCGGTCGTGCGCGGCTTTGCCGCCGGACCCGCGCCACGGGCGACGCCGGCGGAGGCACCGGCCGCGCCGGCGCCGGCCAAGGCGCCGCCGCCGAAGCCCGCCGCCCCGCCGCAGACCGCCGGCGATGGCCGGATCCTCGCCTCGCCCAAGGCGCGACGGCTGGCGCGCGAACAGGGGCTCGACCTGGCGCGGCTGGCCGCCGCCGGTCATCCGCAGCCCTACCATGTGCGCGATCTCGACGCGCTGCGCGCGATGCCCGACCGGACCGCCGCGCCCACAACGGCGACCGCGGCGCGGCGCCGCCTGACCGCCCGCGCGGGGGCCGAAGGTTTCGCCCGGTTCGCCGACTGGATCGCCGCCGAAACCGGCGCCCGCGATCCCGCGCCGCTGCTGGCCGCCTTCGCCGCCGCCAGCCTGCGGCAGGGCGACGGGCCGCTTTCGGTGAGCGTGGAGCGCCTGGGCCGGGCCCGGGCCTTCACCGACCCCGATCGGCACGGCCTTGGCCGCGCCGAGGCGGATGCGAGTGCCGCCGCCCCCGACATCGTGCTGCGCGACCTGCGGCCCGGGCCGCTCGTCTCCGTCGATCTCGGCCCCGAAGCCGTACCGGTGCTCACGCTGCTGTCGGCCGGGGACGGGATCGACCTGACGCTGGAATGCGACGCCGCGGCGCTGACCGCGCCCGAGGCGATCGCGGTTCTGACCGACTTCGCCGGGCGGCTGGACGAACCGCTCCGCCACCTGCTGTGACCTCAGGGAGGGCCAGATGGACCATACCGACCTCTATATCGACGGCGCCTGGCGCCCCGGCGCCGACGGCGCGCGGTTCGACGTGATCAACCCGGCGACCGAAGCCGTCATCGCCTCCGTCGCCTCCGCCGAAATCGCCGATGCCGATGCCGCGCTCGACGCCGCCGAACGGGCGATGGCCGACTGGGCCGCGCGCACGCCGCGCGAGCGCTCGGAAGTTCTTCGCCGCGCCTGGGAACTGATGACCGCGCGGCTGGAACATTTCGCCCGGCTGATCACGCTGGAAAACGGCAAGGCCGGGGCCGATGCGCGGGGCGAGGCCGCCTATGCCGCCGAATTCTTCCGCTGGTTCGCCGAAGAGGCGGTGCGCGCCGACGGGCTGATCACCCGTGCCCCGGCCTCCGGCGCGCGGATCATCGTGCAGCAAAAGCCCGCGGGACTGGCGGTGCTGATCACGCCGTGGAACTACCCGGCCGCGATGGGCACCCGCAAGATCGCGCCGGCGCTGGCCGCGGGCTGCGGCGTGGTGATCAAGCCGGCCTCGGAAACCCCGCTGACGATGCTGGCGCTGATGCCGCTGCTGGAAGAGGCCGGGGTGCCCAAGGGGCTGGTCAACGTGCTGCCCTCGCGCCGCACCGGCGCCTTGGTCGATCACATGCTGCACGATCCGCGGGTGCGCGTCGTGTCCTTCACCGGTTCGACGGCCGTGGGGCGCAAGCTGTTGAAATCGGCCGCCGACCAGGTGCTGAAACCGGCGATGGAACTGGGCGGCAACGCGCCCTGCATCGTCTTCGAGGATGCCGATCTGGAGGTGGCGGTGGAAGGCACGATGCTGGCCAAGATGCGCAACCTCGGCGAGGCCTGCACCGCGGCCAACCGGATCTACGTGCACGAGGCGGTGGCGGCGGATTTCACCCGCCGCCTGACCGAACGGATGGCCGCGCTGACGGTCGGCGACGGGCTCGACCCCGGCGTGGATGTCGGGCCGCTGGTCAATGCCGAGACGCGCGACAAGGTGGCGGATTTCGTGTCCGACGCCGTGGCCAAGGGGGCCCGCATCGAATGCGGCGGCACGGTGCCGAACGGGCCGGGCTACTTCTATCCGCCCACGGTGCTGTCGGGCGTGCCGGAGACCGCCGATTGCGTGCATGACGAGATCTTCGGCCCGGTCGCCGCGATCCAGACCTTCAGCGATCAGGACGATGTCATCCGTCGCGCGAACGACACCGAGTACGGGCTTGTCGCCTATGTGTTTTCCGACAACATGTCGCGCGCGATGCAGGTCTGCGAGCGGCTGGATTACGGCATGGTCGGCCTCAACCGCGGGCTGGTGTCGGACCCGGCCGCGCCGTTCGGCGGCACCAAGCAATCGGGGCTGGGCCGCGAGGGCGGCCACGAGGGCATGCTGGAGTTCATGGAAACCCAGTACATCTCGGCCGGCTGGTAGGGGGCACGGATGACCGACTACATCGCAAGCCCCTCGGTTCGTGCGGCAGCGGGCGAACGCGGGATCGACCTTGGCCGGCTGGCGCGGGATCTGGGCCGCACCACGATCGCGCTGGAAGACCTCGACGGCGGCACCACGCCGCCCGCCGCGCCGGCCGATGCCGGCTACTGGGAGGTGGATCACGCGCAACACGGCCCGGTGCGCGAGGAACCGATGACCCGCTTCGCGCAGGTCGCGGCGCGAAAGCTCGCCGCCGCGCAGGCGCTGATCCCGGCGGTCACGCATCACGACCGCGCCGACGTGACCGAGATCGAGCGTCTGCGCGCGGCCTGGAAGGACGAGGCCGAGGCGCGCGGCACGAAACTGACCGCGCTGGCGTTCCAGGCGAAGGCGCTGGCGCGCTGCCTGCGGGCGTTTCCGCGCTTCAACGCCTCGTTCTCGGCCGACGGGACGCGGCTGATCCTGAAGGACTACGTCCATCTCGGCATCGCGGTCGACACGCCGCACGGTCTTGCGGTGCCGGTGCTGCGCGACGCCGATCGCAAGGGGCTGTGGCAGATCGCCGGCGAAATCGCCGATCTCGCCGCCCGGGCCCAGGCCCGCAAGCTGCGCGCCGAGGACATCGGCGGCGGGTCGATGACGATCACCAATCTCGGCGGGATCGGCGGCCGCGCCTTCAGCCCGATCGTGAACCCGCCGGAGGTCGCGATCCTCGGGATCACGCGGGCCGAGATCGCGCCGGTCTGGACCGGGGCGGAGTTCCGGCCGGTTCCGATGGTGCCGCTCGACCTCAGCTACGATCACCGGGTGATCAACGGCGCGGAGGCCGCGCGATTCCTGCGCCATTTCGCCGGGCTTGTGGAAGACCCGCGCCGCATCATGCTGTGAGCGCGCGGACGTCCGTCTATCGCCCGCCGGATGCGTCGGCGGGCCTCGCGGCCCGCGGCGGCGGCGCGCCGGCGGCGGTGGCGCCGTCGGCGACCGGACAGGCGCCGGTGCCGGCCGCGTCGGCACAGGCCGCGCCCGCCGCCGGCGGCAACACCGCCGCGGCCCCCGTCCGCGCGTCCTGCTGCCCGGTCCGTGCCGCCTGCAGCGCCTGCAGGCTTAGGTGCCGGGCCGTGCAACTGCTGCACTCGCGCCCCTCGGCCAGCACCGGCATCGCCGCGACGGCCGCAAGACCGGCGGCCAGCAGGGCCAGGGTCATGTGCCGGCAACCCCCGGTCATGGCCCGGCCCCGTCTTCCGGGCGGGAGCGGAGGTAGCGGTGCAGCGGCGCCTCCGCCCCGGCCTCGCCGGCCGCGTCGCGGTGCAGGAAATCCAGCGCCGCGCGTTCATGTCCGGTCAGGAACGCGAGGCGGGCGCGGTCGTCCGCCGGGCCGAGCGCCTCAAGCGCAAGGAACGCCTCGACATAGCCGGGATAGCTTTGCCGCATCTCCGCCGCGAGGTCCGACCAGTGTGCAGGCGCCGCCCGCGCCTCGGCGATGCCGGAGGCGATGAGCGCGGCGCGCTCCTTCGGCACGATCCCGTGCCGGGCGATCAGCGGCGCCACCGCCCCGGCGGCATGGCGCTCCACCTCCGCCAGCAGGTGCAGCCGGTGCCGGGCCAGCGGATCGGCGCAACGCCGCGCCAGCTCGGCGAAATAGGCCTCGCCCTCGATCTCTTCCTCGTAGTAGCGGCACAGGGTGTCGCGATAGGCGGCGCTCGCGCGGGTCATCGGGCGGCGGCCTCGGGGGCCGGCGCGGCGACATCGACCCGGTCGTGCCGCAGCGGCCGGTCGGGATCGACCGCGCGACCAAGCTCGCGCGCGTAGCGATGGCCGGCATGCACGGCCGCGGCGATGATCGCCGGCGCCTCGCAATCGCCGATCCGGGCCAGCGTGAAGGGCAGGCCCTCCGCCCCGGCGCGGCCCGCGATCTCGTGGAAAAGCGCATCGGCCGGCCGCCGCGCGGTGACCATGACCACATGCTCGGCGGCCAGGCTGCGCTCTGCCCCGCCGTAGACGCATTCGAGCAGCGCGGCGCGCCCGTCGAACCGGGCCAGCACGCGCCCGGTCTCGATCCCGATGCCCAGCGCCACCAGCCGCGTCTGGATGCGCGCGCGTTCCGAAGTATAGGAGGCCCAGGGCGAGACACCGTCGGCGGGGGTGACAAGGGTCACCGGCAGGCCTGCCGCGCGCAGCCGCTCGGCGATCACGCCACCCAGGTAGTAGCCATCGCCGTCGAAGACCACCACCGGCCCCTCGGGCAGCCGCCCGTCCATGATGTCGTCGGCGGTCAGCACCCGCCCGGCCGCCGCGCCCTCGGCCACCGGCACGTAGGTTTCGCCGTCGAACCGGTCGGCGCGCCAGCGCGCGCCGGTGGCGATGGCGACGTGATCGGCCTCGACCGCGAAGACGTCGTCGGCGCCCATCCGGCTGTCGCGGAACACCTCGACGTTCGGCAGGCCCAGAAGCTGCTGTTCGCGGTAGTCGCGGACCCGGATGTATTCGCTCATCCCCGGCAGCGCCGCCTCGCGCCTCACCCGGCCGCCCAGCTCGCGCCCGGCCTCGGCCAGCATTACCGCGTAGCCGCGCGCGCCCAGCGCCCGCGCCGCCTCCAGCCCCGCGGGGCCGGCGCCGACGATCAGCACCCTCTCGTCGCCGGTCCTGGCCGGGATGATCTCGGGGTGCCATCCCTGGCGCCATTCCTCGCCCATCGTCGGGTTCTGGGTGCAGCGCAGCGGCACGCCGATGCTGTCGCTGGCATAGCAGACGTTGCAGCCGATGCATTCGCGGATCGCCGACAGATCGCCCTCCTCGATCTTCCGGGGCAGGAACGGATCGGCGATCGAGGGCCGCGCGGCACCGATGAAATCGGTGATCCCGCGCCTGATCTGGCTGACCATCGTGTCGGGCGAGGTGAAGCGGCCCACGGTGACCACCGGCTTGTCGGTCACCGTCTTGACCCAGGCCATGTAGGGTTCCAGCGCTGCCTCCTTGACGAAGCGCGACACGCCCATCTCCAGCGAGTAGTCGGCGATGTTGATGTCCCACAGGTCGGGCAGGTTCGCCAGCATCTCGAACATCTCGCGCCGGTCGCCGAGGATCGGCCGGCCATCCTCGCCGATCTCGGCATCGGCGGAAAACCGGACGGCGACGGCGCAGCGGTCGCCCACCGCGTCCTGCGTCTCCTCGATCAGTTCGCGGATCAGGCGGGTGCGGTTTTCCAGGCTGCCGCCGTATTCGTCCGACCGGGTGTTGATCCGGGGATTGAGGAAATTCGCCAGCAGGTAGGTATGGGTGGCGTAGACATAGACGATGTCGAACCCCGCCTGCCGCGCCCGCAGCGCGGCCTGGCGATGCCAGCGGCGCAGGTTGCGGATGTCGGTCTTGTCCATCACCCGGGACTGGACCGGGTGGCCCTTGGCGTTCGGCACCGACCGGATGTCCATCGTCGGCAGGCGCGAGTAGAGGTTGTTGGCCGAGGCGCCGCCATACCACAGTTCCGCCCCGGCCAGCGCACCGTGGTCGTGCACCGCCTCGGTCATCAGGGCATTGGCGCGCACGTCGCTGTCGTCCCACAGCGACGCATAGGGATGCGGCAGATCGTCCGACGACGGGTGGATGGAGTTGTATTCGGTGCAGACCACCGCCCAGCCGCCCTCGGCCTTCATCCCGCGCATCGCCGCCAGCATCCGCGGATACTGCCAGCCCATGCCGGTGCAGTGCGGCACCTGGTAGAACCTGTTGCGCGCCGTGACCGGGCCGATGCGCAGCGGCTCGAACAGGATGTCGTGGCGGGGGTCTCGGGCCATCGTGTCAGTCTCCTTTGCCGGCGCGGCGGCGCCCGGCCCGGTCAGAAATCGGGCATCTCGAAATGCCCGGGAAAGACCGAGGCCAGGTAGGCCCGGACCTGGGTTTTCGCCCGCTCGCGGGTGAAGGTGCCCGGATACATCAGGATGTTCAGGCACAGCCCGTCGTAAAGGCCCTCCAGCGTGCGGGCGACCAGTTCGGGCGGCGGGCCGGCATGATCGCCGGCGGCCGCGAGCTGCCGGCACAGATCGGCCGACAGTTCGTAGCGTTCGACATCGATCGCGTCGACGAGCTGGCGATAGACCGCCCGGCGGCCGGCCTCGCCATAGAAGGCGAACCAGACGGCGAGCTTCTTGCGGGTGCAGATCCGGGGATGGAAATGCGCGTCCACGATCGCCAGCAGCTTCTCGGCGGCGCTGAGGCCGGCGTCGTCATGGGCCTTTTTCCAGTGCTCGTGATGTTCGCGCGCGAGATGGACGAGGGTTTCCTCCAGCAGCCTTTGCTTGCTGGCGAAATGGAAGTTGACGATGCCCAGCGACAGGCCGGCATCCTCCGTCACGGTGGACAGCGTGGTGCCGGCGATGCCGTGTTTCGCGATCGAGTTGATCGTGGCGTCGATCAGCTGCGTACGCCGCACCTCCTTCGATTCGGTGCGCCGCCGGGTCTTGGCCTCGGCCTTCGGCCTGCCGATCGGCTGGTTCATCCTGCCCTCCCCGCGACGGGCCGGCCAGCCCGGCTCCGGCCGCTCATTCCGCCTCCAGGATCACCATCGACTCGGGCGACCACGACAGCCACAGGGTCGTATCGCCACCCTCGGCGGCGGCGGCGATGCGTCCGAGGTTCTGGCTGGAGACCGCCACCGGCTCGTCCCGGCCTTCGATCTCAAGGTAGTAATGGCTGCGCTCGCCAAGGTAGGCGGCGGTCTTCAGCCTCCCGGCCACCGCATGCGCCGCATCCGCCGGCCGGCTGGCCGACAGCGCGAACTTCTCGGGCCTGAGCGCCACCAGCACCGGCGTGCCGTCGGGCCGGCCGAGGTGCTCCGCCGCGACCGGAACGGTGCCCAGCCCCTCGGCCTCCACCGCGCCGGCCGTGCCGCCGTTGCGCCGCACGGTGCCCCGGAAGAAGTTGATACTGCCGATGAAACTGGCCACCGCGCGGCTTTTCGGCGTCTCGTAAAGCCCGGTGGGCGTATCGAGCTGCAGCACCCGGCCGCCGGACATCACCGCGATCCGGTCCGACAGCGTCAGCGCCTCTTCCTGGTCATGGGTGACGAAGACGAAGGTGATGCCGACCTGCCGTTGCAGCGCCCGCAGTTCCAGCTGCATCTGCTCGCGCAACTGCTTGTCGAGCGCGCCCAGCGGCTCGTCCAGCAACAGCACCTTGGGCCGCAGGATCAGCGCGCGGGCCAGCGCGATGCGCTGGCGCTGGCCGCCCGACAGTTCGTTGGCCTTGCGCCCGCCGTAGCCGGGCAACTTGATCAGGTCGAGCATCTCGTCGACCATCGCGTCGCGCTTCGGCTTCGGCAGCTTTTGCTTGCGCAGCCCGTAGGCGATGTTGTCGCGCACGTTGAGATGCGGAAAGATCGCGTAGTTCTGGAACACCATGTTGACCGGCCGGTGATGCGGCGGCACGTCGGACATCGGCTGGCCATCGATGTAGATCTCGCCCTGCGAGGTGCTTTCGAACCCGGCGAGCATCCGCAAAAGCGTGGTCTTGCCGCAGCCCGAGGCCCCCAGGAGCGAGAAGAACTCGCCCCGGCCGATCTCCATCGACACGTCGTCGATCGCCTGGAAGGTTCCGAAGAACTTGCTGACGTTCCTGATCGAGATGAAGGCGTTCGGCGGCGTCATGCTCACGGCGTTTCCCTGTTCTGGTCCAGCCCGACGCGGCCGATCCACTGGGCCACGAAGACGAGGACGAAGGAGGCGATCAGGATCAGCGCCGACAGCGCCAGAACCGAGGGGAATTGCTGCGGGAACCGCAGCTGGCCCCAGATGTACATCGGCAGCGTCGGGTCGGTCCCGGTGAGGAAGAAGGCCATGATGAACTCGTCGAACGAGATCGTGAAGGTCAGAAGCAGGCTGGCCACCACGCCGGGGAAAACCATCGGGAAGGTCACCCGCCAGAACGTCCACCAGCCGTTTTCGCCCAGGTCCATCGAGGCCTCTTCCATCGACGGGTCGAACCCCTCGAACCGCGGCAGCAGCGTCGCCACCGCGAAGGGCAGGCAGAAGATCAGGTGCCCCAGCCCGACGGTGTAAAGCGACAGCGGCACGCCCATCCGGCTCAGCAGCACCAGCAGCGCGACGCCGAAGATGATGCCGGGGATCACCAGCGGCATCATGATGAAGGTCACCAGCGCGGTCTTGCCCGGCATCCGGTAGCGGGTGATCGCGCGGGCCGCGACGACGCCGAGAATCGTGGCGATGACCGAAACCACCGCGCCGACCCGGACGCTGTTCCACAGCGCGTTCCACACCGGTTCGCGCGACCACAGTTCCACGTACCATTGCAGCGTGAAGCCCTCGAGCGGGAACCGCACGTAGACCGAATCGTTGAAGCTGAACAGCGGGATGAACAGCACCGGCACGTAAAGCACGATCAGGAACGCCACCGCGTAGACCTGAAGGGCGCGGTTGTGACGCTTGATATAGGTGCCCTGGCTCATGTCAGCCGCTCCTGCAGCTTGCGGGTCAGCAACAGGAAGGCCAGCGCGACCGCCGCGATCCAGAACATCAGCACGATCGCCAGCGTCGCGCCCATCGGCCAGTTGTTCACCGGGCCGAACTGCAACTGGATGAAATTGCCGATCATCGCCCCGTCCGGCCCGCCGAGCAGCGCGGGGGTGATGTAGTCACCGGTGGTCGGGATGAAGATCAGGAACGAGGCCGCGATCACACCGGGCATCGACAGGGGCAGCGTCACCCGCAGGAACCGCCGCACCGGCCCGTCGCCCAGGTCTGTCGCCGCCTCCAGCAGCGATCGGTCGATCTTTTCCAGCGACACGTAGATCGGCAGGATCGCGAAGGCCGCCCAGGCATGGGCGAGCGTGATGATCACCGCCTCCTTGCTGTAGAGCAGGAATTCCAGCGGCGCCTCGATGAACCCCAGCGACATCAGCCCGGAGTTGATCACCCCCTCGTAGCCCAGGATCACCTTCCAGGCGAAGACCCGCAGAAGGTAGCTCGTCCAGAACGGCAGGGTCATCAGGATGATCCACAGCATCTTGCGGCGATGCACGTGGAACGCCACGTAATAGGCCATGGGATAACACAAAACCACGGTCGCCACCGTGGCCACGCCGGAAATCCAGAACGACCGTGTCAGCAGCGCGCCGAACACCGGCTCCGACCAGGCGCGCAGGTAGTTGTTGATCGTCGGCGTCGTGTCGAAGCCGAAGCCGTCGCGGCTCCAGCTGCTCATCACCAGCAGGATCAGGAACGGGATGACGATGCCCAGCGTCATGATCAGCAGCGTCGGCGACATCAGCAGGTAGCCGCGCAGCGCCTCGCTGCGATGCAGGATCGCGGTCAGCCGCGAGGGCCGGCCCGGCGGCGCCCCGGCCTCGGCCTGGCGGTTCGGATGCGGTGTGTCGACCATCTGCCGGGTCGTCTCCCTGCCCTGCGGCGGTCCCGCCGCCCGGCCGGGCGGCGGGCGGTGCCGGCGCGGCCTAGAAGCCGGCCTTGATCTGTTCGAAGGTCTCGTTCATCCGGGTTTCCCATTCCTGGGTCTGCGGCACCTGGAAATGCCCCGCCTGCAGGATGTCCAGCGGGTTCTTGGACAGGCCGAGGCCTTGCAGCGTCGCCTCGTCGAAGGCCTCGAACGACTTCGCGTTGGAATGGCCGTAGCCGTAGTCGTTGATCATGAACTTGCCGGATTCGACGCTGAGCAGCGAATCGATCACGTCATAGGCACGGTCGAGGTTCGGCGCGTCCTTGTGGATGACCGCGCCGCAGACCCAGGTCAGCGCGCCTTCCTTGGGCTTGGCGAATTTCACCGGCACGCCCTCGGCCTGCAACAGCGTCGCCGAAGAGTTCCAGGTCATCGCCGCGACGAGTTCGCCCGAGGCCAGCGCCTGTTCCAGCGTGGTGGTGTCGTCGGTATAGACGCGGATCAGCGGGCGCTGTTCGCGCATCACGGCGGCGATCTTCTCGAACGCCTCTTCGCTGTCGATATCGGCGAAATCGACACCGGCCTTGATCGCGCCGCACCACCAGGCGTCGCCGCCGGCGGCGAGCGAGCCCAGCCGGCCGCCATAGCGCTGGTCCCACAGCATGTCCCAGCTTTCCTCGCCCTCGAGCTCGAACATGTCGGTGCGATAGGTGACGGAGGTCTGGCCCCAGTCGAACGGCGCCATCCAGACATTGCCGTTCTCGGCATCGTTGCCCGGCAGGGCGACGAGTTCGGGCATGATGTCGGCCCAGTTCGACAGCCGCGCGGTTTCGATCGGCTGAAACAGCCCGGTGCTCACCCAGCGCGGCAGCGCCTGGTTGCAGGGGTGCGACACGTCGACGACGAAGCCGCCGCGCATCTTCGTCAGCGCCTCTTCCGACCCGCCGAAGATCGAGAAGTTCGGCAACTCGCCGTTCTTCGCCTCGTAGGGCTGGAACAGTTCGGGAATGTCGTAGCCACCCCAGGTGAAGAAGGTGGCCTGGTCTTCCGGCGCGGCCATCGCCCGGCGCGCGCCGGCCGGCACCATGGTCACCGCGACGCCGGCGATGGTGAGTTCCTTGATGAACCTGCGGCGGCTCAGCTTGCCTTCGCGCACCGCGCCCAGTTGGTCGAGAACATCCATGAGGTTTCCGTCTCCCTGTTGGTGTGTGCCGCCGGACCAGCCCGCCGGCCATCCCCTGATCACTTGCCGCCGCGCTGCTTTGCCCTTCGAACGGGCACTATCTGTCCTTGTCGGCAGCCGGGCCATTGAATGATCGTTCAATCATTGAAAGCCGAGGCGAATCGAGTCAAGCCATTTGCGAGCATGCCGCGCCCGGGGCCCGGAGCCGCCCATCGAACGGGCATCTGCCGGGCCAAGGGGCGTATCGTGCGGGCAGCCGGGAGGATCGGGCGAATGACGACGCGACAGCGCATCTACCGGCTGGAACCGGACGGGCCGTCGGGCCTTGCGCCGATGGCATTGGACCCGGCCGGCTTCCAGGTGATGCCCGAGGCGCAGAACCTCCACGTCTACTATGCCGACGACGATCTCGGCCTCAGCGTCGGCGTGTGGGACACGACCACGATGCAGGAAGCCTTCGGCCCCTATCCGGGCGACGAGTTCATCGTGGTGCTCGACGGCGGCTTCACGATGCTCGACGGCGCGGGCGGCGGCGTCCCGGCCACGACGGGCCAGAGCGTGATCTTCCGAAACGGCGTGCCCGTGAGCTGGAAGCAGAAGGGCTACCTCAGGAAATTCTACATCACCTATCTCGACCCGCGGGCCGAAACGCCGCGGATCGACAGCGCGGCGGGCGGGATCGTCGCGCTCGATCCCGACCGCGCGCTGACCGATGCCCACCGGATCGAGGGCACCGGACCGGTGCAGCGCGAGGAGGTGCTGTTTCGCAACGACACCGGCAACATGGAGGTCGGGTTGTGGGACACGCAGGCGATGCGCTCCGGCATGGAACCCTTTCCCTGGCACGAGTTCGCCCAGGTTCTCGACGGCGAGGTGACGATCACCGAGGCCGACGGCACCGCCCATCGCTTCGGCCCCGGCGACGTGTTCTTCGTGCCCGCCGGCACGGTCTGCAGCTGGGACGTGCCGCGCTATCTGCGCAAGTACTACGCGCTGCTGCATCCCCCCGCGACGCCGGAGACACGCCCATGAAAACCCCGATCCCGCGCCGCACCGTTCTCGCCGGGTTGACGCTGGCCGGCGCCGCGCCGCTGGCGGCGCAGCCGCTGCCCGCCGATCCCGACGTGGTGATCGTCGGCGCCGGCGCCGCCGGTCTGGCCGCCGGGCAGGTGTTGCGCGACGCCGGCCTGTCCTTCGTGATCGTCGAGGCCGCGGATCGCGTCGGCGGCCGGGCCCATACCGAAAGCGCCAGTTTCGGCCAGCCGGTCGATCATGGCTGTTCGTGGATCTCGAATTCCCGCCGCAACCCGTTCACCCGGATCGGCAAGGCCGGGGGCTTCACGCTGGTCGATCACACCAGCGCCGGCAGCGACCTCTTCGATCTCGACGGTCGGCGTGCCGACGCCGCCGACGAGGCCGCCTACGAGCGCGCCTGGGGCGCGCTGGTCCGCGCCGTGGAACGCGCCGGGCGCGCCGGGCAGGACGTGCCGGCCGCCGAGGTGATCCCCGAGATCGCCTGGGGCGCCACCGTGCAGTCCTGGATGGGGGCGATGGATTACGGCGTGGATTTCGACGGGATCTCCACGCTGAGCTACTGGAACTCGGCCGAAAGCCAGCCCAGCGCCATCGTGCGCGAGGGGCTCGGTGCGGTCGTCGCGACGCTGGCCGCGGGCCTGCCGATCGCGCTGTCCACCCCGGTCACCGCGATCGACTGGTCCGGCGCGGGCGTGGCGGTGGACACACCGCGCGGCACGATCCGGGCGAAGGCCTGCCTCGTTACCGTCTCCACCGGGGTGCTGAACGCCGGCACGATCCGCTTCACCCCCGCCCTGCCGGTCGCGACGCAGGAGGCGGCGGCGAACATCCCGATGGGGCTTCTGCTCAAGGTGCCGCTGCTGTTCGACGGCGCGCGTCTGGACCTGGGCGAGAACAACTGGGTGACCTACCGGGTGCCCGAGGACCGGCCGGGCGAGGCCTGTTTCTTCGTCGCCTGGCCCACGGGCCACGATTACCTGTTCGGCAATATCGGCGGCCGCTTCGCCTGGGAGCTTTCGGCGCAGGGGCCGGAGGCGGTGATCGACTATGCGCTGGGCGAACTGGTGCGGCTGGTGGGCAGCGACGCTCGGCGGCATTTCGTCAGGGGCCTCGCCACCGACTGGGCGGAAAACCCGCTGACGCTGGGCGCCTACGGCGCGGTCCGGCCCGGCGCCTACGGCGTGCGCGACATCCTCGCGCGGCCGGTGGGCGAACGGGTGTTCTTTGCCGGCGAGGCGGTGGCGGGCGAAATCTCCGCCCTCGTCAACGGCGCCTATGTCAGCGGCCGCGCCACGGCGCAGGCGATCGCCGGGCAGTTGTCCCGGCGCTGACCGGCGGCGGGGCCGCGGCCCGCGTCGGCGCCGTCAGGCCGCGCCCGGCCCGAACTGGCCCGGAACCAGGCGGGCGATGCAGGCGCGGGCCCCCGCCAGCCCGGCGGCGCGGTCGAAACTGCCCGGCGACAGGTGCAGCCGCTGCCAGTAGCCATCGGTCAGCGTGTCGATCCACTCGGCGATCCGTTCGGCCTCCTCCGGCATGCCGCCGGGCAACAGGTCGCGGCAGATCGCCGACAGCGCGTCGCGGCGGCGGGCGTCGAAATCCTCGGCCACCTCGTCGTAGCGGGCCTGGAAGTGCAATTCGCCCCAGAACGCGAACCACAGCGGCAGAACGGCGGGGCCGCAGGCGGCCTCGTCGAAATCGGCGGCGATCACCGCGTCGAGCCGCGCGGCCGGGTCCGGCCCCGCGGCCTTGAGCGCGGCCTGCCAATGCGCCTCGTAGCCCGCGTAGAGGTCGCGCAGGGTCTCGATCAGCAGCCCGCCCTTGGACTGGAAGTAGAACACCGCGACCCCCTGCGACAGCCCCGCCGCCTCGGCCACCGTCGCCAGCGTCGTCTTCGCCAGCCCGTGCTTCAGGATCGACCGGCGCGCGGCATCCAGAAGCTGCCGGCGGCGCCGGTCGGCGTTTTCCTTGCGCTCCTTGCGCGGTCGTCTTTCCTCGGCCTCAGACACCGCCCCCTCCGCTGGCCCGTCGCGCGATGAATGCCACACCGCGCGCCCGGCGTCACAGGAATTTTTTGATTGAGCGCTCAAATAAACTTTACGGACCGACCGGCCCGCGGTAACCTCTGCCGCAAGGAGTCGCGGTCTTGGCCCTCAAATCCACCTATGACGTGATCGTCGCCGGCGCCGGCCACAACGGCCTGACCGCCGCGGCCTATCTCGCCCGCGCCGGGCTGTCGGTGCTTGTCGTGGAAAAGAACGACTGGATCGGCGGCGCGGCGGTCAGCCGGTCGCTGCACGAGGGCTGGACCTATTCGAACTGCTCCTACGTCTGCTCGCTGCTGCGGCGCGAGATCGCGCGCGACCTCGACCTGCCGAAATACGGGCTTCAGGTGATCCCCTACGAGGGCGGCGGAAGCTTCACCCGCACCGGCGACTACTTCGCCTATTACTCCGATCACGACGCGCTGAGGCGCGAGATGGCGCGGCATTCGCCGCGCGACGCCGATGCCTATCCGCGCTACGCGCAGGCGATCATGCGGCAATGCCGGTTCATCCGGCCGTTCCTGCTGCGCGATGCGCCCGATCCGGCCTCGCTCGCCCCGCGCGACCTCGGCGAGTTGGGCTATCTGGTCAGGAAGGCCTGGGGGCTGGGCAAGCGTGAACTGGGCGAGACGCTGCGGTTCTGGACGATGTCGATCGGCGACTTCCTCGACGAGCATTTCGAGAACGACCTGATCAAGGCGCATCTGGCGGGATCGGGGATCATCGGCACCGGGCTTGGCGTCTATTCGCCCGGCACCGCCTACGTGCTGCTGCATCACTACATGGGCGATATCGACGGCGGCATCGGCGCCTGGGGCTTCGCGCGCGGCGGGATGGGCGCGATCTCGAACGCGCTGGGCGCCGCGCTGGAGGATCATGGCGGCACGATCCACCGTGGCGCGGGGGTGGCCGAAATCCTTGTCCGCGACGGCCGGGTGACGGGCGTGGCGCTGGAGGACGGCAAGGAATTCAGCGCGCCCGTCGTCGCCTCGAACATGGATGTGAAACGCACCTTCCTGCGCCATGTCGACCGGGCGGCGCTGCCGCCGGATTTCCTGCGCCAGGTGGAACGGTTCAAGATCCGCGGCTCCTCGGCCAAGCTCAACATCGCGCTCGACGCGATGCCGGCCTTCCCCGCCGCGCCGCCGCATGCCAGCTTCCTGCGCGGCGACCTGCATTGCTCCGAAAGCCTGTGGGCGCTGGAACGCGCCTATGACGACTGGAAATCGGGCCGCTGGTCGGCCGAACCCTATGTCGACATGCTGATCCCCAGCCAGATCGACCCGACGATGGCGCCGCCGGGCAGCCACATGATGACGGTCTTCGTGCAATACGCACCCTACGACCTCGCCGTGAACGGCACCCGCAGCGGTGAGAACTGGGACGATGCGCAGCGCGCCGCGCTGGCCGAGACCGTGCTGAACCAGATGTCGATCGCCTGCCCCGACATCCGCGACCGCATCCTGCACATGGAGGTTCGCTCGCCGCTGGAGCTGGAACGCGAGGTCGGGCTGACCGAGGGCAACATCTTCCAGGGCGAACTGACCTTCGACCAGCTGTTCTTCAACCGCCCGCTGCCCGGGTTCTCGCAATATCAAAGCCCGGTGAAGGGGCTGTATCTTTGCGGCTCTTCCGCCCATCCCGGCGGCGGGGTGATGGGCGCGCCGGGTGCGAACGCGGCCCGCGCGATCCTGCGGCGCGCGGGCAAGGGCGGGCCGATGAAAGGCTACGCGGCATGAGCCGGTTCGACGCCATCGTGATCGGCGGCGGGGTCAACGGGCTCGTCGCCGCGGCGGTGCTGGGCCGGCGCGGCAAGTCCGTCTGCCTGATCGAACGGTCGGGCCGGCTGGGCGGCATGGCCGGCGCCGAGGGCGCGTATCCGCGCATGGCGCATCTGCTTCACAATCTCGGGCCACTGGTGCGCAGGGACATCGGCCTTGGCCCCGGCGACTGGCCGTTCCGCACCGTCGCGCTGCCGACCGTGGCGCTGGCCCCCGGCGGCGGACATGTCCGCATCGACGGCGCCGAGGCGCGGTTCGCCGACGGGCGCCCGCATCCCGATGCCGAGGCCTATCGCGCGCTCGTCACCCGGCTGAGGGACTACGGCGCGCTCCTGCGCCGGCTGGCCGAGGCGCCGCCACCGGGCGGCGAGGCCGCCTGGGCCGATCCGGCGGCGTTGAAGCAGGTGCTGCGGCTGGGCGGCTTCGGCCGCGCGCTGCGGCAGATGGGCAGGGCCGAGATGCGGACCTTCCTCAAGGTCCTGCTGTCGAACGCCCACGACCTCATTCTCGACGAAATGCCCGACGGCCCGCTCGCCGGGGCGCTGGCCGCCGACGCGGTGCGCGGGCTGGCGCTGGGGCCGCGCTCGCCCGGCACGGTGTTCAGCCTGATCTATCGCCACGGCCACGGCGGCACGGTCAGCCTGCCGGTGGGCGGCATGGCCGCCGTCATCGCCGCGCTGGCCGGCGCGGCCGAGGCGGCCGCCGTCACGATCCGCACCGGCACCGCGGCCGCCCGGCTTCTGTGCGAGGGCGACCGCGCGATCGGGGTCGAGACCGACACGGGCGAGGTGGTGATGGCCCGGCGCGTCCTGTCCAGCACCTCCCCGCTCGCCGCCGCGCGGATGGCCGGGCTCGACCGGTTCGATATCGAGGCGACGCGGCGGATGCGGCTGGTGCGCGCCCGCGGCACCGTGGCGAAGATCAACCTGCACCTCTCCGCCCTGCCCCGGATCGACGGCCTGCCCGACGATCTGCTGGGCGCGCGTCTGCTGCTTGCCCCCTCGGCCGAGGCGGTGGAAACGGCGTTCAATCCGGCGAAATACGGCCGGATGTCGGACGACCCGATCCTCGAGGCGCTGTTGCCCGGCGTCACCGATCCCGCGCAGACGGGCGATGGCGGCCCCGCGCTGTCGATCATCGCGCACTACGCGCCCTCCGACCTCGCCGGCGGCTGGACCGACGCGGCGCGCGACCGGCTGCTCCGGGCGGTGCTCGCGCGGCTCGCCACCGTCGCGCCCGACCTGCCCGGCCTCGTCGCCCGGTCAGAGGTTCTGTGCCCCGGCCGGATCGAGGCGGAAACCGGCGCGCCCGGCGGCCATTGGCACCATGCGGACCTGAGCCTCGACCAGCTGCTGTCCGTCCGGCCCGCGAACGGGCTGGGCCATTACGCGATGGGCCTCAAGGGGCTTTACCTCTGCGGCGCCTCCACCCATCCGGGCGGCGACGTGATGGGGCTTGCGGGCCGCAACGCGGCCCTTGCGGCGCTGGAGGACGGGCCATGAGCGTGGTGACCGATCCGAAGACCGGCCTGATCGACGGGCCGGTGCATGACCGGCTGGCCGCGCTCAGCCGCGCGCGCGGCTGGTATGGCTGGGCCGGCTATGCCGCGCCCTCGGTGCTCGACACCGTGGAGTTCGAGTATTTCGCCCTGCGCAACCAGTGCGCGCTGTTGGACATCTCGCCGATGCACAAGTACCGGCTGACCGGGCCGGACGCGACCGCGGTGCTCAACCGCCTCGTCACACGCGATGTCACCCGCATCCGCCCCGGCCGGGTCGGCTATGCGGTGTGGTGCGACGAGGAGGGCATGGTGATCGACGACGGCACGCTGTTCCGGCTGGGCGCGCAGGACTGGCGGCTGTGCTGCCAGGAGCCGATGCTGACCTGGCTGATCGAGGCCGCATGGGGCTTCGATGCCGAGGTGCGCGACGACAGCGAAACGCTCGCCGGTCTCGCCTTGCAGGGGCCGACCGCCTTCGCCGTGCTGGAGGCGGCGGGCTGGGACGTGGCCACGCTGCGGCCTTTCGACCATGCCGATCTGGGCGAGGTGATGATTTCGCGCACCGGTTTCACCGGCGATCTGGGCTACGAGATCTGGATGCCCTGGGCCGAGGCGCCGGCAGTCTGGGACCGGCTGTGGCAGGCCGGGGCCAACCACGGCCTGCGCGCCATCGGCTACGAGGCGGTCAACATCGCCCGGATCGAGGCCGGGTTCCTCACCGCCGGGGTGGATTTCCAGCCGGTGCATGCCACCGAACGGCTGCACCGCGGGAAAACCCCCTTCGAACTGGGCCTTGGCCGCATGGTCGACATGGCCAAGGGCCATTTCAACGGCCGCCGCGCCTTGGCCGGGGCCAGGCCGCGCAGCCTGCTCATGCGCGTCGATGTCGAGGGGTTCAAGCCCGCGCAGAACGCGCTGGTCTATCACCGCAGGCGCCGCGAGGTCGGCCATGTCACCTCGGGCGTCTGGTCGCCCACGGCGAAGCGCAACATCGCGCTGGCCCATGTCGCCCTGCCCTGGGCGGCCCGCACCCCGCCCGATCTCTGGGCGGAAATCTACACCCTTGAAGAAGGCCGGTGGGAGACCCGGATGGCACGGCTGACCCCGGTCGAGGGCGCGTTCTTCGCGCCGCCGCGCGCCCGCGCCACCCCGCCCGCCCGCACCTGAGCCGCGATGGAGAGCATGATGACGACGACGCCCAACACCCCCACCGGGGCCGACCTGACGGCCTGGGACCGTGACCATCACCTGCATCCCTGGGAGGCGCTGGAGGACTGGCAGAACGAGGAATACATGCGCGTCAGCGGCGCCCGCGGCATCCATGTCTGGGACGACACCGGCAAGCGCTACATGGACGGGCCCGGGGGGATGTGGTGCGTCCAGATCGGCTATGGCCGCAAGGAGATGGCCGACGCCATCGCCCGGCAGGTGATGGACATGCCCTATGCCTCGCCGTGGTCCTTCACCTCGGGCCCCGCGGCCGAGCTTGCCGGGCGGCTGGCGGCGATGGCGCCGGGCGACCTGAACACCGTGCATTTCACCACCGGCGGCTCCACGGCGGTGGATACGGCGATCCGCACCGCGCTGTTCATGCATGACATCGCCGGCAACCCGGACAAGACCATCGTGATCTCGCGCGAGAAGGCCTATCACGGCTCGACCTACCTCGCCTCCACCGTCACCGGCAAGGAACGGTTCAAGACGAAGTTCCAGAAGGCCGACGACCTCGTGCGGTTCCTGCCCGACGTGAACCCCTATCGCCGGCCCGAGGGCATGAGCGTCGAGGAGTGGTGCGACGCCAAGGTCGCCGATCTGGAGGCCCTGATCGCCGCCGAGGGCGCGGGCCGGATCGCCGCCTTCATCGCCGAACCGATCCTGTGTTCGGGCGGCGTGATCGTGCCGCCGCCGGGCTATCACAAGCGCACCGCCGAGATCTGCCGCGCCAACGACATCCTCTACATCTCCGACGAGGTGGTGACGGGCTTCGGCCGGCTGGGGCACTGGTTCGCCTCGGAAGAGGTGTTCGGCGTGGTGCCCGACATGATCACCTGCGCCAAGGGCCTGACCTCGGGCTATATCCCGCTGGGCGCCTGCATCATCTCCGACCGGGTGATGCGGCGGATGGCCGATGCCGGCGGCAAGGAGGTGTTCTACAACGGCTATACCTATGCCGCCCATCCCGTCGGCTGCGCCGCGGCGCTGAAGAACATCGAGATCATGGAGCGCGAGGACATCCTTGGCCATGTCCGCCGCGTGACACCGAAGTTCCAGGGCCGGATGCAGGCCTTGCAAGAGGAATTCCCGATCGTCGGCGACGCCCGCGGCATGGGGCTGCTGGGCTGTCTCGAATGCCGTCCCGACCTCGGCCAGGAGGATTACGCCAAGCACCTGCAATTCGGCGCCAAGCTCGACAAGGCCTGCGAGGAGATGGGGCTTTTGCTGCGCCCGTTCGGCAACATGGCCGTGTTCTCGCCGCCGCTGGTGATCACCGAGGCGCAGATCGACGAGATGTTCGACATCATGAGAAAGGGGCTCGTCAAGCTGAGCCGGGATTACGATGCCTGAGATCGCACGCCTTTCCGCCGACGCCGCCGGCGTCGCCGACACGCTTCTCGCCGATGGTGGCGTGATCGTGGAAACCCTCGCCCCGGCCGATCTGCTTGACCGGATCATGGCCGACCTGCGCGGCCCGTTCGACGAACAGGGCCACAGGTTCGCCAATGATTTCAACGGCTACAAGACGCTCAGGCTGGGCGCGATCCTCGCCCTCAGCCGCGCCGCGGCCGATCTGATCGCGCATCCGCTGGTGCTTGGCGTCGCCGACCTGGTGCTGAAGCGGCATTGCGTCAGCTACCGCATCGGGTCCTCCACCGCGATCGAGATATTGCCGGGCGAAAAGGCGCAGGTGCTGCACCGCGACGACGATTTCTACCCGATCCGGATTCCGGGCGTGGAATTCCAGATCTCGGCGATGTGGGCGCTGGACGATTTCACCGAGGAAAACGGCGCGACCCGCGTCGTGCCCGGCTCGCAGGATCTGCGCCCGATCGACGGGATCGGCGAGGCCGAGATCACGCAGGCGGTCATGCCGCGCGGATCGGTGCTGTTCTACCTTGGCGGCACCGTCCATGCCGGCGGCGCCAACCGATCGACCGCGCCGCGCACCGGGCTGATCACCACCTATTCGCTGGGCTGGCTACGGCAGGAGGAGAACATGTATCTCGCGATCCCGCGCGAGGTCGCCGACAGCTACCCCGACCCGGTCCGGCGGCTGATGGGCTACCAGTCGCACGGCCCGGCGCTGGGTGTCTGGCCCGGCGATCCCGACGGGCACTGGTACGATTCCTGAACCCGGCAGCCGCGGCCGTCACCCCGGCTTCCGGCCCCGGATGTGGTGCGGGCAATGCTCGCCGCTTTGCAACACGCCGACCAGCTTGGCCCAGACCTCGGCCTGGTGGGCGATGAACTCGGCCCCGTGGCGCGCCTCCAGGTCCGGCCGTTTCGGCCCCTCCAGCCAGGCCAGCTCCTCTGCCGCGACGACCGCGTACCAGGGGTTGCGGTTGACCAGTTCGACATCGACGAAGCCCGCCGCTTCCATCGCCTGCCGGTAGCTTGCGGGCGAGGCCATCGCGAAATCCAGCGCCTCGGCCTTGATGTAATCGGCCATCCGCGCCGAAGGTTCGCCGTCATGCGCGATCAGCCAGTCGGAGGCGGCGAAGCGCCCGCCGGGCTTCAGCACCCGGAACGCCTCGGCCGCCATCGCCGCCTTGTCGGGGATGTGGATGATCGAATCCTTGGAAAACACCACATCGAACCGGGCATCGGGAAACGGGAACGGGCCGGGCACGACCTTGGTGATCGTCACCCGGTCGGCCACGCCGGCGGCCCTGGCCCGGGCGCGGGCGGCGGCGCAGACCGGGTCTTCCACGTCGATCCCGGTGACATGCGCCGCGCCGTGGTCGCGCGCCAGCAGCACCGCGCAGGCCCCCGATCCGCAGCCGATGTCCATCACCTCGCGCCCCGCGACATCGACCCCGTCGAGCACCCGGCCGACCTCCTCCGCGCCGCCGGGCGACAGGAACCCCTCACCCCACATCTCCTCGAGAAAGGCGATATGCTTGTCGTCGTAGAGATCCTCGTCGGCCATGCCATCCTCCCACCGTGCTGCAAGGCCCAGCTTTCCCGCATTTCCGGGCCCCGACAAGCCCTTTGACGCGGCACTTGCGGGCGATCCGCGGCTTTGCCCACTGAATGGTCATTCAATCAATTGAAACGCGCGCCCGGCCTTGCTACCGCTGTAGGGACACGGCCAGACCAGGATCAGCGCGATGACGGAAACCCTGCCAGCACACGCCCGGACGGTGATCATCGGCGGCGGCTCGATCGGCGCGAACACCGCCTATCACCTGACGAAACTGGGCCACACCGATGTCGTGGTGCTGGAGCAGGGGCAACTGACCTCGGGCACCACGTGGCATGCCGCCGGCCTGATCGTCGCCGGGCTGCTGAAATCCGAGGCGGACTGCGCGATCTACACCCACGGCCGCGAGCTTTACGCCAACCTCGAGGCCGAAACCGGCATCTCCACCGGGTTCCGCCGCGTCGGCTACCTGCAGATCGCCAACAACGACGAGCGCGTGCACGAGATGCGCCGCACCGCCGCCTTCATGCGCCGCTTCGGCATCCATTACGAAGAGGTGTCGCCCGCCGAGGCGCAGGCGATGTTCCCGATCGGCGACCTGTCGGACGTCAAGGCCGCGTTCCACATCGCCGAGGACGGCCGCGCCAACCCGGTGGACGTGACGATGTCGCTGGCCCGCGGCGCGCGCAACCGGGGCGCGCGGTTCTTCGAAGGCGTGCGGGTGGACGAGATCGTCGTGGAAAACGGCACCGCGACCGGCGTACGCTGCGCGGATGGCCAGACGATCCGGGCCGAGAACGTGGTGATCTGCGGCGGCATGTGGTCGCGCCAGCTGGGCGCGAAGGCGGGCATCAACCTGCCGCTGCAGGCCGCCGAGCACTATTACCTGATCACCGAGGCGATCCCCGGCCTGCCGCGCGACCTGCCGGTGCTCGAAGACCCCTCGACCTGGACCTATTACCGCGAAGAGGTCGGGGGCATGATGCTGGGCCTGTTCGAACCCAAGGGCGCGGCCTGGAAGCTTGACGGCATCCCCGAGGAGTTCCGCTTCGGCGAGATCGAACCGGATTGGGACCGCGTCGGCCCCGACCTCGAAAAAGCCTATTCGCGGGTGCCGGAAACGATGAGTTACGGCGTGAAGAAGCTGTTCTGTGGCCCCGAAAGCTTCACCCCCGATCTTGCGCCGCTGGTCGGCCCCACGCCCGAGGTCCGCAACTGCTGGGTGGCCTGCGGCATGAACTCGCTGGGCATCCTCAACGGCGCGGGCACCGGTATGGTGCTGGCGCACTGGATGGTGGACGGGCTGCCGCCGCTGGACGTGACCGGCATCAACGTCAACCGCTTTTCCCGGTCGATGGCCACCCCCGCGTTCCGGCGCGACCGGACGCCGGAACTGCTGGGCAAGTCCTTCGGCCAGCATTTCCCGAACGAGGGGTTCAAGACCGCGCGCGGCGTCAAACGCTCGGTCCTTTACGACCGGCTGAAGGCCGCCGGCGCGCATTTCACCGAGGGCCATGGCTGGGAACAGCCCGACTGGTTCGCGCCGACGCCCGATCAGGCGACGGTGGCGCGCTATTCGTGGTTCCGGCAGAACTGGTTCGACTGGCACGCCGCCGAACACCGCGCCGCGCGCGAGGATGTCATCGTGATGGACATGTCTTCGATGGCCTGTTTCCTCGTGCAGGGCCGCGACGCCTGCGCACTGCTGTCACGCCTGTCATGCAACGAGGTCGATGTGGAACCCGGCCGCGTCGTCTACACGGCCTGGACGAACGAACGCGGCGGGTTCGAGGCCGACCTGACGGTGACGCGGCTTGCCGAGGACCGGTTCATGATCGTCGTCGGCGAAAACAGCCACGGCCATACCGAGATGCGGCTGCGCCGCCATATCGGGCCGGACGAATTCGTCACCGTCACCGATGTCACCGCCGGGCGTACGCAGATCAACGTCCACGGCCCGAAATCGCGCGACCTGCTGCAACGGATTTCCGGCGCCGACCTGACGAACGCGGGCTTTCCCTACATGACCGCGCGCGAGATCGACATCGGCTATGCCAGCGTGCTGGCCTTCCGCGTCACCTTCATCGGCGAACTGGGCTGGGAATTGCACGTGCCGGCCACGCAGGCGGTGCAGGTCTACGACCTGATCGTGGAGGCCGGGCGCGACCTTGGCCTGCGCAACGCCGGGATGCAGACGCTGAACTCGCTCCGGCTGGAAAAGGCCTATCGCGATTTCGGCATCGACCTCGACAACACCGACAACCCGATCGAGGCCGGGCTGGGCTTTGCCGTGAAGCTCGACAAGCCCGGCGGTTTCATCGGCCGCGACGCGCTGGCCGCGATCAAGGCGCAGGGCACGCCGAGAACCCGGATGCTGCAATTCCTGCTCACCGATCCCGAACCGCTGATGCACGGCAAGGAGATGATCTGGCTGGGCGAGCGCGAGGTGGGCTACATCCAGGTCGGCGGCTACGGGCACACGTTGGGCGGCGCGGTCGGCATCGGCTTCGTCGAGCTCGACGAGCCGGTGACGGCCGAGATCGTGGCCAACGGCCCGTGGCGGATCGACATCGCCGGGGTGCGGCACGAGGCCATCGCCGCGCTCCGGCCGCTTTGCGATCCGGCGCTGGAGAAGGTGAAGGCCTGAGCCGGGCCGCCCGGTTCAGGCGAGGCGGGCGAGCAGCGCGGCGAGGCGACCGCGTTCGCGCGGGGTGAGCGGCGCCAGCGTCCGGTCCGAGACCTGAAGCGCGGTGGCCTTCGTCGCCTCGAACAGCGCCCGGCCACTGTCCGACAGCGTCACCGTCAGCCGCCGCCGGTCGTCCGGGTCCGGCACGGTCTCGACCAGCCCCTGCCGGGCCAGCCGGTCGACCACGCCCTTGATCGTCGCCGCATCCATCGAGGTCGCGCGCCCCAGACGATTTTGCGACATCGGCCCGATCTCGGCCAGCCGCGCCAGCGCCGCGAACTGCATCGCGGTCACCGCCGGGATCGCCTCGGAAAAGATCGCGAGGTGCCGCTGCGTGACCCGCCGCAGCAGATAGCCGATCTGTTCGTCAAGCACATATGGCGCATCTTCGGTCATCGCTCCGCCTTATCCGCAGCGCTCCCGCCGCGCAAGAAAGCGAATCCGTTGACAGGACGGGCGGAGGGGCCACAGTCTGGTTTGCATACAAACAAAAACACCGCAGGGAGACCGATGGGAAGCTACGCGCGCCCAAGCACCTTGACCGAGGCGCTGGACCTGATGGCGCCGGGCGGCAAACGCCTTCTCGCCGGCGGCACCGATATCTATCCCGGCGCCGGGCCGGCGCTGGCGGGCGACATCCTCGACCTCACCGGGGTGGCGGGGTTCACCGGCCTTGCGGCCGCCCCGGACGGCGGCCTGCGGATCGGCGCCTGCACGACATGGACGGCGATCGCCGAGGCCGATCTGCCGCCGGCGCTCGACGCGCTGCGCGCCGCCGCCCGGCAGATCGGCGGCCGGCAGATCCAGAACGCCGGCACGATCGGCGGCAACCTGTGCAACGCCTCGCCCGCCGCGGACGGGGTGCCGCCGCTTCTGGCGCTCGACGCGCGGGTGGACCTGGCCTCGCCGCGCGGCACCCGGTCGCTGCCGCTGGCCGGGTTCATCACCGGGCCCCGGCAGACCGCGCTGGGCCCCGACGAGGCGCTGGCGGCGGTGCTGATCCCCGCGCCCGCGCTCGCCGGCCGCTCGGCCTTCGTCAAGCTGGGCGCGCGGGCCTATCTGGTGATTTCCATCGCGATGGTCGCCGCCCGGATCGTGATCGAGACGGGCCGGGTGCGCGAGGCCGCCGTGGCCGTCGGCGCCTGTTCGGCCGTCGCCCGGCGGCTGCCGGCGGTCGAGGCCGCATTGGTCGGCGCGACACCGGCCGAGGCCGCGGCCCGGATCGCCGCCGCCGATGTCGCCGCCGTGCTGGCGCCGATCGACGACGTGCGCGCATCCGCCGCCTACCGCGCCGGGGCCGCCACGGAACTTGTGCGCCGCGCGGTGACGGAGGCGATGGCATGATCGCCTTCACGCTGAACGGCGCGCCCGTCACCGTCGATTGCCCGCCGACCGAACGGCTGACCGAGGTGCTGCGCGACCGGCTGGGCCGCACCGGCACCAAGGTCGGCTGCGACGCCGGCGACTGCGGCGCCTGCACGGTGATGGTCGACGGCGCGCAGGTCTGCGCCTGCCTCGTCCCCGCCGCGCGGGCCGAGGGCCGGCGGATCGAGACGGTGGAGGCCGACACGCCGGAACTGGAGCGCCTGCGCGCCGCCTTCCTGCGCCACGGCGCGGCGCAATGCGGCATCTGCACCCCCGGCATGCTGATCGCCGCCGCCGACCTTCTGCGCCGCAATCCCGCCCCGTCCGAGGCCGAGGCGGTCGAGGCGCTGGGCGGCGTGCTGTGCCGCTGCACCGGTTACCGGCGGATCATCGCGGCGGTCTGCGACACCGGCGAGACGGTCGTGCCGGTGACGGAAACCGGCGCGGTCGGGGCTGCCCTGCCCCGTATCGACGGCGCGGCGAAGGTCGCCGGCGACAGTTTCGGGGCCGATTACGCGCCCGAGGGCGCGCTGGTCGTCCGGGCGCTGCGCTCGCCGCATGATCACGCCGCCTTCCGCTTCGGCGATCTTGCCGCCTTCGCCGCCCGGCCCGGTGTCGTCGCCGTCCTGACCGCCGCCGACATTCCCGGCCGCAATGCCTTCGGCGCGATCCCGCCCTTCGCCGACCAGCCGGCGATCGCCGCCTCGCCGGCGCGGTTTCGCGGCGAATGCGTCGCGCTCGTCGCCTTCGAACCCGGCGCGGCGGCCGACCTCTCGGGCTTCCCCGTGACATGGGAGACGTTGCCCGCGCTGATGTCCCCCGCCGCCGCCGAGGCGGCCGAGGCGCCCGCGATCCATGCCAACCGGCCCGGCAACCGGCTGATCGAGGGCAAGGTCGCGCGCGGCGACGTCGCGTCTGCGCTCGCCGCCTCCGCCCATGTCGTC
>Ga0180430_10000968_pt1 | contig 29604 bp, 31 predicted proteins | sample SS_ome_9_FD_132999 | JGI IMG/M metagenome (GOLD analysis project Ga0180430, IMG submission 132999) | Hypersaline lake sediment archaeal communities from the Salton Sea, California, USA - SS_1_S_2 metaG | ecosystem: Environmental > Aquatic > Non-marine Saline and Alkaline > Hypersaline >... | reverse complement strand
TTTGTTTGATCATATTGATACCGGGTAATGTACATGAAGAAAAGAAATTGAGGGGGGTTTAAGTTGTACAGTGATTTAAAAGGAAAAACAGCAATTGTGACCGGTTCTTCAAAAGGTATAGGCAAGGCGGTTGCAGAACGGTTTGGAAAAGAAAAGATGAATGTGGTTGTCAATTATCACAGCGATCCCGGAGGCGCACGGGAAGCCGTCGACAATATTCAAGCAGCGGGCGGAAACGCCCTTGCGGTAGAAGCTGACGTGTCTTCTGAAGAGGATATAAAAAAGCTGATTAAATCAGCAGTTGAACATTTCGGCTCACTTGATGTCATGGTCAATAATTCAGGATTTAACGGCGCAGAAGCCCTCCCGCACGAACTTGAACTTGGTGAATGGCAGAAAGTGATCGACGTTAATTTAACCGGTACGTTTCTCGGCGCACGGGAAGCCTTAAGATATATGGCGGACCGCCACATGAAAGGGAGCATACTCAATATATCAAGCGTTCATCAGCAAATTCCGAGGCCGAAAAATGTTCATTACTCCGCTTCAAAAGGCGGAATGAAGCTTTTGACAGAAACGCTTGCCCTTGATTATGCGGACAAAGGAATCCGCGTCAATTCGATCGCGCCGGGAACGATCGCAACCGAAAGCAATGAAGACTTGGAGGGAAGCCACAAGTCGGCACAGCTGAAAAAGATACCGATGAACGAATTTGGCGAGCCTGAACAAGTGGCTTCCGCAGCGGCATGGCTTGTGTCGAAAGAAGCCGCCTATGTAACGGGCGCGACTTTGTTCGTTGACGGCGGTATGACGCTTTACCCGTCACAGCTGGAATAGCAAGTGCATTTTTCAGCTCCCGTTCTGCCTTTTTCGAATGGCGGAATGGGGGTTTTTTATTGCGTCACCTTTTATATCCTGTTTTTGTATATAATAGTTAAAAAGATGAGTTTAATAGCTTTAATGCTATTACAACTTAACTAACAAGGAGATTATAATGCAAAACAATGTCGTTCACATTGCCTTCGGCGAATCTGCCGGCGGCAGTATTAACATGATGCTCAAACAGTCGGGAGGAACCCAGGAAAAGAGTCTGATCGTCCTTCCTGAATTATTTTCCATCGGGCCGCTTCAAAACCTGGAAATTAAAGAAGGCAGGGTCAATCGTTATGAATGGTTGAAAACATATCTCAATGACCGATTTCACGAGCTTGGAGAGATATACAGCCGTTTTGAAGATGCGGTTTCTGCATTAAGCCGTATTCAGGAGCAAGCCTCCGTCTTTATGTGGACGGGCGATCATGCACACGAACAAACGGGCCTGAGATTTGTACATCATATCCTTCGGCAAATGAACCTGGCTGTTTTCCATCTGAATACGTCGAAGTACTTTCCCTATACCCGAAGTTCTGGTGAGTTGAATGATGAAAAACTGAGATTCATTTATGAACAAGGGGATCAGTCGGCTTTGACAGCCGCTGAAAGACGGGGCCTTGCGGAGGAATGGACAGCGCTGTCTCAGCAGACAAGCGTGTTGCGAGTATGGGAAGACGGCAGAATTAAAAGCGTGAAAGAAGACTTTTATGATTCGTTCATCATCGGCAAGCTCGCACAGCTTCAAAAAAACCGTTCAACCAATACCTTTATCAACTGTCCCCGCCTGATCGGCGAAGTCATTGGCCATCTGAAGGAGAACATCGGAGATGAATTCATCGAGTACCGCATTTTAGAGCTGATCCGCAAAGGCATTTTTGAGATGGAAGGCGTACCAAAAGGAATGAGATATTTTAGCATAAGGTTAAAATCGCCATGTAAGTTCACCATTTAAATCCAATTATCTCAATTTTCATGAAACGATTAATGGTATATTTCGTATACATAAGGAGACGAAAATGAAAGAGAGGTAGACAGGATTTGGTTCGTGAACAGTTAAAACAAAAAGCGCAGTCCATCAGTAAGGTTCCCTCACATTATCAGCTCATGATCGAAGATTACGGAGAAAAGGACGAAAAAAAGAGGCCGGTTTTTTTCGTCTGGCAGGATATTGAAGAGCCGGATCAGGACATATCGGTAGAGTTAGATCATCACGGCCGCTTAATCAGTTTGACAAAAGAGTATGAACCGGTGGTCGAGGAATCTCTTCCAGAGGAAAGGCTGCTGAAAATCGCCCTTCAGTTTACAGAACAGCATTACCCGAGTGCGTCTCATGAATTTGTTTACCATGAAAAGAAGGAAACAGAACAATTCGTCCGTTTTACGTATGTTCAGACTGTCCTTGATCTTCCGCTGCCGCAAACAGGCTTTTACGTCAAGGTCGCCAAGAACGGAGAGGTGATGGAGTTTCGCTATAACGGTGGAACAAGCTCTTTCTCCATTCCAAAGCAGATCGCTGATAAGGAATCGGTGACAGCCGATTATCTTAAACATATTCAATTCGAATTGGCGGTCGAAAAAGTCCGCAGTGAGCTTTATGAAGGGGGAGATGATCGCCCGCATCTCATTTACGAAGCAGACTTGCCGTTTTTCAGCTATCCTGCCGATATCACGGGAAAATGCCATATGAAGCCTGCGGCGGATGAAGAGGAAGAGGAGGAAACATTGCCGCTCCCTTTGCTGCCTGAGGCTGACCGTCATGCTGATATCGATGACATGATCGGCTATACTCCTTCGATGCGGAAAATCCGTGAAACCGATATGGGAGAGTCAATTGGAACGGGATGGCGCCTGGGAAACGAACCTGAGCCGAGAGACCGGAGTATAGCCGGCTATTTCGAAACATGGAACAAAAATACGTTGAAAATCATGAAAGATAAAAAGTCAGGGAAGCTCAAAGGGGTAGCTTCTTTCATCAAATCAGAAGGACACCTTTCCTTGAGCGTGGAAGACTGCTTGAAACGGGCGCTGCAATTTTTGTACAAGCTTTATCCCGGCGCAGATCAGCTTTTTCGAATGCATCCGGCGGAAAATGACGGGGACAGGCAAAACGCTTTTTTTCAATTTGATCTTCAATACAAAGAGGTGCCGTTAAGGCTTGGCTCTGCCAATATCAGTATCAGTCGGACAACCGGCAGGGTCGTCGGTTATAACGGTCCGGAAATCGAGCCGGAAGCGCTGGCCGATCTGAGTCCTTCGCCATCTATTTCAGAGGAAGAAGCGAAAGCGGTTTTTGCAGCGGCATTTGATGTGAAGCTGCAATGGGAAAGGGATTACAGTCGGGAAAAGGATGACTTCTACAGGCTTATTTACCGGCCGGTCTACCCGTACTTTATCGATGCCCATGACGGAAAGGCGTTTATGAGCAAAAACATGTAATAAACGGCGGCTGGCTAAGGCACAAAGGCCCCCGGCCGCCGTCTCTTGTAAGATCAGGTGTCGTCCTCTGTCCCAGTGGAGATCGGATGGTCGGGGTAGCTGATCCAATCGCTCCAGCTGCCGGCATACAGCTTCACATTTTCAAATCCGGCTTCTTTCAGGCCGAGCACATTTGGGCAGGCTGATACGCCCGATCCGCAATAGACGACAATTTCACTGTCCGGGTCTAAAACAGCATAGTGCTGTCTGAGTTGTTCTTTGCTTTTCCATAATCCGCTTTCGGTCAGATTGCCTTTCCAAAAAAAGTTTTTGGCTCCGGGAATATGGCCGGCCCGGTGATCGAGTGGCTCGTTTTCCCCTGTGTATCGGGAAGGATCACGCGCATCAATCAGGATGGAGCCTTTTCTGCCGATTCGCTTCAGCACGTCTCCGGCATCAAGGAGTTCGTTTTCTCTGAGCGCCGGCTTAAACTCGCGCTGGATAGGACGGGGAACCTCGGCGGTCATCGCATAGCCCGATTTGATCCAGTTGGACAGCCCCCCATCCATAATATAGACGCTGTCATGCCCGAGGTAGTGAAGCTGCCACCAAAAGCGCGCTGCAAACATGCCGCCGCTGTCATCATAAACAATGACATCTGTTTCCCGGTCAATGCCGATTTTCCCAAGCTTTGCGGCCAGACGGTCAGGGTCTTGAAGCGGATGTCTGCCGCCGTGCACTTCCGCATTACGCGACAGATCCTCTTTTAAATCAATGTAAACGGCTCTCGGCACATGGCTTTTCGTATACGTTTTCCGGCCTTCGTCCGGTTTTGTCAAATGAAACCTCACATCGACAATAACCGTTTGGTCCGGATTTTCCCTTAATCGTTTGTATACCCATTCAGGGCTTTTCAATACTGACAATCCGATCCCTCCGCTCCCCTTTGTTTTTTCTCGGGTTCTGATAATAGAAGAATAGCTTTCTTTCAAGGGGAATGTCAAAGATAAATCCCGAAATCGTCATCACCTAAATGAAACAGAATATGATAAAGGTGACGACATCATGGGGGTGACTAATATGGCAGTAGTTAAGGCTTCTTCTAAAGATATCAATCTTTTGGCCAGACTTTTGAGAGCGGAGGCTGAAGGCGAAGGCGTGCAAGGAATGCTGATGGTCGGAAATGTCGGAATCAACCGCATCAGGGCAAACTGTTCCGACTTTGTGGGACTTCGCACCATTCCGCAGATGATCCATCAGCCGCATGCGTTTGAAGCCGTGACGCACGGTTATTTCTATCAAAGGGCACGGGAAAGCGAAAGGCGCTTGGCGCGCAGGGCGATCAACGGAGAGCGGCTCTGGCCGGCAAAGTTCAGTTTGTGGTATTTCAGACCGGCAGGGGCGTGTCCCGCACAGTGGTATAATCAGCCGCATGTCGGCCGCTTTAAAGCGCATTGTTTTTATGAGCCGACAGCGGAAGAGTGTGAGAATGTCTATAATACGTTTTAATAAAAACATCCCTTTTCAACGGATTTTGAAAAGGGATGTTTTTTGATCAAAATAACTCTGCAAGTCTTTCGTAAGACTGCTTCTTATCTTCAAACCGGTAAACGTTCGTCAAAACCATAAACTCATCTGTTTGATACCGGTCAGAGAGCTCGAGCAGTTTTCTTTTGACCGTTCGAGGAGACCCGATCACCATACGGCTGCGGTTGTGGGCAAGCTTTTTTTTATCGGCAGCGGTGTAAGCGGCAGATCTTGCCTCCTCAATGCTTGGGACAAGACTGTCCAATCCTTTTTCAACTCTTAGAAGCCATAAATCCTGGCTCAAGCAAAGCTCTTCAGCTTTTTCATCGGATTCCGCACAAACGACGAAAACGGCGCCCAAAGATTGGGGGCGCTTAAAGAAAGGAGAAGGCCGAAAGCTTTCCCGATATAATTGAAAGGCGTTCCTCCCTCTTGCGGAATTGATGAAATGTCCGAATACGTATCCCGCTCCCATGTCACCGGCCAATTTCGCGCTGTTTTCTCCAAGCCCTAAAAGCCACACCTCCGGCGGCGAATCCGTCAAAGGGGCCGCTTTGATTCCGAAATAATCGTGTCCGGAAGGGACGGAATCAGTCAAAAAGCCCAACAAGTCTTGAAGCTGTCTCGGGAATTCGTCCAGGCTTTTATGAACCCCGTCTGTCAGCGCCAGCCTCGTTTTGGCTGTGCCTCCCGGAGAGCGGCCGATCCCCAGGTCAATCCTCCCGGGATAAAGGGCTTCAAGCTGCCGAAAGCTTTCAGCCACTTTAAAGGGACTGTATTGAGGAAGCAGAACACCGCCCGAACCGACGCGAATGTTTGCAGTTTTTGCCGCAATGTGTGCGATCATGATTTCGGGAGCGGTACTGGCAAGTCCGCGTGTGCTGTGATGCTCGGCAAACCAATACCTTTTGTACCCCCATTGATCCGCGAGCTCTGCCAGCTCTGCAGAATGCTTCAAGGCTGAATACGCATCTGAGCCTTTTGATATTGGAACCTGGTCAAGAACACTGAGCTGCATCATTTGTCACCGGCCTTCCTTTTCAGTAAGACAAGCATATGAAAAACAGCAGGAAGGGTCAAATCGAAGAGAATACGAGAGTTAAAACAAGATGAGTCAAAACATGACACTGCTGAAACAAAAACGAAATATAAATGTAATATAAATTGACGCCTATTGTCGAAAATAGATGGTATAATAACGTCTGTACATCGGTAACGGATATATTAATCATAGGTCATAAGATTCATTTTTTAATAATGTTCAAGCGAATTTACATAATGAAAAAACAAGAATACATAAAGGAAAGAGGAGTAGAAAGTGAAAAAAAAGGTTTATACTTTTGGTTTAGCGTCGATTCTCGGAACAGCTAGTCTATTTACCCCCTTTATGAACAACACGGCATCGGCAGAAACCTCTCAGCAAAAACAAGAAATTCAGCAAAAGCGTTCTGAAGTGAATTCAGGCATCGAGGGCAAGCGGAAAGAAATCGCCAAGCTGCAAGACGAGCAGAAAAAGCTTGAAGCCAAAATCCAAGAGCTTGATAAAAAAGCACTTGAAACAAGCAACAAAATCGAAGACAAAGAAAAAGAAAACAAAAAAACCAAAAAAGAAGTGGAAGCTCTGAAAAAAGAAATCAAAGAAACTGAAAAGCGGATTGAAGAGCGTTCAAAAGTGATTAAAAATCGCGTGCGCAGCCTGCAGGAAAACGGCGGATCCCAAAACTATCTGAATGTCCTTCTGGGCGCACAAAGCTTCAGATTTTATCACTCGTGCAACGGCTGTTTCAACAATTGTTGACGCGGATAAAGACCTGCTTGACGAGCAGGAAAAAGATAAAAACAAGCTTGAAAAAGCAATGTCTGACTTAAATACAAAACTGGATGAAATCCAAAAAACTTTAGCCGATTTAAAAACGCTTAAATCGGATCTTGATAAACAGCTGAAAGAACAGGCGAACCTTTCTAAGCAGCTGCAAACGAAACAGGCGGCAGCAGAATCAGAGCTGAGCGATCTGAAAAAAGAAGCGGGCTCACTGACAAAAGAAGAAGCCGCTCTTGAACAAAAACTTAAAGAAGAAAGAGCTGCAGCGGCTGCAGCAGCAAAAGCGAAAGAAGAATCTGCTACGGCTGAAAAATCAGACTCAGGATCAACCTCAGGTTCAGTCAGCAAATCCAACGGATCGTCCAACAGCGGTTCTTCAAGCAGCAAGAAAAGCAGCAGCCCGTCAAGAAACTACTCTTCCGGTTCTGTTGTCAGCAGCAATGGAAACGCAATTGAAGCTGCCATCAGCACAGGTTCAAGCATCGTCGGCAGATCTCCGTACGTATGGGGAGGCGGACGTTCTCAAGCTGATATCGACAACCGTCGTTTCGACTGCTCATCATTTGTGCGCTGGGCTTATGCATCAGCAGGTGTAGAGCTTGGATTCGGTGCGACAACAAGTACGCTTGTCGGCAAAGGACGAGCTGTGAGCGCGTCTGAAATGAAGCGTGGAGACTTGGTCTTCTTTGACACATACAAAACGAATGGCCACGTGGGTATTTATCTTGGCAATGGAACATTCTTGAACGATAACAGCTCACGCGGGGTATCCGTCGATTCTATGAGCAACCCGTACTGGAAAGCGCATTTCAGCGGAGTTGTCAGACGGGTCGTTGAATAAAATATCATACAGAAACAAACGCCGTTCCTGATCGGGAGCGGCGTTTTTATATTACAGCGGCAAGTCGCGCTTTTTAAAGATGAGAATGCTGAGTGCGAAGGCGGCAAAACCGACCGCGGCAAGAACAAGAGACACTTGAGCGATATCGGCGCTCCCGTTTACAATATCGCCAGGTCTGAATAAAGAGAAAACCGACAGGCTCCTCATCCATTCCGTCTTTTCGCTTAGTTTGCCGAGCAAGTCGAAGCTGAAGAATAAAAACGTGATGCATCCGGAAAGTCCGAGGGCTCTTTTTTCGTCATTTGAAATGGCCGAAAAGAGGAACGAGATGCCGCCGACGGCAAAGAAGAGCAGAAAGCCGAGCAAGTTCAGAACGAGAAACCTTGACACATTAAAATCGTAATCACCGCCCAGCATCAAATGGTAGCCAGCCAGCCCGGCCGCTGTCGTCACGGCCATAATGATCAAAAGACCTGTCGTTAAAACGGCTGCTTGGGTGAAAGCCACTTTGCCGCGCGTTGTCGGCGCAGACAGAATATAGGCCATTGACCCTTGATCCACGAGCTTTGCCAAAAGCTTAGTCGACAGCATGACAGAGAAGATCGACAAAATCACGATAAAGATTAAACCGTAATACTCTCCAGACATAAAATCTTCAAGATTCCCCAGTCCGTTTTCAAACCCAAAAGCATTGAGAAAGCCTTCCGGCATCGATTTGATCATTTTCTCAATATCCTCCGCATTGCCCGCGATGCTTGGATAAATGCCCAGTATCAAAAGAATATAGAAAGCGGAGCCTACCCCGTAGCTTATGATTCCTTTCATGTTTGTTCTCATCATTTGTTTGTACAGGGAGAAGTTCATTTCACTGTCCCCTTTCTGTCATAGTAGTTCATGAAAATCTCTTCCAGGCTTTGTGAAGAAGAATCAATGTGCCGAATGTGATATTTGGCGGTTTCTTTAATAAATTGATCATGGTTCCCTAAAACGGCCACTTTGACACGATTGTCCGTCCGGGATTCGATTTGCAGACCCGAATTCATGAAGGCGGGAATGTCGCCCTTTTTTTCAAATGTAACTTCGAATACCTTTCGCTGCATCGACTGCAGTTCATGGATATCTTTGACGGCAATGATGATGCCGTCTTTTATAATGGCGGCTCTGTCACAGGTTCGTTCGATTTCAGGAAAGCTGTGGGAAGACATTAAAAACGTCGTTCCTCTCGCTTTTTCTTCGAGCACGATTTCAATAAACACTTTTTGCATCAGCGGATCGAGGCCTGATGTCGGTTCATCAAGAATGATGACTTCAGGGCTGTGCATAAAGGCAGCGACAATCCCGACTTTTTGCTTCATTCCTTTCGACATTTTTCTGATCGGCGTATGAACATCGAATTGGAGCCGTTCGATGAGTTCATTGCGCTTAGCTGTATCTTTTAAACCGTGCATATTTGCCATGAAATCGAGAAATTGTTTTCCCGTCATTCCTTCGATAAATGCAATCTCTCCGGGAAGATAGCCGATATGCCGCTGAATGTCGCCTTGATGATTCCGGACGTTCATTCCGTTTACTTTGATATCGCCTTGATCAGGCTTCATAAACCCCATGATATGTCGAATGGTTGTTGATTTTCCAGCTCCGTTTGGACCTAAAAATCCAAACACTTCACCTTTTTGAACATGAAATGAAACATCAAATATACCTTTGCCATTGGAAAACTTTTTCGTAAGACGTTCAACTGTCAGCATGTGACACCTCCAAAATGAAAATTATGAAACAATAGTGATTAATAATTACAAAACTAATTTTACGTTCTTATGAACTTTTTTGTCAACGGAATTAGTGAAATATTTTTATGTTATAATTTCATTAAGAAAGATATGTAAGGATGGTTATATGAACGGATTTGAAAAAAGGGCTTTGCTGATTAAAGAGAAAATCAAAAAGACGGCTTTGGATATGCTCAAAACATGGGAGCCAAAGCGCATCCGGATAACCGATATCGCAAAAGCGGCAAATGTTTCGCAGGTGACGATCTATAATTACTTTGGAAGCAAAGAAGCGCTCCTGAAAGAGGTTTTCAAAGACTATATCGATCAGTCCATCAGCGATTTTGAAGAATATATGAACAAAGATATTTCCGTTAAAGAAAAGATCGAATTGATGATTTTGCAGAAAAGGGAAGCCAATAATCAAAAATTTGCTCTAACGGTCGTCAAAGAGGTGATGATCGAAGACAGTGAAATAATGGATTATGTAAAGCGGCAATACGATGAAAAAATCATTCCCCTTATGCTCCAAATGATTGAAAAAGGTCATCGGTCAGGCGAAATCTCTCCCAAGATCACCGCGGAAAGCTTTCTCATCTTTATGAATATGATCATTGAACATTCAAAAACTCTGGGTGAAGCCTTTGAAAAAAACAGACAGTTTACAGAGGAAATGATGCATATTTTCTTTTATGGCTTGTGCGGCAGACCGTAGATGTGCTTTTATAATAAAATTGTCATCTCTGTCATTTCTGTGAACCGCTGAAACAATTTCCTTGCTTTTCCGTATATAAGGCAGATACAAAAAACGAAAGGATTTACTAAACGATGAAGCACTCCTTTTTCTTTTTTATGTTCATTGCCTTTTTTCTCGTCACAGGCTTTTCTGAAGCAGGCAAATCCTTTTCGATCGAGCGGGCTGATATACGCGCGACAGTAAAAGAAAACGGTAATTTAAGCGTAGAGGAAGTTTACACATACGATTTTAAAGGCTCTTTCGAAGGGGCGACAAGATCGTTCAGCGAAGAAACCGCGAGCCGCTTGAAGAATTTTAAAGCCTATCTGCTTCCCAATCATCAAAAAAAAGGCGATCAAGCCATCCCGTTGAAGACAAAGAAAGAAGACGGGACTTATTATGCTTATTCGGCATCAAAGGATGAAACAAAAAAAGTGATGTTTCGCTATGTGATCGAAGATGCCGCCCAAAAGTTTGAAGACACGTCGATTTTGATTCATTCATTTTACCAAAAGGCAAATACGGATTTCGGCCGGGTAAAGATTGAAGTGCATCTGCCTGATTCGGTAAAGGCACGTGATATTCATGCGTTTTTGCGTGAAAAAGGAAACGGAAAGATTATGAAGGTGAACGATTCATCAGTCATCTACGAGACAGGACTCTATCGCGCAGGCACGGGCTCGGAACTGAGGATATATTTTCCGCAGAGCGCCTTGAAAGAGGCGGTCCGGCACCCTTCTTATCAGACAAAGGATGAGCTGCTGAAGGAGGAGAAAGACGAGGCGAAACGCTACGCCGATCGGGATGAACGGATTGCCGGCGCAGACAGGATGATTTGGATATTTTCGGGGATTGTCGGGTTCATGGTCATCATGGCTGTCATGCTTTCGTTTTTGAAGAAGAGACGCCGTGCCATGCTTTCGCTTGCAGAACTCGAGTCCTTAGATCCTGTACTTGTCGCTTTTCTTTACAAAAAAGGCCGTTTCACAGACCGTGATCTCCTGGCCGGCATGCTTTCGCTTTATCAACGGGGATTGGTCACTATGCGGAAGGTACAGGCGGAAGAAAGGTTTCTTGACGATCCTGAGGCGCCTGATGACACATACCAATTCGAATTTTCCGGGAGCAAGGCGGATTTGCCAAAGCCTGATCAGCTCTTAATTGAAAAACTTTTTGAGCAAACGGGCAGCGATACCTATATGTTCAGGCTGGATTCCCTCAGCGGGCCGACTGAGGAAGAATGCAAGCATAAGGAACAGCTGGGCAAATATGAACGAAAGAGGATCATTCTTCAAAACGTGGTTCAAAAATGGACGGAAAGTGTCAGACAAGCGCCTGAATTCAAGGAGCTGTTTCAAGAAAACCGCTGGCTGAGAATGCTGTCGCTTTCACTGCTTTCGGTCCATACCGGACTCCTGCTCTTTATCCTGTATGCAGACGTGGTGCATCAGGCCGGATTCATGGCGGCTTGCGTCATATTTGGCTTTGCACTGTCGGCGGGCATTGTTCTTGCAAAATCAAAGCTGTATACGATTTTGTTTTTGGCCGGCTTGTTTTTAGCATCTGTGTTTATCGACAGCATCCATACCATTTTGTATTACGGCATATGCGTCGGGCTGTCTATCTTATTGATTGCCTTCATTCCGGCCGTAAAAGAGAGCGGGTACGCTTCCATCTGCCGAAGATCGATTCTTTCTTGGAGAAACCATCTGAGAAAAGAAGATTTGTTTTCAGGGAGAAGCCTGTCTCAAAACGAAAAGACGATGATCTATGCAATTGTGCTTGAAGTTGAGGATGAATCTGCAGGATGGTTTAATCAATCAGCAAGCAGGCTTGATTACGCTTCCCCTGTCCTGGGTATGGCCGCAGCAGGCTGTTTGCATTATCCGTTTTACAGCTGGCAGCTGCCGTCTTCGCAGGAGCACGCCGGGGCATATGATGCGGGCGGTCCCGGAGCGGGCGGAGGCGACGGGGCAGGAGCTTTTTAAGCAGAAAAGGGGCCTATCGGGTAACCGATAAGGCTCCTTTCTGCTTATTTCCCCGCTATATCTGATCCCCGCATTCGCTGCTCAGCGGTTTTGATTCTGCTGGTGACAGGTTGATGTCCGTACGCTTTTGCCAAGCCGAACAACGGCATGTTATGGTAAAAAGCCTCATAGCGCCCTTTTGGAACTGTATACGTTTCATGATAGATGCCAACGGCTCCTGATGCGGCAGTTTTCTGATAAAAACGGCGCCAAGCCGCCATATGTTTATCAGCCTTTGCATATGCTGTCAAATCTTCGAAAGAACGCCAATATTGAATGAGAAAAATCGTCCTGAAATTGATGGATGATTCCGTTGCCAGAAAGCCGAGGTCTTTGTTTTGATGAAGCTCTTTTATCATAGGGGCCATGGCGGTAAAAACCGGCCACCATTTATGAACAGCATGCCACTTGTTTATTCTCATCCCGATCACAAATACAACGACTTCATCTTCAGGGGCGGCAGTAAAAGGCTTGTTGATGATCGTTTTACCCATTGGTCCCTTCCTTTCCATTCAGCCGGTTGATTGTGGCTTCACACCATTCAATTCCGGCCGAGGTGGTGCGTTTTCCATAATCCAAAGTGAAAAGCCAGTACTCTCTGTCCTTTGAATGGGAGCTGCATGAAAGAATTGACTGCTCGATTGCTTGATATGCCTCAAGCCGTTCTTCAAGCTTTCGTTGGTACTCCTTGACTTTCAAAGCGGTTTTCTCCCGCTCTTCTTCCTCGCTGAAAAACAGCTTCAGCAAAAATTCGTTTTTTTCTGAGGCGATGCCATTGATCGGTTCTTCAAGCCAGCTATGCAGCGCTTTTTGACCTTCATCGGTAATCAGGTACTCTTTTCTGTCCGGCTTTTTGTCCGAGGGCGTCGGAGATGCAGCGACCCAGCCTGCTTCTGTTAATTGGCGCAGCGCGGGATAAATTTGGCCGTAGCTGATTTTCCAAAAATGATTCAAACTTTGGTCGATCATTCGTTTCATTTCGTAACCCGTCTGGTAGCCGGCCGTAATCAATCCAAGGAGAGCGTAAGTCGTGTGATTTCTTTTTGTCATACATACCGCCTTCTGTATCTTTTTGATATATATCTTTTAGATATACTATATCAAACACGATGACTTCGTGCAATCGCTACTATTGTCGTCTCTCTTTTGGCCAGGATGAAAAGATGATAAAAAAATATTGAAAAACCGCGAAACTTTCCCCTGAATCTTTCCGTATATATAGTTAAGCAGGTTAAATAATGATTCATTGGTCTTGTAGTTGTGAAGATATGAATCACGCTGGCGTGATAATTGGATCTATCAAACTCTTATTCTCATCCAGCACTGTGATCTTGAAAGTCATGATTCAACGGAGGAGTGAACAGTTTGGCTATTTCTTTAGAGAAAGGTCAGCGGATTGATTTAACAAAAGGGAAAGCGGGGCTTTCGAAGATTTTGGTCGGTCTCGGCTGGGACCCGGTAGCATCCGGAAGCGGCGGTTTTTTTGGAAAGCTGTTTGGAGGAGGAGCCCCGAATATTGACTGTGACGCATCCGTGCTGATGCTGGAAAACGGAAGAGTCACAGAGAACAAGAACGTCATTTATTTCGGAAACTTGAAGAGCAGATGCGGCAGCATCGAACATACCGGAGATAATCTGACAGGGGAAGGCAGCGGAGATGATGAACAAATCATCGTAGATTTGCAAAAAGTTCCTTCGCATATTCATAAGCTTGTCTTTGTCGTGAATATATACGATTGCGTGAAACGAAGCCAGCATTTCGGAATGATTGAAAATGCCTTCATACGCATCGTCAATATGAACGATCGCGTGGAGATGGTCAAATACAATCTGCGGGACGATTATTCTGGACGGACAAGCCTGATCGCGGGCGAGATTTACCGTGACGGCGCCGAGTGGAAATTCACCGCTGTCGGAGAAGGCACAAACGATACGAGCATTACGGAAATCGTCAAACGCTACGCCTGACATTCATAAAAGAAATGGGGAGATAACATGGCAATTTCATTAGCGAAAGGACAAAAGATCGATTTAACAAAAACAAATCCCGGATTGTCGAAAGTCGTCGTGGGCCTTGGCTGGGACGTCAATCAATATGACGGCGGCGCTGATTTTGACCTGGATGCGAGCGTGTTTCTGCTCAATGCAGAAGGCAAATGCGCTTCTGAAAAGGACTTTATTTTCTATAATCAGACCGAAGGCGCAGGCGGAGCTGTCATACATACAGGCGATAATCGAACAGGTGAAGGTGAAGGAGACGATGAGCAGGTAAAAATCAATTTGAATGCAGTGCCTGCCGACATTCAAAAGATTTCTTTTGTGATTACGATTCATGAAGCGGAAGCGCGCCGCCAAAACTTTGGACAGGTGTCAAATGCTTATGTTCGCGTGATCAATGAAGACTCGAATGAAGAGTTAATCCGCTATGATCTGGGTGAAGATTTCTCGATTGAAACAGCGCTGATCACGGGAGAGCTGTACCGTCACGGAGAAGAATGGAAATTCTCAGCGATCGGCTCAGGCTATCAAGGCGGGCTGGCGAGGATCGCCACCGATTTCGGCCTGCAGGTCGGCTGATTTTGACGATCCGGACAGCAGTCGCCGCCCTGGCGTCCGTTTGTCCGGTCCCTGACATTTCTTAAAGGAGGTCCTATCGATGGCGATTCAATTATCTAAAGGGCAAAGGATCGATTTAACGAAAACGAACCCCGGTTTGACGAAAGCGCTGATCGGTTTAGGCTGGGATACAAACAAATATACTGGCGGCGCCGATTTTGATTTGGATGCGTCGGCTTTTCTTGTCGATCAGAACGATCGTTGCATCAATGAACGCGACTTCGTCTTTTACAACAACCTCGAGCATCCGAGCGGCGCCGTGATTCATACGGGTGACAACCGGACAGGAGAAGGTGAAGGCGATGACGAGCAAATCATCGTCGATTTCTCAAAAATATCCGACCATGTTGAAAAGATCGGCATCACGGTGACGATTCACGAGGCGGAAAGCCGCAGCCAAAACTTTGGACAAGTCTCAAATGCGTTTGTCCGGCTCGTTGATGAATCAACAAATGAGGAGCTGCTTCGCTTTGACTTGGGAGAGGATTTTTCGATTGAGACAGCGGTTGTTGTTTGCGAATTGTACCGTCACGGAGCCGATTGGAAATTCAATGCGATCGGCAGCGGATTTTCCGGCGGATTGGCATCGCTTTGCCGCAACTACGGCCTGCAAGTCTAGTTTTGCCGGCTGAATCACGTTTGCGTGGTTCAGTCTTGCTTTTTCATCATTAGGAGGTAACCAAAGTGGATTTATTTCATCATATTATGTCAGTTTACGCCTCATTTTTCGATTGGGAAATGTGGGTGGAAGTATTAACGGACCCCGTTTCCTGGGGGCTGATCGGCTCGCTGGTCGTGCTGGAAGGGCTTTTATCGGCGGATAACGCTCTCGTTCTCGCCGTCATGGTAAAGCACCTACCGGAAAAACAGCGCAAAAAAGCGTTGACGTACGGTTTAATCGGAGCCTACTTCTTTAGGTTTCTATTCATTGGACTTGGTATGATCCTGATTAAATTCTGGTGGATCAAACTGCTCGGAGCCGCATATCTGGCATGGCTCGTCATCAAGCACTTCTTCATCGGTGAGGGCGATGATGAATCAAACGCCATCAAAAAAGACAGCTGGATGGTACGCGTTTTCGGGGTCTTCTGGGCGACTGTCATTTCGGTAGAACTCATGGACCTCGCATTTTCGGTGGACAGCATCCTGGCGGCATTTGCCGTATCTGAAAAGGTATGGGTGCTTCTGATCGGCGGCATGCTCGGCATCTTAATGATGAGAACCGTTGCGAAATTCTTCCTGACGCTGATTGACAAAGTGCCTGAACTTGAAGCAACGGCCTTTGTTTTAATCGGGATCATCGCACTGAAAATGGCTGCGAGTGTATGGCATATTGAAATGCCGCACAGCGTCTTCTTTATCATTCTGATTATCGCTTTTGCCGTGACATTCATCATTCACTATATGAACAAGCAAAAAGCTGTGAAAGAGCAAACGGCGGCGTCAAAGGAAGAATAACAAACTGCAAAACATAAAGGGGGGAGTATATCTGCTCCGCCCTTTTTTACATCAAAGGGGTGTATGATTCTTATTCAAAGAAGGTGACCCATATGCAATACTTTGATTTTTTATCCGCCTCTCAAAAAGAAGATGTCTTTTTCAAACTGCCGGGTTCGGTTACTAAAGACTCTCCGAAGCACATTCTGGAGCATGCGCTTGGAGCTGCGCTTTATGTTCCGGGGAACCGAAAAGATATAGCAGATGTCATGATCAATAACAAGTATCCTGAGCTGTGCTCGGTCGTTTTTTGCCTTGAAGATTCGATCGGCGATTGTGAGGTTCTCCAGGCTGAAAACAATCTTGTCAGTCAGGCCGACATGATTTACCAGGCGCAAAAACTGCAGAACATCAGCGGCGATGTGCTGCCGCTGATGTTTATCCGGGTGCGGGAACCTGAGCAAATGCTCGAATTGGGCAACAAGCTCGGCCGCGCGCTTCACTTGTTTACCGGATTCGTATTTCCGAAGTTTTCGATGCTGAATGCGGAGCACTATCTTGATACTTTAACGAAATTGTCGCAAGAATCAGGCATTGTGCTGTACGGAATGCCGATCTTTGAGACACCCGACCTGCTGGCAATGGAAACGAGGGCAAAGGCGCTTCAAGAATTAAAATCAACGCTGGGCTTTTATCAAGATATCGTTCTGAACATTAGGATCGGCGCGACTGATTTGTGCGGTCTGTATGGGATAAGAAGAAAACCGGAAACGCCGATTTATGACGTTTTGGTCATCTCTGATTTCATCAAAGATATCGTCAATTATTTCGGCTTGCAATTTGTGATTTCGGGGCCTGTCTGGGAGTACTTTGAAGATGCTTCGCGAACAGTTCAGACTTTTGGGCCGAATTGGGCTGATGCGGGGGAATCTTCGCTTGTGATCAATCGGTATATAGACGGATTGATCAATGAAACGCTTCTTGATCTGGCCAACGGCATTCACGGCAAGAGCGTGATTCATCCGTCACAAATAAAAGCGGTCCAAAGCCTGCACGTTATATCAATGGAAGATTATCTGGATGCCCTGAGCATCGTCGAAAGTGCCGACGGCACCCGAGGCGTTGTGAAAAGCTCTTTTTCAAATAAAATGATCGAAATCAAGCCGTACCTCAGCTGGGCCAAAAAAATATTATTAAAGGCTGAAATCTACGGTGTATATCATGAAAACCGCAGCTATACAGACATACTTAGAGCGTCCAAACCGCTTTCAAATCTTGGATCGTTCGGAAGTTAGGCCGGGCCGGGTGTTGAGAAATGGGCAAAGCGCCTTTGCTGTATAAATGCCGCACCATCACTCCGGTCTCAAAAATAAGAGCCGCAGACGGCATCATATATTGTGAATATTCTCAGGAGAAAACAAATGAATGTTTAGGATGAACAGCCATGATGAAAATAGTCGATCTCACGAGCAGCGAGATTCTCAGTTCCCAGCAGGCTTGTGAAGAGTGGGGGATTGATTCGTCTACGCTCCGAAAGAGAGCGCATGATTTTCCTGCAGGAACAATCCGAAAGTTCGGGACAACCTATGCCGTAACAAGAGCGGGCATGTATGCCGTATTTGGACGGAAAAGTGACACTGACTCAGAAGAAAGGGGAGACGGCTGAGCGCTATGAATCAAGAGATTAATATTCAAAACGCCCTGGTCAATGATGATGAATGGAAGCAGATCATCAAGAAGCCGCTGCCGGAGAGAACCCCGTATGAAAAAAACGGACATCTGATGATAAGCCGTCTGGCGGGACGGATTCTCGGAACGCCGCACGATGAAACGGATTACTACATATATCTCCATGAGCTGTATGAGTCCGGTGATGTGCATGTGTTAAGCGAGACGCTTGATAAGACCATTTCTCCGGAAAGGTTTCAGGCCATACAGCGCATCCATATGGTCAATCAGAAAGAAAAAGGGCTTTCCGTCAATCGGTTTGCCGCTTTTCTCGACGGGGAGCAGCTCATTCCTAAGCACCCTGACGCCGCGATGCACCGCCATTTAAGGAAGGCGCTTATCGAAGTGCTGCAGATGTTTCAGTCCTTTCATGAAAAAGGATTGAACGATCCGGAGTTTCGCCGGGTCCTCCTCGACCTTGTCAAATGGATGGGCAATCATTTGGAGAAGTGGCTGAAAGAAGCCGACTGCGAAAATGCGATGCCGAAAGTGGTTTGGTATGGGGACACCACAAAGAGCCAACGGTATTTTTTATACTATTTGATGCTTGTCGGATGTGATGTGCTGCTGTTTCATCCGGAGGGAAAAGACGAATTTCGCCAGCTTGATCCTGAGCAAAAGCTTTCTTTTGTTTTCACATACCCGGGTACGTCTGCATTAGAGCCGTTCCCGACTGAAAAGCCTCAGCGAAAATCAACGGTGGCGTACCGTTCCGCGAAGGAGCTGGATACTGTTCTGCACAATGAGGATTCGCTCATGTACAAACCTTGGCAGTTCAGGGAGCATACCCCGGTCTCCGTGACTTTGAAGACCACGTATGATGAACTGTTTTTAATTGCGAAGGAACGCGCCTTTATCAGACCCGATTTTCAAGCGTCTCAATCAACGGTCAACATTCCGAACTTATTCGCGATGGTCATGGGCGTCTCCGGCAATGAAAAAGAGTACTGGGACCGTCTGCAGACGCTGACGGAGTATAAGGAGTCGCATACGATCCGGCGCTTCCCGTTTACAAAGGAAGAGACGTCCAATTATCAATTCCATTACAGCCATGCGCTTGATCAAACGGGGGCGATCGATCCGGGCCGATTAATGGAGAGCAATATATGGCGCTACAAGCATTTGCCTGAGGGAGTGCAGCGCGGCATTGCCCAAGCGGTTTCCAGGCTGTGCAAAAGCCCGAAGATGCTGGCCTTGAACAATGAAAAATCAGCCGATGTGCAGCTGTATTTGTTTACCCAGGCGGTACAGCTTCCGGCAGCGCTTTTGAATATGATTCAGACATTTGACTATTCTCAGACAGTGCCGAAGCTGATCTTGTACCACACTGAACAGACGGGAACACTCACCCGTTCAGACGCGGCCGCCTTGCTTTTGTTAAATGAAATCGGCATCGATATCATCATCTATAATCCGCCGGGCTATAAGTGTATTGACCGCTATATCGATGGACAGCATTTCGATACCCATTGGCTTGATGACATGTCCTTCAACCAGGAATTTAAAGAGCCGTCAATCGTCCGGAAGTTCATCAATAAAATCTTTTAAGGAGGGAGCCACTCTGATGGCAAATCCAAATGAAACAAGCATCGTCAATATCAGCAAAGAGGAAGAGATCACGATTGAAAAAGCGGAAGACATCCGTGCCAAACTCCGCCGGGAGCCCGATGTGCAAGCTCTGACACGGCAAATTGACGTAAAAAACCAAGTGGAGCTTTTAGAATTCGGAAAAGAGCCCGCTCTTGAAATATCCAAGTTCTCAGACCGTATTCTCTCTATGATGAGAACAAACAGTGTGACAGATTCAGGTGCGATGTTGACGCAGCTCGGTAAAATCATGGACCGCTTTGACAAGAATGACTTTGAAGAACAGAAAGGCCTGCTTTCCAAGTTATTTAAGCGCGGCAACAGCATGATCGAGAAAATATTTAAAAAATATCAAACGCTCGGCGGTGAAATCGAAAAAATCAACGTCGAAATTTCGAAATATAAAGATGAAATGACAAAATCGACCGTGACGCTTGATGAAATGTATGAAAGCAACCTCAATTACTATGTGGAGCTGGAGAAATACGTCGTAGCCGGCCAGATGAAAATAGAAGAATTGCAGCAGCTCATCCCTGAATATGAAGCGAAAGCGGCCAGCGGTAACCAAATGGCACAGATGGAGCTTGATACGCTTCGAAATGGCATTCAAGCGCTGGAAGAACGGGTGTATGATCTCGATATGGCGCGGATGGTTGCGATTCAAACCGCGCCGCAAATCCGCCTGCTTCAGCGCGGAAACACAAAGCTGATCGGAAAAATCAACTCGGCATTCATCATTACGATTCCGATTTTCAAAAACGGCATCATCCAGGCCGTGACCGCCAAGCGCCAAAAGCTTGTCGCCGATTCAATGAGCGAACTCGACCGCCGCACCAACGAAATGCTGAAGCGAAACGCGGAAAATATTTCGAGCCAGTCCGTTGAAATCGCGAGAATGTCCGGAAGGCCGAGCATCGATATTGAAACGATCGAACAGTCTTGGAATACGATTGTCAAAGGCATGCAGGAGACGAAGCAGATTGAAGATGAGAACAAACGCCTGCGCGAAGAAGGGGCAAAACGCATATTGGAACTTCAGGACAATATGAAAAAAGCCGCTTTAAACGGTTAAAAAGGATAGTGAAGAAGCCGTCCGCCGGATGATCTGGCGACGGCTTCAAATATACAAAAAATCACCGCCATGATAGGCGGTTTTTTATGTTATGCTAGAGAAAGAGAATCACATGGTAAAAAATATATAAACATGAAGGGGATGGAAGTATATGGCCGCTTTATGGCTGGCATTCGGCGGCGGTTTCCTGTCGTTTATTTCTCCGTGCTGCCTGCCTTTGTATCCATCATTTATTTCCTACATCACCGGGATTTCGGTCAGAGATTTGAAAGACCGAGATGCAAAGCGCATCAAACAATCGGTGATGATTCACGCGGCTGCTTTTTTGGTCGGCTTTTCTGTAATTTTTTACATATTGGGTTTCTCCGCCAGCTCGTTTGGCCTGCTGTTTTTGCAATACCATAACTTGATCCGCATGCTGGGTGGAATATTTGTCGTCGTCATGGGCCTGTTCCTCCTCGGCGTTTTCCGGCCGGCTTTCATGATGAAGGAGCGGCGCCTTTCGTTTAGAAGAGGGAAAATAGGCTTGTTGAATTCAATGCTTGTCGGAATGGTTTTTGCGGCGGGATGGACGCCGTGCATCGGGCCTATATTCGGAACGATCGCATATGCAAATTTTCAGAACCCTGATTTTGGGAGCGCATTCATGATGATCACCGCATATTCTCTAGGTTTTGCCATTCCTTTTTTGCTCATGGCGTTTTTTATCGGAAACATCAGGCCGCTTATGAAATATTCGAATATGCTCATGAAAATCGGCGGCGCGCTGATGATCGTCATCGGCATCCTGCTTTATACGGACAACATGATATGGATGAATATCTGGTATTCGAATTTGACGAATCTCTTTTGAAAAGCTTCCCGCGCCGCATTATGTGAGTAAGATTGTGAAAAACAGCAAAATCGCGGAGGATATCATGTGCTTGTTTGATCACTCATTTAAGGGACATGAGGATTTAGCCAATCGATTTTGGAAGGTTCGCAAATCTGAAGAGCCAAACGGGCTTTACCCGCTCGATAGCGGGATGCTGGAATTCGCGAAAAAAGTGCTTGAATCTTCATTTCAACAATCGGGAGGATCAGGGTGATATACGCTGCTTCTATTCACACGAGCATCCAATCGTCACGGTCCTGGCAGGAATAGAAAACCGCCCGAAAAGAATCGAGCGGCTCCCTTTATATTCGAATTGATTTCTCCTCGGTTTTCCACTGTTTTTTCCATCCGGCCTGAGCAAGCAAAAGCAGTCCGAGTGCCAAAAATGCGATAACGGTAAAGGTGAGGAATCCGCTTGAATACGTACCCGTGATTTGCTTCAGCGTTCCGAGAATATTCGGGAGGAAGAATCCGCCGATTCCCCCCGCAGCGCCCACGACTCCCGTCACCATCCCGATCTCTTGCTGAAATCGCTGCGGTACAAGCTGGAATATCGCGCCGTTCCCCATCCCGAGGCAGCCCATGCCGATAAATAATGCGGCTGTGACAACGCCAAGAGATGGGAGCATACTGACTGAGAACATGCACAGAGCCACCCCGATAAAGAGGAATTGCAGCAGACGCACGCCGCCGATTTTATCGGCAATCAACCCGCCGACAGGGCGGAGGCAGCTTCCTGATGCAACGACGAGCGTGACAAATTCGCCGGCCCTTACCGCCGGAACGGCATACTGGGATGCAAAAAAGTAGCTTAAAAAGTTGGACAAGCCGACAAAACCTCCGAATGTTACGCTGTAGAGAAGGCAAAAATACCAAGTGTCCCTTTCTTTGAAAACAGCAAAATAGTCTTTGAGCGGTTTAGGCGCCGGCTGATTCGGAGGTTCTTTTGCCATAAGGAAATAGCTGAATAACACGAGTATCAGAGGAATCAGCGCCAATCCCATGACGCCGTTCCAGCCCACTTGCTCCGCCAGGCGAGGGCCGAATAGTGTAGCGAGCAGTGTTCCGCTGTTTCCCGCTCCGGCGATCCCCATGGCAAGGCCTTGCAAGTGCGGCGGATACCAGCGGCTCGCCATTGGCAGGGATGCGGAAAAGCTTGCGCCTGCCACACCGAGTAAAATTCCGATGATATACAGCTCGGCGACCGATGAACCGAACTGCCACCCCCATATCAGCGGAATCATCGTCACCAGCATTCCGCCAATAGCCGTTTTTTTCGGTCCGAAACGGTCGGTTAAAATGCCGAGCACAATCCGGAAAAACGATCCGGCCAAAGTAGGTATGGCGACAATCAATCCGACCTGTGATGGAGATAAATCAAAATCAGCCGTCATATAAACACCAAGCGCCCCCAGCAACACCCAAATCATAAAGCTGACATCGAAATATAAAAAAGATGACAACAAGGAAGGCGCGTGTCCGCTCTTCCTCAAATCCGCCAATTTCAATTGCAACACTCCCCATCCGATAGATTCTAGAATTTATCATGACAAAATAGAATAGGGTTGGCAGTATTTTTGTCAGCTTTACTAACAAACTAAAAGATTGAATATTTAAAATGTTAATTTGGACGGCATTATACCCGGCGATGATTGAATGTTGCTGAAGATTTGAGGTGTTATGACTGTTGAAAAGGGGAAACTTAGATTGGAATGGGCCTGATGCACTTGCAGATAAAGCAGTCTTTTGCAGCACGTTTACCAATTTTTCTTTAGCTGTAAGGCATATTTTTACCAAAAAATGTACAAATTTAAGGAAGAAGTATGTAGAGACACAAAATAGACATAAATAAAAATGTATATCACTTGAAAAAGTATGTGAAGTATTGCACAATATGAATGTGAAGAGTTTCACAAACAGCTTAGATTTTAAAACAAACGGCAAAGGAATGATGAGTCATGAGAAACCAAAAAGTAAACCGTACAGTTTTGATCGGTGCGGGTTTTGTTGGAAGCAGTTATGCATTTACGTTAATTAACCAAGGTATCACAGACGAACTTGTGATCATTGATTTAAATAAAGACAAAGCAATGGGCGATGTCATGGATTTAAACCACGGTAAAGCATTTGCCCCACATCCTGTGAAAACATGGTACGGCACATATGAGGACTGCAAAGACGCCGACATTGTCTGCGTATGCGCCGGAGCAAACCAAAAGCCGGGGGAAACCCGTCTGGATCTTGTCGAAAAAAACCTGAGAATTTTCAAAGGAATTATCGGAGAAGTCATGGCCAGCGGTTTTGACGGCATCTTCCTTGTCGCTACAAACCCGGTCGACATCTTGACTTACGCGACTTGGAAATTCAGCGGACTTCCGAAAGAACGCGTGATCGGAAGCGGTACAACACTTGATACAGCCCGTTTCCGTTACTTGCTCAGCGAGTATTTCGGTGTCGCTGCCCACAATGCGCACGGCTACATCATTGGTGAACATGGAGATACGGAGCTGCCTGTCTGGAGCCACGCGAATATTGGCGGAGTTCCCGTCAGCGACTTGCTGAAAAGAAATGAGAAATACAAAGCAGAAGATCTTGATGAACTGTTTGACAATGTCAAAAACGCCGCTTACCACATTATCGAGAAAAAAGGTGCGACATACTACGGAGTTGCCATGAGCCTCGCGCGTATCACGAAAGCGATTTACCGCAATGAAGAAGCGATTTTAACCGTGAGCGCACATCTTGAAGGCGAATTTGGGGAAAATGATGTTTATATCGGAGTTCCGGCGGTTGTCGGCCGATGCGGAGCGAGGGAAATTGTTGAGCTCGACCTGAATGAAAAGGAAAAACAGCAATTCAAGCATAGCGCAGGTGTGTTAAAAGCAATTTTAAAACCGCATTTTGAACTGCAGGCATAACTGAACATCATGAAGATACTAACACCATGAAGATTGCGAGATGATGAAAATGTGGCAGCAGATATACGATCCGTTTGGGAATCTGTTTATCAGCGCTTTTGCCGCCATTCTGCCGATTCTTTTCTTTCTCCTTGCATTGACCGTGCTGAAGATGAAAGGAATCATCGCGTCATTTTTGACGCTGGCGGTCAGCTTTATTGTAGCGGTTTTCTTTTTTCACATGCCGGCTGCGAAAGCTGTCTCAGCCGTTTTACTTGGAATTGCAAACGGTCTTTGGCCGATCGGATATATTGTCCTGATGGCTGTATGGCTTTACAAAATTTCTGTCAAAACCGGAAAGTTTAAAGTGATCAGAGCGAGCATTGCCGGGATTTCGTCTGACCAGCGGCTTCAGTTATTGCTGATCGGGTTCAGTTTTAACGCCTTTTTGGAAGGCGCGGCAGGCTTCGGCGTGCCGATTGCGATCAGCGCCGTTCTTCTTGTCGAGCTTGGTTTTAAACCTTTAAAAGCGGCATCTCTATGTTTAATTGCGAATGCGGCATCCGGCGCCTTTGGAGCGATCGGAATTCCGGTAATCACAGGAGCACAGATGGGAGGCTTGACACCGGTTGAGCTTTCCAGAACGCTCGCTTTGATGCTGCCGTTCATCACTTTCTTTGTCCCGTTCCTGCTCGTTTTCATACTGGACGGGTTTAAAGGAATAAGGGAAACGCTGCCGGCTCTCCTTGTATTAAGCGGAAGCTATACGGCGGTGCAGACTTTAACGATGATTGGATTGGGGCCGGAACTTGCGGACATTTTGGCCGCTTTAATCAGTATGGGAGCGCTGGCGCTGTTTTTGAAAAAGTGGCAGCCGCGCCACATATACAGAGAAACCGGGAATGAACATGAACCCGCTGAAAAATATCATGCAGCAGACATTATGAAAGCCTGGTCTCCGTTTTATATCTTGACCGCCGTCATTGCGGTGTGGAGCCTGCCCGGTTTTAAAGGACTTTTTCAGGAAGGCGGATGGCTGAAACAATCGACGATTTTATTCAACATGCCTTTTCTTCACCGGGAAGTGCTGAAAACGCCGCCAATCGCTCCGGAACCGGCACCGCTTGATGCCGTGATGAAGCTTGACTTCATTTCAGCGACGGGTACGGCGATACTGATCGCCGTGATCTTCACGATTGTGCTGAGCCGAAACATCAGTTTCCGCGGAGGACTTTCCAGCCTGAAAGAGACGGTCAAGGAACTGTGGCTTCCTGTTCTGACCATTTGCTTTGTGATGGGTTTTGCAAACCTGGCCAATTATGCCGGATTGAGTTCAACCATCGGACTGGCGCTTGCCAAAGCAGGGGATATTTTTCCGTTCGTCAGTCCCGTATTGGGCTGGATCGGCGTGTTTATCACAGGTTCAGTCGTCAGCAACAATGCATTATTCGGCCACCTGCAAGCTGTCACCGGAGCGCAAATCGGGACAAGCTCAGCGTTGCTGCTTGCCGCCAATACCGCGGGAGGCGTGATGGCCAAGCTGATCTCACCGCAGTCGATTGCGATTGCAACAGCCGCGGTCCAAGAGACAGGGCAGGAATCAAAGCTTTTCAGCCAAACCGTTAAATATAGCTTGATCCTGCTTTTCATCATTTGCATTTGGACATTTGCACTTTCAAAGCTTGGCATATAAAGAAGAGCCTTTTCCCGCAATGGGAAAAGGCTTTTTAATCTGTTTGTTCTATCATCTCCTCTTTTTGAATACATTGTACAAGTTATCCGCGGAAGGAGGACGAGATATGATAAACATCTTCCTGAGTTATGTGTTTTTGGGCTTGTCTTTGGCCGCACCTGTCGGCCCTGTGAATGCGGCGCAGATCGACAGGGGGATGAAAGGTGGCTTCTTTCATGCCTGGCTGTTTGGTCTTGGCGCTGTGACGGCGGATGTCTTATATATGGCTTTGATCTATTTTGGAGTCGCTCAATTTTTGACAGCGCCATTTTTAAAAACATTTTTATGGCTGTTTGGTTTTTTTGTTTTGACCTATACGGGGATCGAGAGCCTGGTCAAGGCGAAGGAAGTATCGCTGATGAGAGGTGCGGGAGAGAAAGGTTCATACCGCAAATCTTTCTTGTCTGGGCTGGTGATCTCCCTTTCAAACCCGCTGAGCATCATGTTCTGGCTCGGCATTTACGGAAGCATTTTGGCGAAAACGGTAGAGACGTACGAATCATACCAGCTGCTAATATGCAGTTCAGGCATTTTAATCGGACTTTTTTTGTGGGACTTGGCCATGTCTTTTCTTGCGGGGACATTCAGAACATTTTTAAGCCCGCGGATGATCCAAGCAACGACTTGGCTCGCGGGCATCAGTCTAATTGTTTTCGGATGTTACTTCGGCTATCAGGGGATGCTCGAACTGCTGAAGGCGGGAGGCTGATTATGTCTGCCCGTTTTTCTGTTCCTGATGGGCCCACCTTTTTTTCATCAGCATTGTCACAACAGCAATAACGGCAAGAAACAGAAGGCTCACAAAAAAGCCGGGTCTACTGTTTTTTTCAAATAACGTACCTGAAACGGCAAATAAAATCAGGACAAGCGCTGTGATAATCTGGACATTCCCTTTCATTTTTGGCTTTGTGAGCTTTTTGCTGGAAAGCAGGATAAACATCCAGTTATAGAGCAGCATTAAGCTGGCGGCCGTTGTCATATGTTCATAAAGCTGCTTCGGCAAAAGCAGTGACAGAACGATGGAAGCAGCGAGAACGAGCACCGTCAGGCCGAGTGCCGGCCACGATACTTTCGCCTTTTCTTTTTTCGCAAAGCAGGCCGGTGCATCTCCATTTTTCGCCATTGTTCCCATTAGTGTGGTGACAGCGAACAGGGAAGCAGTCAGCGTTGAAAAACCGGCGATAATGAAAATGCCGTTGAAAATATCCATGATCAAATCGAGATGAAAATCTTTTAATGACGTAATAAACGGGCTGTTCTGTTCGGTAAATGCCCCGTGGGGGACTAGGAGCATGGCCAGTCCGATCGATGCGACGTAAATCACAGCAAGGGTTATGAGCATCAGGCTCCCTGATTTTGATGAATCTTTCGGGTCTTTTAAGTGAATCGCCATCAGACCCATGACTTCTATTCCTCCATAGGCGTAAAATGTGTAAATCAACCCCGTCCATAATCCCATAAAGCCGAAAGGGAACAACTCGTGAACCCGGTCAGGGAACTGCGCGTCAGGCGTTTTTCCTGGTAACAGCCCGCACAATGCCAAGACAGCGATGATGATAAACATTAAAATGGCCGCCGTTTTCAACACGGCCAGTATGTTTTCCGTTTTTTCAAAACTGCTGCGCCCTGTGAAAATGACGATCAGCCCGAGAACCGCATAAATGGAGGCGAACACCCACAGCGGAACCTGGTTAAACCAATGGCGTGTAAACAGGGAGATCGCCGTCAACTGACTCCCGATAATCAGCATTTCCGATGACCAGTAGACCCAGCCATTGCTAAACCCCGCCCAATTGCCGAAGGCCTCCCTGGCATAAGAACAAAAATACCCTTCAACAGGATGATCCGCCGTTAATTTCGCCAGCTGCTGAAAGACGAGAAAAGTGCCAAGGGCAGCAAGAAGAAAGGCGGCTAATACGGAAAAGCCGCTTTTCTTAATCGCGATGCTTGAACCGAGAAAAAACCCCGTTCCAATTGTGCAGCCGACTCCGATCATGGAGAGCTGCCACCATTTTAAATCTCCTTTTTTCGCTTGTCGTTTCATCGTTTCAACCCCTCTAAATCTTCTTGTTATTTTGCCAGGGGGCGCCTTTTTTATTCACGAAGAAAAGAGGGAGGAAAGGCTCTCTGCGCACCTCAATATTCACTTTGAAATAAAACATATGCTATAGTTAAAGACATAATCATTACGGTTCATTCAGTCAAAAGGAGGAATGACGGATGACTTTACAAGAAAAAATCATGCAGGAACTGAATGTAAAGCCTTCTATCGAACCGAAACAGGAAATTGAAAAAAGGGTCGGTTTTTTAAAAAGCTATTTGAAAAAAACGGGTGCCAAAGGTTTTGTTTTAGGCATCAGCGGAGGACAGGACTCCACATTGGCGGGCAGGCTTGCCCAGCTGGCTGTTGAAGAATTGAGAGAAGAAGGCGTTCAGGCGGAATTTATTGCGGTCCGCTTGCCTTACGGCGTTCAGCAGGATGAAGATGACGCCCAGCTGGCACTCAAATTTATCCAGCCGGACAAGTCTTTTGCTTTTGACATTGCTTCAACTGTAGGCTCTTTTGCTGATCAATATCAGTCAGTCACGGGAGAGGCGCTTGCCGATTTTCACAAAGGCAATGTAAAAGCAAGAGTCCGGATGATTGCCCAATATGCGATCGGGGGTCAAAATCAGCTGCTGGTGATCGGAACAGACCATGCTGCAGAAGCTGTTACCGGATTCTTCACAAAATACGGAGACGGAGGGGCAGACCTTTTGCCGCTAACAGGATTGACAAAGCGCCAGGGCAGAAGCCTGCTGGAAGAACTGGGAGCGCCGGAGCGGCTTTATACGAAGTCTCCGACCGCCGATTTGCTTGATGAAAAACCTCAGCAATCCGATGAAACAGAGCTCGGCCTGACGTATGATAACATCGACGACTACCTTGAAGGAAAAGCCGTCTCCAGCGAGGTGGCCGAGGCGATCGAAAAACGCTATAAGGCATCCGAGCACAAACGCCAAGTCCCTGCTTCAATGTTTGACGACTGGTGGAAATAGCAAAAAAGAGGCTGACTTCAGCCTCTTTTTTTATTAACAGGCACCCTATATCATTCAAGCTGGATTTGTCATATAATTAAGATATTTGATTCCTTTATGCAAGGAGGAGTAGAAGCTGGAAATGAATGCCGCAATGAGAGATAAGAATATCGTGCTGATCGGGTTTATGGGCGTCGGGAAAACAACCATCGGTCAGCTTCTGTCAAAGAAATTAGACCGCGACTTTATCGATATCGACCAGCAGATTGAAAATGACTTTCAAATGACTATTCCGGAGATGTTTAAACAAAAAGGGGAAGCGTTTTTCAGACAGACTGAAAAAGAATATATTTTTCAGATGTGCGAACATACAATGGGCAGCATCGTATCTTTAGGGGGAGGCGCTTTCCAACAGGAGGACATCAGAAAGAAGTGTCTCGAACACTGCTTTGTCATCTTTCTGGATTTAACATGGGAGAGTTGGAAGCAGCGGATGGATCTCTTGATTGAGAACAGGCCGGTTCTTCATAACCGCTCAATCGAAGAAATGAAACAGCTGTTTAATGAGAGAAAGAGCATGTATGCATTCCACAACTTGAAAGTCGAAACAGATCACCGGTCTGCCGAGGAAAC
>Ga0180430_10000965_pt1 | contig 29681 bp, 28 predicted proteins | sample SS_ome_9_FD_132999 | JGI IMG/M metagenome (GOLD analysis project Ga0180430, IMG submission 132999) | Hypersaline lake sediment archaeal communities from the Salton Sea, California, USA - SS_1_S_2 metaG | ecosystem: Environmental > Aquatic > Non-marine Saline and Alkaline > Hypersaline >... | reverse complement strand
TCCTCCATACATCTCTTTTAAAGATAAAGAGTGGATGGATGAAGATGTTAAGGGTTTTGAGCCGAGTAAGGCTCTATTTGCGCCTGATGAGGGTCTTGAGTGTTATAAAAGGTTTAAACTCCTTATGCCGCAATATTTAAAAACTGGTGCAAAGGCTTTTTTTGAGATGGGATATAATCAAAAAAAAGAAATAGAAAACCTTTTTTTTGATAGTAATTTTAAAGATTTAAGGTTTATAAAAGACTATCCTGGTAAAGATAGGTTCTTTTTCCTTGAAATAGAATGACTTTGTCGATTATTCTAGATCTAATTTTTAAAGGTGTATAGTTGTGTTTGGCGCATTAACTGAAAAGATGCATTCTCTAGTGTCAAAATTTTCTTCTGAAAAGACTATAACAGAGGAAAATGTATCTGATGCTATCCGTGAAGTAAGAATGGCTCTTCTAGATGCTGATGTAAACTTCAAAGTAGCTAGTAACTTTGTAAAAAAAGTTAAAGAAAAAGCTTTAGGAGAGAAGGTTATCAAATCGGTTACTGCAGGACAGCAGTTTATCGATCTTCTTCATTCTGAGCTAGTTGAGCTTATGGGTGGGAAACCTGAAGAGATTTCTTTAAAAGGAAAGTTATCAATTTTGATGCTTTGTGGACTTCAGGGTTCGGGAAAAACCTCTACTTGTGCTAAACTAGGTAAACGCTTTTTAAGAGAAAAGAAAAAAGTGCTTTTAGCAGCCTGTGATTTACAAAGGCCTGCTGCTATAGAACAGTTAAGAGTTATGTCTGAGCTTTCTGGTGCTGATTTTTTCTCTATTGAAGGTGAAAAAAAACCTTTAAAGGTAGCTACTAAAGCTTTAGAGAAAGCCAAAGAAGAAAACTACGATTTATTAATTGTAGATACTGCGGGAAGGCTTCATGTAGATAAGCCTTTAATGGAAGAGTTAAAAGAGTTAAAAACATTTTTAACTCCAGATGAGATTTTATTTGTAGCCAATGCCAATACTGGTCAGGATGCAGTTAAAACTGCAAAAGAATTTGACGAAGCGATTGGAATTAGTGGGTCAGTATTGACAATGTTAGATGGGAATGCTCGAGCAGGAGCTGCGCTATCGATTGTTGAAGTGACAAAAAAACCTTTGAGATTTGAAGGTATTGGTGAAAAGATTGATGATCTACAACCATTCCAACCAAAATCGATGGCAGATCGAATTTTGGGGATGGGAGATGTTATCAATCTTGTGCGTAAAGCAAAAGAGACCATCGATGAAGATGAATCAAAAAAGATGGAAACTAAGCTTAAGAAAGCTTCTTTCCATTACAATGATTATCTAAAGATGATGGGAATGATGAAAAAAATGGGATCATTCAAGGGGATACTTGGAATGATGCCAGGATTTTCAATGATGAAAGATATAGAGGTTCCTGAGGAGGAATTCAAGCAGTTTGAGTCTGTTATCTATTCGATGACACAGGATGAAAGAGAAGAGTCAGTAGAGCTAATTCATCCAAGAAGAAAGAGAATTGCCTTAGGAAGTGGAGTTCCTTTAGATGTTGTAAATCGTTTAATTAAAAATTTTAAACGAGCAAAGCAGCTTTTCAAAGGGATGAAGAATTTAAAAAAATCAGGTCTTAAAAATGACCTATCAGAAATGAAGAAAAAGTTTGGGAGTAAACTATGGGACTAATGATTCGCTTAAGACAACAGGGAGCGAGAAACGGGCAGACATATCGTCTTGTTGTGATGCCAAAATTGGCGCCGAGAGATGGTAAGTACTTAGAAAATCTTGGTTGGTACAATCCTTTAAATGAGAAAGAAGATGCTAAGATTAATTCTGAGAGACTAGACCACTGGCTAAGCCAAGGAGCAATGTTGTCAGAAAAAGCTGAGTCTTTGGTAAGAAGATTAGCGCCTGAAGTAATCAAAAAATTTGATGAAAAAAAGAAGCTAAAACTTGCTAAGAAAAGAGCTCAAAGAAAGAAAAAAGATACTAACAAAAAGTAATGATCATAGACATTCTTTCTCTTTTCCCTGAATATTTTACAGGGCCGTTTGATGTAAGTATCATTAAGCGAGCAAGAGAGAAAGGGTTAGTATCTATCCGACATACTGACATAAGGCAGTATGCGGATAACAAGCACAATCGAGTAGATGACCGCCCTTTTGGAGGTGGACCAGGAATGGTAATAGAACCTGAGCCGGTAGTTAATGCGATTGACAGTGTGAGAGATAAAGATTCATATGTTGTTTATCTATCTCCACAGGGGAATCTACTCAATGCCAAAAAGGCAAAGATGCTTGCGAAAAAAAAACATCTAGTTTTACTTTGTGGACACTATGAAGGTGTAGATCAAAGAGCTCTAGATTTAAAAGTTGATGAAGAGATTAGTATTGGAGATTACGTACTAACGAATGGATGTATCTCTTCAATAGTCCTTGTGGATACGGTATTGCGATTTATACCAGGAGTTTTGGGGCACAAAGAAGCTGCTTTATTAGACTCTTTGGAAAATGGACTGTTTAAAGGGCCGGTATACACAAGACCAGAAGATTATAAAGGATTAAAGGTGCCAGAGGTATTAACCAATGGACATCACGCCATGATTGAAAAATGGCGATATGAACAAGGATTAGAAAAAACAAAAAAAGTGCGCCCTGATTTGTATGAAAAACACATACATGAAGAGGCAATAAAGGAGAAATAGTTGTGAGTCGAAATGCAATTATTGAACAATTAGAAGCGGAGAGTCTAAAAAAGGATTGTCCTAAGTTCGAAATTGGGGACACAGTACGTGTTCATACGAAGATTGTAGAAGGAAACAAAGAGAGAATCCAGGTTTACGAAGGGATTGTAATCGCAAAAAAAGGTAAGGGATTATCTGAAACTTTTTCTGTGTATAGAATTGCTTATGGATCAAGAATGGAAAAAGTTTTTATTCTTCATTCTCCAAGAGTGGTTAAAGTTGAAGTTGTTCGTTCTGGAAAAGTAAGAAGAGCAAAGCTTTACTACCTAAGAGGAAAAACAGGTAAAGGAGCAAGGCTAAAAGAGCGTTATGTTTCTCGTCAGAAGCTAGAAAAAGTATTGGAAGTTGCAGAAGAAAAAGCACCTGCAAAAGAAGAGAATAAAGCTGAAGAAGTAAAAACTGAAGCTAAAGCTGAAGAGAAAGAAGCTCCAAAAAAACAAGCTAAGGCAACTAAGAAAACGCCTAAAGCTAAAGAGCCTAAAGAAGAAAAGTCAGAAGAAAAGAAAGAAAAATCTGACGAAGACAAATAATATCTTTTGACAATTTTCCTTTTCGAAAATACCCTTTTAAGTTCGTTAACTAAAAAGGGTTGAAAAGGAAAATTGCTCCCTGAAAAATCACGCTTACTTAACATGACTTTATTAGAAAAAAAGCTGTTAGGTAAAGGTTATAAAACAATATGCGGTGTTGACGAAGCTGGAAGAGGTCCTTTAGCAGGGCCGGTTGTAGCTTGTGCATGTATCTTTCATGAAGGTCTTTTATTAGATAGATTAAATGATAGCAAAAAATTAACACCACTCATCCGAAAAGATTTATATCATAAAATTACTCAGCATAAAGACTCTATTTATAATGTAGCTATTGTAGATGCAGATAAAATAGATCAGATTAACATATTAGAAGCTACTTTATTAGCTATGAAGTTAGCTGTAGATGGTTTAGAAAAAAAGGTAGATTTCTCTCTAATAGATGGTAATAAGTTACCTAACCTATCTTGTGACCAAGAAAGTGTTATCAAGGGAGATTCATTGTCTATTTCTATTGCAGCAGCGTCTATTATAGCAAAACATGAAAGAGATCTCTTAATGGAAGAGTATCATCTAAAGTATCCTGAATATGGATTTAAACAACATAAAGGTTATGGGACTTTAAAGCATAGGCAGGCTATTAAAGAATATGGGTTTTCTTCTATCCATAGAAAGACATTTACAGTGAATGTTTGATTGGTTTTTTACTTTCGTTAATTGACTTTTTCTATAGGTTGTATTAGTGTCTTTGCTTATTGATTATTCAAGGAGAAATTATGACCCAACGAACAAATCCACAACCTGATAGAGTATCAGATTTTACTAGACATCTTCAATCAACACCAAAAAAAGTTAAGTTTGCATTAGAAAAGCACTCTGTTGAAATACGTACTAAAGTGATATTGGTGACTGTAATTAACTTGCTTGCAACTTATTTTGCAGTAGCCGCTTGTGGTGTGAAAGTAACCTTTGTAGCAATTCTATTAAATTTAATACTAAATGTAACTTTAACTTATTTAATTTTTTCTATTTCAAGAAGGATCATATTAACTGTAAAGGATATGTCTTAGCGACGTTTTGGAGTTAAAGAATCTACCAAGATATGAAATGCATCAGCAAGAAAAAGCCCTAAAAATCCATATTGAAAATAGGGCTTATTGTTTAAATAGCAATGCCATACATCTTGATGAAAGTAAGGTATTTTTAATACAAAGTATGTAAACAAGAGTACGACTAGAGCTAAATACCCTAAACGAGTAGCCGTTCCAAGAAATAGGTTATGAGAAAGGCCTCTGTGTCTAAAAAGTCTTGAATATCCTCTAAATGGAAGGGTTAAAAAGCCTCTAAGAGAAAAAAGTTTTATGCTTTTAGCTAGGTCTAAATCAGGGCTCATGTATAAAGTTCCGTAAATAAAACAACCACTAAACACAAGCAATAGTCTGGGTTCTGTTTGAAGAAGATAGACACATATGCCTAAAGTAATTGGTAAACAAATCAATAAGTTTAATTTGGTATGAGTTTTGTATAGAGCCATAGGTAGTTATTGTTTTTTTCTAGAATAAAGAAATTGGTTTATTCTTTGAAACAAATATCTTGACTCAAGACTGTTTAAACATTAATATTAAGCTACATAAACAATTATATCGTATTTATGCTTATCAGCATGACAGGCTATGGTCGAGCCGAAAAAAAACTTTTAAAAAAGACGATTTGTGTAGAAATACAGTCGTACAACAGAAAGTATCTTGAGACAAGTGTCTTCAATGTTCCTGAATCTTTTTTTGGTTTTGAAGTAGAGTTAAAAAAACTCGTTCAATCAAAGATAAATAGAGGAAATGTTTTAATCCGATTAAGTTTTAACGGAGAAAAAAGAGAAAAGGGGAAAATCCCTTCAAAGTCTTTGCTTTTACCAATCAAGAAAATGTGGGATAAATTGGCAAAAGACTTAGGTTATGAAGAAGAGCAAACGGATCTTTTGTTTCTATTAGAGCAATTAAAAGACTTTAAAGAAGAGCCAATAGGTCATGAAAAAGAGAAAAAAGAACTTCTAAGTTGTACTAGTAAAGCGATAGACGCCCTTTGCAAAATGAAAAAAGAAGAGGGAAAAGCTATTGAGAAAGACCTTTTAGCTCGATTAAAGTTGATTTTAGAGACAGTTAAAAAGATTGAAAAGAATGCAAAGGACGAGCCTAATCTTTACAAAGAAAAACTTGAAAAAAGAGTGTCTAAATATTTTTCAACTTCTTCAGAAGATCAAGATAAAATTTTAAAGGAAGTGGTTCTTTTTTCTGACAAGGTAGATACAACAGAAGAAATCACACGTTTGAAAAGCCATTTAGGTCAATTTCGTAAAATGATTGAATCTAAAGAAACTATTTTAGGTAAGAAACTCGATTTTTTAAGCCAAGAAATGTTTAGAGAAATTAATACAATAGGTTCTAAGACATACTCTGTTCAAAATACAGAAATGGTTGTACAAATCAAAGCCGAATTAGAAAAAATTAGAGAACAAATACAGAACGTAGAATGAAACTATTAGGGAATTTAAGACAGGGTTTATTGTTTGTCATCTCAGCTCCAGCAGGGACAGGGAAGACAACTCTCGTGCAGATGTTAGAAGAAGAGTTTGAATGCATATATAGATCGATAACTTATACAACTAGACCTAAAAGAACTGAAGAAAAAGATGGAATCAGTTATCATTATCTCACTGACCAAGAGTTTAAGAAAAAGAAAGATCAAGGATTTTTTTTAGAAGACGCTCAAGTATTTGACCATCACTATGGGACTGGTAAAGACGATATCAATAATCTTTTGAAAAAAAACAAACATGTTGTTTTAATTATTGATACTCAAGGAGTCAAACATTTAATTGAGCAAAACATACCTTTGATCTCTATTTTTATTAGCCCGCCTTCTCACAACGAGTTAGAACAAAGACTTAAAAAGAGAAAGTCTGAAAATAAAGAGCAGCAAGAAAAAAGGCTAAAATGGTCAGAGCATGAATTAGAAATGATTCCTTGGTATGATTATCACATTATCAATGATGATTTAGCTACTGCGTACAATGTATTGCGATCTATTTTAATCGCGGAAGAACACAAAGCAAAAAGAGTGGGAGACTATGTTTTTAGAAAATCAGATGACTAATGAAGTGATTAAAAAGCACTATCATAACAACTTTGATCTAACAAACTTTGCAATTGATATTGCAAGACAGCATATGGGTAAAGAAGAGGAACTTCCTTCATTAATGCAACTTCTTACAGAAGTATTAGATATCGCTGAAGATAAAGAAGAGCAAGAAGTTTTAGAAGCTTAAACTCTATGTCATATAAAAAGATCCTAATCACCTCAGCACTTTTATACGCAAATGGTCCATTGCATTTTGGACATTTAGCAGGTGCTTATTTACCAGCAGACTGTTATGCAAGATATAAAAGAATGCAAGGGGATGATGTTATATATATTTCGGGTTCTGATGAGTATGGAATAGCAATTACTCTATCAGCAGAACTTGCAAATAGGTCTTGTAAAGAGCATGTGGATCATTTTCATCAAGTTAATAAAGATCTATTTGACAAGCTACAGTTTACATTTGACCACTATGGTAGAACAACTGAAAAAATTCATGATCAAGATACGATAGATTTTTTCAACGACCTTTTGGAAAATGGTTATATTGAGAAAAAAGAAGAAAAACATCTTTTTTCAGAAGAAGAAAATAGATTTTTATCTGACCGTTATGTGGTTGGAACTTGTCCTAAATGTGGTTTTGAAAAAGCTAGAGGGGATGAGTGCCTAAAATGTAGCGCTAGTTTTGATGCTATAGAGCTTAAAAATCCAAGATCCAAACTTAAAAACACCCCTTTATCTTTAAAACCTTCAACTCATTGGTATTTACGATTTGATATGTTTAGAGAAAAGCTTCTTTCATGGATAGAGGAAAAGGGATGGAAAGACAATGTTGTCGCGTTTGCTAAAAATTACATTGAAGATCTAAAACCGAGATCAATTACAAGAGATAGCAAATGGGGGATAGAAGTACCTTTAAAAGAAGCGAATGGAAAAGTTTTTTATGTATGGTTTGACGCTCCTATTGGGTATATATCAATTACTAAAGAGTTAGCTAAAATTAAAAATGATCCTAAGCTATGGGAAAAATATTGGCTTGATTCAGAAACAAAGCTAGTACACTTTATTGGCAAAGATAACATTCCATTTCATACAGTGTTTTTTCCGGCTATGTGCATGGGACAAAATACACCTTACAAGTTAGTTGATCAAGTTCCTGCTAATGAATTTTTAATGCTTGAAGGTAAGCAGTTTTCAAAATCAGATGGATGGTATATTGATCTAAAAGAGTTTTTAGAATCTTACTCTTCAGATCAGATCAGGTATTATCTAGCAGCAAATGCTCCAGAGTCTCAAGATTCTGACTTTAGCTGGAAAGCCTTTCAACAAAAATGTAACGGCGATCTTTTAGGAAAGCTAGGTAATCTTGTTCATAGGACATTTGTTTTTACTCATAATTTTTTTGATGGGAAAGTACCCCAATTATCAAATCTTACAGAAGAGGATAAAAACTTCCAAAGAAGATACAAAGAACTTTTAGAACAAATTCAAGCTTGTTATGAGATGTTTTCTTTAAGAAAAGCATCAATGCATATTATGGAACTTTGCCAATTAGCAAATACATACTTTGATCATAAGATGCCATGGAAGTTTGTAAAGTCAACTGAAACGATTGATCAAGCTAAGATTGCAATACATTTATTACTAGACTGTATAAAAAACATTGCAGTGATCTCAAGTCCTATTATTCCAGAAACTTCACAGAAGATATGGAACTTTTTTGGGTATGAAAGTAAATTACAAGATGAGAAATTTGAAAAGGTATTGGCTATGTCATTAGAAGAAGAAAAATCTTTATTAAAACCAGAAGTTCTCTTTACTAAAATCGAAGATGAAACAATTGAAAATGAAATAGCTAAACTGGGCGCTAAAGAAGATAAAGAGTACGAGCCTTTAAAAGAAAATATCTCCTTTGACGATTTTATGAATGTTGATCTTCGTGTTGGACAGATTCTTTCATGTGAAAAAGTACCGAAAAGTAAAAAGCTTTTTAAGCTAGAAGTTGATATTGGAATTGAAAAAAGAACAATTGTCTCTGGTATAGCACAATATTTTACTCCTGAAGATCTTATAGGAAAAAAAGTGCCTATAGTAGCAAATATTCCTCCTGCTAAACTTATGGGTATTGAAAGTCAAGGAATGGTACTTGCTGCATCATTTGAAAAAGAGTTAAAGTTACCCGAAATTCAAGATCTACCAGCTGGTTCTATCATTTCTTAAATGTTTTCCTTTATAATTCTATTTCTATAAATAGCTGTTAATGAGTTACATACCATAGAGTTAAGCTCTATAGCTGTTCACTATAACACACTGTTCACTTTAAAATGAACAGTGTGTTATAGTGAACAGTAGCAAGGAGTGAACAGTGGATGGAAGGTTCCTGATAGGAGAAAAACATTCTGTGTATACAAAGACAGTAAGTATTTATACTGATAAAGCTGCAGTGATTGTATTTTGGTTGTTACAAGAGGGAGTGACAAGGAAGGACTTTTCTATAAGAGAAGTAGCTGTAGCAACTCAAGTTAGTGTTGGATTAGTTCAAAAAGTTTTTAAATATCTAATTAATAAAGGATTATTAAATAGTAGGGGAATAAGAACAAGCAAGAGCTTTTTTATTTCAAAGCCACAAAAGCTTCTAGCTGATTGGATAAAAAATTATCATATTGTTAAGAAATGTAAAATTCGTACTTACAGGTCTGCTTTTACAAGTGTTAATGAAATGATAAGAGCTTTAGATAAATCTGGTTTATCTAAACATGTGACACTTGCATTACATTCAGCAGCTGCAGCTTATTCCTGTAAAAACACTAATATCGAAACTTTAGAACTTTATGTTATTGATAAAGATCAACGCATGAATATTGAAACTGAATTAAATTTAGAAGAACAGGAAAAAGGTTATCAGGTGTTACTTATAGAGCCATACTATAAAGCATTATTGAACCTAGCAGATCAAGAATATCAGGGAGTAAAAATTTCACCTGAAATTTTAACTTTTTTAGATTTATTTCATTTTCCGCTTCGAGGTAATGAGCAAGCTATTTTTATGGCAGAAAGAATTAAGAAGATAAGTCGAATCTTTAAACTAGAGGGCTGAGAATGCTTGTTAAATTAGTAGATGAAGATATTATAATTTCAGAATTTTTAAGATCGGTAGGACCTTGGTCTGATTATATAGTCATTGGTGGTGGATATGCTTTAATTATCTATAAATTATATTTATCTGGCAAAACACTAACTCCTCCTCCAGTAGCAACGCGAGATATAGATTCTCTCGTGCCTAGAAGGGTTACATCAAATATTAAAACCAATATAGCTGAACATTTAACAAATGCTGGTTTTTCCCATGTGTTTAAAGATAGGCATGATCCTGCTACAGAAGCGTATATCAAGGAAATTAATAATCAAGAAATAGAGATTGAGTTTCTTACAGATACATCTACATGAGAGGATAAGACTAAAAATGTTCCTATTGCTGGTATAGTAGCTCAGCCATTGAGCTATCTAACACTTAGTTTGCAAATGACTATGGAATTTACAACAAATTCTAAACAAAAGGGATTAGTAGTGGCCCCTGGAGCATGGATTTTTCATAAGGGACTTACCTTCGTAAAAAGAAAAGAAAAATCCAAAAAATTGAAAGATTTATATGGCATTTGGTATTTGGCAAGCAATTTAGGGAGATTTTCAGAGCAATCTATCAAAGAATTCTATTTCTTAGTTAATCTTTATCCAACTTGGTACAAAACTTTTAAAAAAAATATTGAAGGTTGGTTAGAAGATATTACGCCTGAATATTGGTCTCTTTTAGAATCTCAAGATCCCTATGGAAAGCTAAATAGGCTAAACTTTCTAAATACAATAGGAAGTTTAACTAATGGGAATACTTAACCCAGAGTTTTCTTCTATCAAAGCTTCTTTAAGACCTGTATATCTTTTTTGTATCTGATCGTTTTTGATGCAGATTGCAAGTGCTTTTTTTGAACCAACTAAAGCAACCTGTCTTTTCCCGCGGGTGATAGCAGTATAAAGAAGATTTCTATAGAGAAGTTTAAAATGAGATGTATGTATCGGCATAACGATACAAGGGCATTCCGAGCCTTGGTACTTGTGAACTGATACTGCATAGGCTAGTACCAGTTCTTCTAACTCAGAAAAATCATACTCTACTTCTCTTTTGTCGAAGTTTACATAGAGAATTTGTTCTTCTAAGTCTATTTCTTGTATGGTGCCTACATCACCATTATAAACATTTTTATTGTAGTTGTTTTTGATCTGCATCACTTTGTCTTTTACATGAAAGCGCTTTGTTCCACGAAAAAATGGCTTTTTACTAGGGTTGAGTTTTTCTTGTAATAGAGTGTTAATTGCCTCAATTCCAAGAACTCCTTTGCGCATTGGGCATAATACCTGAATCTGAGTAATCGGATCAAAATTTTTATGCTGGGGTAGATCAGTTGTTACCAGGTTGACTATTTTTTCCTGAATTTTTTCAGGTTCGTTTTCTTCAAAAAACAAGAAGTCAGATTTTTCAGTTTTTAAATAAGGGAACTCACCTTGATTTACTTTGTGGGCATTGACTACAATCATAGATCCTTTTGCCTGACGGAAGATCTCATTAAGCCTTGTTACGCATAAAAGCTCTGAATCTATGAGATCTTTTAATACTGAACCAGGGCCAACTGATGGTAGCTGGTCAATATCACCAACAAAAATTACTCTACAAGCATCAGGAATAGCTCTTAGTAGATGATACAATAAAAATGTATCAATCATTGATGCTTCATCAATGATCAATAAATCTGCTTTTATTTGATTATCCGGGTTTTTCTTAAATCCACCTGTAGAAAAATCATATTCTAATAAGCTATGGATAGTATGAGCTTTTTTTCTTGTTATCTGCTGTAATCGCTTTGCGGCTCTACCAGTTGGTGCGGTTAATACTATTTTGTTTGTAAGCTTTTCAGTAATGGCCAATATAGCATTTGTAATTGTACTTTTACCTGTACCAGGTCCACCAGTGATAAGATGGATCTTTTCAGTTAGGCTTTTGAGTGTTGCAAGCTTTTGGTTTTCTGCAAAATTAATCTGTAGTTTTTCCTCAACCCATGTAATGGCTTTTTCCTGAATAATAGAACGAATTTTAGATTTTGCATTTAGTAATCTATAAACCTCTTTAGCTATAGATTTTTCGGTGTGGTACAGAGTTTTTAAAAATAAAAAATCTCTTTTTAACTCAAGGCGCTCTTCTTTTATAAGATGATCTACTCTTTGCTCAACAAGGTCTTTTTCAACACCTAACATCACATGGCTCATTTCTGTAAATTCTTGCTTGGGAAAACAAGTGTTTCCATCTCCTACAAGTTCCCATAATACATGCTCTATACCAGCATCTACTCTTTTGTTAGATGTAGCTTCTATCCCTAATTGAGAAGCGATCTGATCAGCCATTTTAAAACCTATACCAAAAACATCTTTAGCTAAGCGGTAAGGGTTTTCTCTTACTTTTTCAATGCTTTCTGTTCCATATACTTTGAAAATCTTTTGTGCGTATGCTGGAGTAACTCCACAAGAGCGTAAAAAGATCATAACATCTCTAATAGATCTTTGCTCATCCCAGGAATTTTTAATCGTGTCTACTTTCTTTTTTCCGATGCCTTCAATTTCAAAAAGTCTGTCAGGTGATTCATCTATGATCTTTAATGTTTCTTTTCCAAATGTCTTTACAATTTTTTTTGCATATGCTGGCCCAATACCCTTAATAAGCCCAGACTCTAAATACTTTTGTATTGCATCAACATCACAGGGTCTTTGTATAGAGTATTCTTTTACTGAAAATTGCTTTCCAAATTTTGCATGTTTTATCCACTCTCCCTGACAGCTAATAGTTTCACCAGGCTGTAAATAGGGCATTTGACCTACCACAGTTATTGTTTCTTCTGCATTTAATTTTGCTACACAAAACCCTGTATCAGGAGAAGAAAAGACAATTTGTTCTATTGTTCCAGAGATTTTTTCCATATCAATCCAGCTAAATTGCTTAGATATTAACAGACTTGTGATTTTTAAAAAGGATTTTAGGGATAAATGTTTTTCAATTTGCATGACCATTTAATTTTATTAAACTATTTAGTAGTTTTGTTTTAGTTTAAATAATTTGCATCAAATAATTAAAATGTTATAGGTAAGAAAAAAAGAGTGAATTATTATGGTCGTGCAAATTATTTCCTGGATAGCAATTGTAATCTTATCAGTTAGCTACTGGTTCCAAATCTGGAAAATACATGTTCATAAAGAAGTAAGAGATATCTCATTAACTTATAATATCTTGCTGGCAGTAGGTTTTGGTATACTAGCATATACAGCTTACCAAGAGAACTCTGCAATTTTTTTGGTAAAGCAAGTGATGACAACAGTTCCTGTTGTGATCATTATTTTTCAGGTGATGTATCACAGAAATGATAAATGGCATGATCCTGAGCTTAAAAAGTGCGCTACCTGCAATGGAGAAATTGAACATCCTTGGAAGTTTTGTCCATATTGTGGGAATAATAAGTCTGATCAGCTTTAACGGAAAGGTTTTTCAATTCGATCTATATCACTATAAGAAGCTCTTTGTAAAGCTACAGGGAACAGTCCTGAAAACCACCGATCTTTTATCTGAAGCTTGTGCCATTTTCTGTCTAACGATTTCGGACCAGAAAAGGTGTAAAATAGATCTTTTTCCATATCTTTTACTCGATCAAGATAAAAGTCTCTTAGGATGGGCATATAGTACTTATTAACTAGGTATGCTGTAGCTCTTATTGAAAAGAGAATGCGAGTATAATTTTTTAGTGGGATTTTTTGAGTGTATAATGGCCAGGTAGCTAGAAAAAATACATCCCATTGATTTTTGAATTTTGAAAAAAATTGATTGATATAGTTATCAATTTCATCCCTTGATTTTATAAAAGTACAATCATCTTCTATAATTAGAACATTATTAAGGTTTTGATTGATCGCAAGGTCAAGTGCATTTGCATGACTTTGAGCACAAGCTCTAATGCCGTTTAGCTCATCATAGTAGGCTTCAATACGAGTTACTTTGTCTAAAGGAAGATTGATTTTATTAAATTCATCTTCAGTTTCTTTTTTTCTATCTTCTCTGTGATTTAAATTTATATAGAAGATGCCTTCTATATGATCAAGCGATAATGGATACATAAGCCCCTTTTATGCATATATTATTAGGTATATCATTAGAAAGTATTTGTCAAAAGGAGATGTCCAGAAATATTTTTAATTCATTTGATGAAAAAATTGACATTCTCCCTTGGACAAAAATAGAATATTCCCTATACTTGGTCTTTAACATTCCGGGTTAGCTCAGTGGTAGAGCAGTTGACTGTTAATCAATTGGTCGCAGGTTCAAATCCTGCACCCGGAGTTTTCTTAAAGCAGCTAACAATTTTCTTAGCTGCTTTTTTTTCATAAAAACTTGATCGTTCAATCTAAAGATATTTTTACTTTTAATAGTTAAATTGTATAGACTCTTCCTTCCAATTTACCTCGGAGTAACAAATGGTAGAAGTTAAAGCCCAAAAATCACCTTTTTTTGAAGGAGCATTTGTAAAAGGATCAATCAATGAGAAGATTGGTCGTAAAGCAGCTATTGGAGCCTCTATAGTTATGTATACTGCCCTAGGAGCTTTAGGGTATGTAGCTACAACGTTTTATATTGCAAATACTACTGGAGTAGTTTTTACAACAGCTTTATTGTTTTCTGTAAACCCTCTTAATTTCGGTGTCTGTATATCAGTTGTTTTGATAGCGATGGTTTGTTTTGGTATTCAAAGAAGCATATTTGATGAAGTAGCAAACCCTGAGTTAAAAAAATATTTTGAACTGGCTCATAAAGTAGAGTGGAATGAAAACTTACCAATGTTTAAAGCAGATGTTGCAGAGGATATTGTAGAAAATGGATTGCCAAAAGATTATCCAATTCCTTTAAAAAACAGAATAATTTTCATAAGATTTTTGACTGATTTAGTTAATAACAAAAAGCTTTATGATCATTATAGAAAGCCAATTTCCAGTGAAAATACTAAAAAGCTTAAAATGATGGTTTTCGCTGTATTAAACAAATTAAACTCAAATCAAGATCAAGATGATATAGCACATGTTTATGCCTCAGTTATCGATCAGATATCAAAGGGGTTAAATAATTGCTCAAATGGGATTAACACTAATGTAGAAAAGGTATTCTACGATATTACCTACCCTAAGGGGGGAAACATTGCCTTTAGAGTAAAGCTTTCTGTTCAAAAATATAGAGAAACTGTATTTAGAAAAGCTATCTTGCACTGCATAAAACAATCAAGTAGAGCAGATTACTATTTGACTCATGAAACTGCAACAGTAAGCTATTATTTTGGACACATGGCTTCATTAATGGGCTTACCTAAATCACTTTGTAAAGATGATAGGAATTACAAAGGTTTTGCTTTAAAAGGACAAGAGCAAAATATCATTGATTATTTTAATAGGGAATTTACTGAAGAAAGCATTATTCAACATATAGAAAAGCAGATTAAAGATGTTTATGATCCATCTATTCCAACTCAGTTTTTCACTGATTGGTTAAGAGATCAAGACGCTTATAAAGAAAATCCAGAGAAATTCTTTGATGAAGAGTTTAACTTTAAACGTGAAGCTATTGTATTTCTTCTATCTGAGGTGTTTAAAGACTAGAAATATCACCTTATTCTTTTTACTTGAAAACATGTGTTTGTCCTCTTAAGATCTCAAAGGTTTTTTTAACAACCTTGAGGTACATTATGACTAAATACATGTTTTCAATATTTTTTATGTTTGTCTCTTCAATCTATGCTTTTGATGCAACTATACCAGTTCTTCATCTCCCAGATTATTTCAATGAAGAGACAAAACAACAATTTTTAGATGATCTTGAATATGCTTTACATGAGGTCGGCTTTTTTGCGCTGACTGGAACAGGTGTCTGTCCAACAGTTTTAGATAAAGCGTATGATAATATGAAAGAGTTTTTCTCCCTAGATATAGAAGAGAAAAGAAAATATGTCGCAGCCGATAGCCAAAGAGGCTTTTATGAAGGGGAGTCAGCAAAAGGAGAAAAGGGAGTTGATCTCAAGGAGTTTTTTGGAATAGGAAGAGAGCTTTCAGATGAAGATCTACTAAAGCTTAGCTATGGAAAAAACTTATATAAGAACATATGGCCGAACAACCTATTTAAAGATAACCTTTTAGATTTATATAACAATTTAGATTCCTGCAGCTACCAAATTGGTTCAGCTATCGCCGAGCTTTTAGGTAAGGATTCAGAGTATTTAAATTCTATGACTAAAGAGGGCGATGTTTTAATGAGAGCTCTTTTCTATCCTGCTTGCCCACCAAAAGATGCTACATGGGGAGCTGAACATACTGATATCGATTTATATACAATCTTACCAAGAGCATCAAGTAGAGGTTTGCAAGTTTTAAATAAACAAGGACAATGGATTGATGTCATTGTTCCTGATGGAGCTTTTGTTATTAACTGTGGTGACTTATTAGAAAATCTTTCTAATGGATATTTTAGAAGTGCAGTTCATAGAGTTGTTGATAATGGTTTAAATCAAGATCGTTATTCTCTTGTGTTTTTCGTGCATCCTAGATCTGAAGATAGAATGGATCCTCTTGCTAAATTTATTGAAATGGCAGATGGAAACAGACACTATGCGAATGCAACCCGAATGGAGCTTTTAGCTGAAAGATTGATTGATATGAAAGTTGCATCTTATGACCTGATGGAGTTTTTTGTTGAATCAGGAGCTATTGAAAGACTTAAAGAAGTTGGTAGGTTTTCTACTAAAGCAAAACAAGTACTTATAGAAGCAGGGTTTGATATAGAATAAAAAAAGCTCGGAGAAATCCGAGCTTTAAGATTAACGGGTTTTTACATAACCATCAGCTAAACCTTTGGCAGATCCCCACCAAGGCTCACCTTTAAAAAACACTGCATCCCCATGACCAAAACGACGGTAGTCACCATTTTTAGTTTCTAAAACCATTTGTCCACCTTTTGTATAGAAGAAAAATGTTACCTCAGGAGTGTCTTCTGCTATTTGCATAGCTTCTCTTCTAGAAATATTTTTCTTAATAAAAAGAACGTCAGACCAATCTGCATTTTTATACTGAGCTACATTATCAATTTTCTCGAAATTTTCATTAATTGGTTCTTCATAAAAAGGTATTTGGTTTGTTATGTCATTCTTCGGCGTCCAGGTTGGATTTCCAGGGCATGTTCCACAATTTCCCTTATTACAAGATGCTGAAAGTGATGAAAGTGCAAAGACGATTGCACAACTAGAAAAGATTGCTTTTTTCATAGTAAACCTCATGGTTTTTATTTAATAAAAACTATCTCAAAAATTATTGAGGATAGGTTTTATCATTCACTTTAAAAAATTAATAAGTCAACTGAAAAGAAAATTAAAATAAATTATTAACTTTCTTTAGTTTTAAACATTTTAAGTAAGAAAATGAATATGACAAACATGAATATTCCATCTAAAACATACATTACAGGCAAAAGTAGGCTAGAAGATGTTTTGATAATGCTTAGTGTAAATACTGCTAAACTTGTGACTAATAGATTTGTCATCTGCATAAACGCAGATGTATGAGCTTTATCTCTCGATACATCCAATGCATGTGCAGATGCATTTGTGTAGATACTAATTATCAAAATAAGTAGCAGAAGTGTTGGGATAAATAAGGTAAGCGTATTGATAGCTCCTTGAGAAAAGGCTAGCAACATGATTACTGAGATAATAAAATATAGGCAGATCGAAGTTGCAAGAGATATGTTATAAGGCAACTTATACGTAACAAAACTTACTAAAAGAGAACCTATAGCCATTCCAAATGGAGGGATAGAAGCCCAGCTTCCATATTCTTCGGCAGAAAGGCCTATCTGATCCATTCCAATAAATGGCCCTTCAGCTTGAAATAGATAAAAAGTAGCAGTTGAAAGCCCCATTAAAAGACCTGATAAGACAAGATATCCCTGCTTAGCTTTATTTTTATATGTATTTACAATTTTAGATATTTTTAAGTGAGAATGATCTTTTTCAAGCAATGTTTCAGGTAAGAAACAAGTAATTAGACAAACAAATATAGAGTAGATAAGCATAGCGATAAAGCAACTTTCCCAGCCTAAGATTTCAGTAAGATAACCACCGACAAAAATAGCAATACTTGGTAAAACTCCAAATGAAAGGAGTATAAGAGAGATTTTCTTTTTGGCTTTTAATGAAGAGTAAGTATCTGTAATCAATGTAAATGATAAAGTTAAACCTCCTGAAGATCCAATAGCAGCAACGATACGGCCAAATAACATCAGTGAAAATGAAAGGGAATATGCAGCAATAAGACTTATTAAAGATCCTACTATACTCAAAACACTTGTGGTATATATTGCAGGTTTTCTTCCTTTAGCTTTTGCAATAGGTCCATAGATTAGCTGACCAAAGGTATATCCAAACAAAAATAAAGAAATTAAAAGCTCAGCAGTATCCCCTGATACATTAAAATCTTTTGCCATGCCAGGAAGAGCTGGAGTAAATAATACACCCAATACTGCGGAAAAAGAAACGAAAAAAAATAAGATCCAAATCTGAGGTTTCATAATTTTTATCTATAAAAATAAAAATGTTTTTAAGCAAGGCAATATATCTTAAGTAACTCATCTTTAATATTATCTAATATGCTTTGATCTTTTGAGTGGAAAACCATTCCAAGGTAGTGATTAGATTGATATTCAAACCGTGTTGAGAATAAAGCTTTTGGAGTTAGACTATCTACTTGAGTAATAAACTGCTTAGATGTGAAGAAAAGATAAGCTTCTTCTTCAGTATACTTAGATTCTTTGGTTGTTAAAAGCTGAGAGAAAAGCTTTTTTATGATTTCTAAAGGCACTTGAACTTGTAGTTCAAGTGGGTTTATAGAATAAAAAAATGTTTCTAAAAACTTATGATCAAGACCTTTTTGTTCAATGTAGACTCTTTTAAATTCATAGAATACTTTAAATTGTTCTAATAAAATTGTACCGTTGCAAATTTCAATAGGTCCCAAAGCTTTTTCTAAGTGTTTTAGTAGGTTCTCTTTTGAAAAAAGAATTGAAGGAAAAACTTCGGCAATATTTTTGTTTTTAATTACTTTAACTTTTATATATGCTGATACCTTGGGTGTTTTCTTGTTCACATATTCAACAATCTGCTTTCTTTCTTGAGCTAAAGTGATTGTTTCACAAGATTTTATGAGTTTAGAAAGAGGGGGATGATGAGCTTTTTCTAAGTAGACAATTAGAATCTTAAAATGCCAGTAGTCAGCTTCTTCGTTTTCATAGCAAAACCACATTTGGCTAGGATCAGAAAGGTATTTTATTTTATCTGCTAAAAGGAAAATAGTTGAGTTATACTCTTTTTCACTTAAAGAGTTAAAAATAGATGGTATCAAATCTTTTTCTCTTCCTATAAGCTCATCAGAGATCCTGGTTTTAATTTTTTTTATTTCTTTAGCAGATAAAATGCTATTTGTGCTTTCAAGCTCAATATAATGGAAACGAATGAACTCTTCTTTTTTGAAACTAAAATAGGATCCCTTAACAGGCTGCATGCTAGAGTTAATTTTTTTAATAGCTTTTGAAATGTCTAGCTCTCTTAACGCAATAGGTTTGCACTTTGGGATAATAAATAATAAGCAGTATATTTTCTTTTCTCCAAACGGATAGCTTATTTTAGAGGGGAAAATTCGTGTTTGTATTTCAGAAGTCTTTTGTGCTTTTTCTTTTAGAAGGTAATAAGTATAGGCAACTTTAGAGAAAAGCCTTGTAGGTCTTTTGATACAAAAGCTTTCTTTACACTGAATTAGAAATTCGTGCATTAAGCTAAAAATCTCTTCATTCGATAAATTTGGAAATTTTGCAGTAAGTTGGATTAAGTCATTAAATATAGAAGAAATTTTATGTGAAAAAGTTGTAGGGGATTTATGGATGATAAATGATGCAAATACTCTTGATTTAAGTCCTAATAACACTTGTTGTTTGATTAAAGGTAAAGTACGATTAAGAAAATGAATATCAATCTTTTTTTCTATGAAAACCGAAGCTTCTGAGTATATAAATGGCTTTCTTTCATTTTCTAAAATTTTAAATGAAAAATTATGAAAGGATGCTAATTGCAGATGACTTTCTTCCAAGAGATTCTTTTTTATAACTTCTAGGAAAAAGGCTTCTACCTTAAAGTTTTTCTTGGGTAAAGAGATAAAACTTACAGTCCAGATATCAGGGGCTTTTTTACAAGGAAACCAAAATATTACAGGTTCTTTGCTTTTTAACCATTGATTTGTTGCCGAAAGGTCTAATACTGACTCAGGCATGATCTTTAGAAGTTTGTGTTTAATGTTTTCAATTTGTAGGTCAAAGAGATCTGTTTTAGATTCAAAATAGTGATATGGGATTATCTGCAGAAAAGATCGTCCAGGATATAAAGAGACTGTTTTTTTATCTTTATCAGCCATGGCAATTTTTTTCATTTTTTGGTCATCTTAAAGGTTTGTTTTTTCCTTGCAAAGAAGTTTTTTTAAAAAATTAAAATAATTTCTAGATAAAAACTGCTCTCTTTTGCATAGTGTTGTTCAAAAAAATATGGAGGCCAAAATGTCGTCTTATATATCCGGTGCAGCAAAAAAAGTTACTACTTACTTTAGAAATTCCGGTTCAACAACGACTGGAGGAATCGCACCACAAAAAAATAAAGATAAAACACCTAGCCCTAATGTTTCTCCTCAATATAAAATTGATACAACAGGTGCTGAACCAGATGTGTTTTCAAGAGGAGCATCTCCTAGAAATGATTCTTCTGATAGTCCTTTTGTTGTTGACTTAGATGATATAAAGATGTCTTCTCCTTCTAGAAATTCTAGAAGTTCTTCTAGAAACTCAATTAGTAGAACGTATGTGAAAGTAGGAGAAAATGGAAGAATACATAGCGCTCCAACAACTCCTACTGGAAGAAGAAGTAAGATGACTTTTCATCCTAAGCCAATAGATCAATTTAATGGAAAAAGATATTCTTTTTCATTTAGTAAGACAAATGACTCAGATTCAGATAGTCATTTCGATACTTTTTCAAGAAGTACATCTGGAAATAGTTCAAGAAGAAACTCAACGGGAGGCTATCCTTTTGAGACTCATAATGGGATGGACACCTATACTTATAATACTAACGAAGGACAATTTCCTGAAAACTGTGAGTTTGATCCACAGGCAAACATAAACAATCCTCAGTATGATTTTCAGCCTGAAGGTGTGCCAAATATAGCGAATAAAGCAAATGACCTTCTTTTTGAAAAAAACTATTTTTCAGTTTTTTTAGGTTTGATTTTAGTAACTCTAAAAAGTATTGGCATTTTGATTTACTATTCAAAAATGCCGTTGAGCACTGAAATTTTTCTAAACGCTTCAATTGCATCTACCTTACTATTTTTAATTACATTAAGAGAATACACTGTAAATGCAAAAAAACCGGTAAGACAAAATTTTGATGGTTTAGAAGCTTCACATAAGTTTTTGATTGTGGCAAATGCTTTGCTTGCTCTGCAATGGTTATTTACTAATCTACTAACAAGAAATCCATACCTATGTCTATTTTTAGCTGGATGGTCAATTTACAGATCTGTATCTCACTATTCACAATTGAAAAAAATGGACGATACCCTAGAAGAAGTGCAGATAAATATGAAACATGGTTACCAACAAGCGTTTGTATAAAATTTTTTTCTAGTGTATTCTAGATCCTAAAAATTGGAGAAAACATGACTACAGCCTCTATACCTATAAGTAAGCATAACTATCAATTTTTAAATGCAAAGTTAAATGAAAATGGAAAGAATGCTTACTATAGTCAACAAAAATCTCTTGTTATAAGTATTATTTATGGGGTTGGAGTAGCTTTCTTTATGTCTGCAAGCAAGCTTAACAGTGCTTTTAGGCTGTTTCTTGCTGTACTATCGGCTCAAAAGCTTTATGATTTAAGTTGTGAGCGAAAAGTAAACTTAGAATCTACAGGTAATATAGATCTTACCCACTGTAGAGACTCTTTGGAATATTTACTTGTTGTAAATATTCTTTTAACAATTAGATGGGTTGGTACTTTCTTTTTAAGGCAGACACCGATGGTAGTGGGTTTTGCTTTATTTTATGGGGTATTTATTTATAGATATATCCAACATATCAAACAGTTTGATAAAGAATATCATACCTATGTGAGCTATCAAAATTCTGAAGTTTAGTAAATAAAGACTTTTTTGATCTAGGTTTCATCTTCCTAACCAGGTAAACAAAAGCTATTTAATAAATTAAAAATAAAAGACATAAGAGACTTTTAGTTTTTTTGGAGTATTTGTTTTTATATAGATAAATTTGCTATAGAAAAATCATGCGTGCACAAGTACTAAAAAGTTCAAACAATTCTCTTGAGCTTCAAGAGGTCAAAAAACCTTTGCCAAAAGATAACCAGCTTCTTTTGAAGGTAAAAGCTTGCGGGATTTGTAGAACTGATCTTCACATCAAATACAATGAGCTTGAAAATCCTTCATACCCGATTATTTTAGGGCATCAAATTGTAGGAATTGTAGAAGAGATAGGGAAAAATGTATCGGGATTTAAAATTGGTGATAGAGTTGGAGTGCCTTGGCTTGCTAACACTTGTGGTAAGTGTGAATACTGTATAAGTCAAAAAGAAAACCTTTGTGAAAAAGCTTTATATACGGGTTACACCTTAAACGGTGGGCTTGCAGAGTACGCTGTTTCTTATGCAGATTACACTTTTCATCTTCCAAAGGATTTCTCAGATGAAAAAATTGCACCTTTGCTTTGTGCTGGACTGATTGGATATAGGGCATATAAAAAAGCTAACCCCGAGTCCTCATTAGGATTGTATGGGTTTGGCTCTGCAGCTCATATATTAACTCAATTAGCTGTCTTTGAAAAAAAGAAAGTCTACGCTTTTACTAAAGAAGAGGATCTAAAAGGACAAAAGTTTGCAAAAGATCTCGGGGCAGTGTGGGCTGGGGCTTCAGAAGACTTTCCTCCAGAAAAATTAGATGCAGTGATTATTTTTGCACCTGATGGAAAATTAGTACCACAAGCATTAAAGGTCTTAAAAAAAGGAGGGCGATGTATTTGTGCTGGTATACATATGTCCGATATTCCCTCTTTTCCCTATGAAGATCTATGGAATGAAAAGAGAATTGAATCTGTAGCCAATCTTACCAGAGAAGATGGTAAAGAATTCTTTTCTTTAGTAGAAAAAGCCAATATCAAAACAACTGTTACAACCTACCCTTTAGAAAAGTCCAATAAAGCTCTTGAGGATCTAGAAATGGGAAAAATTAATGGTTCTGTTGTTGTGTTGATTTAATAACAATCTAAACTCTTGTATTTATTCTAGTTCACTGTTTTAGAGGGAATTATTTTTTCAAATTTTACATACAAATAAAAATTTAGTTTTATAAGATATTTTACCTTAACTCATGGAGGTTTAGATGTATGTTCCTTCAATTAATTCAAATCTCACGTTTTCTTCTTCTTTAAGAATGCAAGACGAAACAACTTGAAGAGTGATATTGTTTTCAGAAGCAATTTTTTCCAGTAGTTTTGGGTGTCCTAAATCAGATGAAAAACCAATTAGAATTTTGCCATTTTTCTTTAAGTGATTTTTAGCTGTTTTTAAAAACTTAGCTGTTGCTCTGTAACCAGGGTCAAATACCTGAGTTTCTATTAAATCAATTTTGGTCCCTGAGTCAAGTAAACCGAAAGGCAATAACCAAAAGATATAATCAAAATTTTTACTTTTTGGAATTGGATCTAAAACATCGCCATTATATGTTTGAACTTGATCTCCCACAGAGAGATTATCAGCATTCAATCTAGTGTTGTTTGTTGCATGAATATTAATATCTGTTGCGCATACATTGGTTTTTGGATTTGATGATGCAATATGGCAGCTAATAATTCCTGAACCACATCCAATTTCACAAAAATCAGAAGGGTTTTTCATATACTTAATAAGTTCAGTTGCAAACCAAGCACTTGAGGGGAAAATACCGGGATGAAAAACGTTAGAATCTATTATGAATTCTTTATCTAAAACTGTTGTAGTTTCTTCTTTTATCTTAGCGCGTTTTTCTAAAAGTTTTAAAGTTTGTTTTATTCCTTCAATTCGAGGATTGTCGAAATTTAGTAGCTGAAAAAGGTACTCTTTTCCCTTTTCATGATCAAAACGGTTGTTTGTTTTGAGTTTGGATTCAGCGTCTATTGAAAAATTAATTCTATAATATCTTCTTAACTCAAAATAAACGTTTAATTCATTAGGTCCAAAACCACCGCATAAACAGATGTTGTTTAAACCTTTACTAAGAAGAAAGTCAATTTTTTCTTTATAAGAATCAAAGCTTTCTGCTTTTCCCTTGCCTTTACTATTATCTATGATTATCGAGTTATTCTTTTGTTGCATAATTGCAATTAACTTCGGGTCCTTAATAATATCAAATTTTGAATTATCTAGTGCCAAGTCTATAGAAAAATGGCTATTTGCATATTCAATATCACTGATCTTAATCTGCTTAAGATCATTTAAGTGTAGGTTTTTTGTAGATGGAAATATGTCTTTTAATTGTTTAATTATTGGTTTAGCTGTTTCAATACTTCTAAACGAAAAATGTATCGAAGGTACAAAGCCATACTTTTCTGCTCTTTGTTGCATTGATCTAACTTTTTCGATTTTTTTCGCATCTTCTAAAGTATATTTATCCGCATAAATACCAATATATATCTTTATAAAAGGGTCTTTTATTTTATTTTCTAATTCAGCAGCAATTTTATCGATATCTTCTAATGAATGAGGTTGTAATTGATAATAGTAGTGTTTCTCTTTTTCTAAATAATGTTGGAATTTTTCATTTTTGGTTTTTAAATATTTCTCATTAGACTTATTTCCTTTGATTTTCATCGGAACTCTTTCAGTAATCTCAATCCCAAACTTTGCTATCTCTGAAATTTTATTTGGATTATTGGTGATCAGCCTAACTTGCTTTATATCTAAATCTGATAAAGCTTGTTCTGCTTTTTCATATGTTCTTTCATCAGGTAAATGACCTAGAAGTACATTAGATTCAAAAGTATCATAGCCTTTGTGCTGAAGTTCATAGGCTTTTATTTTTTCAAATAATCCAATGCCTCTTCCTTCTTGCCTTAAGTAAATTAAAACACCGCCTTGATCTTTAATCATATCTAAAGATTTGTTAAGTTGATTTCCACAATCACACTGAAGACTTCCAAAAATATCGCCCGTAAGGCATTCGCTGTGAATTCTTACTAGAACGGGTTTAGAGATATCTAAATTTTTTGTATATAGAACCACAGTTTCTTTGTTAGGAAGGTCTGAGTATACCCTAATGTTAAAAGGTCCATGGTTAGTATTTATTTTAGATTCTGTAAATACTTTATTTTTGAACATATCCCACTCTCCTTTAGAAGGAAGTTATTGAAAATAAATGTTTTATAATTTTTTCAAAAGTATTATCTTATGTTGTTAATTAAATTTCAATAGTTAAAAATAAATTTATAATGTAAGACTTTTATAAAGTTGAAGTTTTTTTTCTTTTTATAAATGGTAGTGTAAGAAGGAAAATTAAAGCTGAAATAGGAAGCATTACAGTAAATGCTGCTGAATTTCCAGTTTTATAAGTAATTAATGTAGCGACTAAAGGAGATAAACCACCTATAACGCTATCAGCAATATTAAAACTAAAACCTAAACATGTATACCTTACTGAAGTTGGATATAACTCTGCTAGGATGGAGGGTAAAAAAGAAAATTGAATAATCAAAACTGTAGCTAAAAGCACAACAAAAATACTTGATAAAAGAGCATTTTCAATACTTATTGAAAGATATAAGGGTAAAGATAGAATAATAGTTAAAAAGGCACTTAGTGAAAGGATATAATTGGTGTTGAGACGTTCTCCTAAGTAGCCAAGCGTAGGCATCATAAAAGTTATAAATAAGAGTACAAGAAAATATAGTGTTAAAGTTTCTTTTATATTTAGGTTTAAGATTTCTTGAGAATTTTCAACGAGAAAAAATGCAAGAAGGAAAAATCCAACAACTTCAAATACTGAAATCAATATGCCCTGTATAATATCTTTTTTGTGGTACAAAAAGCTTTTTTTTATTGGATTTTTAAGAACGTGGTGTACTTCTTTTAAATGCTCAAAAGAAGAGCTTTCTTCTAGTTTTTTTCTTATGAAAAAGCCTGAAACACCTATCATACCTCCTATAAAAAAAGACAATCTCCATCCCCATGTAACTAATTGTTCATGTGTTAATAATTCCTCAAAGAGCAAAATCTGAACCATGCTTATTAACTGGCCAATTTGTGGCCCAACAAATAGGTAGCTACATAAGTATTTTCTTCTCGAAGGTTTAGCCGATTCATAAAGGTAGCAAAGAGCACCAGGGAGTTCTCCTCCAGCTGGAATTCCTTGAAAAAACCTCATTATTGCTAAATAAATCATAGAAAAAAAAGCCCAGCTTGAGATATCGGGCATAAGCGTGATTAAAAAACTAGGAAAAGCAACCAAAAGAATTGTCAACATGAAAGATTTTTTTCTACCAAGTTTATCGCCAAAATAACCAAAAATAAGCCCACCAATTGGTCTTGATAAAAAACCAATAAATAGAATTAGAAAAGCATGAGAAAGTTCAGTTAGAGACAAAGATAAATCAAAGTAAGACTTTGATATTATTGGAGCCCAATATATAAATTGGTAGACTTCATACCATTCTAAAATCCCACCAATAGTGATTGGGAAAATTATTTTTCTTTCATTTGCATTCATAGATGCTAAAAGGTTTTTATTTTTCTTTTAACATAAGGCACAAATTAATGATTCATTATTTTGAAAGAACGTATATAACATATGGAGAACTAGTGATTTCACTTTTCCATTTAAATGGTTCTTCTTTTTTTCCTAATGGATAATGGATTTTTTGTGTTTTAAAAGAGGTTTTTTTAAAACATTCAAGATAACAGGATTCAGGCCAGTAGTAATCTGTGAAAATTGTGTTTAGTTCTGGCACGCGGACTTTTACTTTTTTTCCTGGCGATAAACTATTATTATCCGAGAATTGTGTATCTAAGACTAACCATTCGCCAGAGTACATATTGTTACTACCTGTTAGTATGATAATAATACCCTTGTTGTTTAATAGCTTTTTAGCTTCTGTTAGATATTCAACGATTTTTTCCTTTGAAGACAGCTCAAATAAAACAAAGCTAGAAAAAATGATGTCATAATAATTTTCCTTTAACACTTGTTTTTCTTTTTCGAGAAATTTAAACTGTATTTCAGGGAAATGTGATTTTGCTTGATTGATCATTTCTTTTGATACGTCTACCCCTGTAACATTAAGGTTTAACGTTGATAAAAAATATGAGGAAATCCCTGTACCACAGCCAAAGTCTAAGGCTTTTTTGCCTCTAGCATATTGGTTTATAAGATCACGGATATCTCTAAAACCAAGATATCTAAAAGCGCAATTAATTGTTTTAGTATAGTTTTCTGCTTCTTTTGAAGTTTTGTCAAAATGTGAATTATAATATTCCATTTTTACCACCTTATTAATTTTCTAATTTAATGGTTTTTGCAGTATAACAAGCTTTTATTTAAGAGTATATACGGTGAATGATAAAGAATATATGATTACTGTTCAATGTTAAATGGTTTTTTTGTGTTTTTATTTATTTTTAATTTAATTTGTAATTAAATGGTTTGTTAATTATAGATAAAATTAATTATGGATAATAAAAAAGTACTATTAACTGCGGGTCGTGCTTATCCTTGTTTGGATTTAGCTAGAAGAATGAAAGAAGAGGGACATACTGTATATGTATGTGATCCTTATTTCTTTCATATGTGCTGTATGTCTAATAGTGTGGCTAAAAGCTTTGTAGTTGCTAGCCCAAGGCATAATAGTAAGCAGTTTGTAGATGATGTCTATAAGATTGTAGAAAAATATGAGATTGACCTTGTAATTCCTATTTTGGAAGAGACAATTCATTTAGCTAAGGAAAAAGAGAAGTTTGATAAAATAACAAACTTATTTTGTGATAGTTACGATAAACTACTGAGGTTACATAATAAATGGACCTTTACAGATTGGATAAGTAAGTTAGGTTTTGATATTCCTGTTTCTGAGTTAATTGTGAATGAGGCTAGAAAGGAAAAAAGTGATCTACAGTATCCTTATATTCTAAAGCAGACATTTTCTAGAGCATCTCAAGGGGTACATTGGATTTATGAAGAAAGCGATTTAGATGGGATTGCTTTTTGTAAGGACAATCCTTTTATGGCTCAAGAGCTTGTAGATGGAGAAAGGTATTGCACCTATGGAATTTGTCATGAAGGAAAGCTTTGTGCATTTTCAGTTTATCCAGTAAGGCATTCGATAAAAAACACTTCGTGTTTAACTTTTCATCCTGAGGATCATCCTGGGATTTTGCAGTGGGTTTCAAAGTTTGCAGAAAAGATTAACTATACAGGCCAGCTTTGTTTTGATTTTATTGAGAAGGAAGATGGCACTTTATATTGTATTGAGTGTAACCCAAGGACTACATCGGGGCTTCACTTGTTAATTGATGAAAAAAACATCGTAGATGCTTTTTTTCATCAGATAGATTTAGTTCTTTCTGAAAACAAACGATCTAAGCAATTAGGAACAGGAATGATGATTTACGGTTGGAGATCGGGAGGTCTTAAGAATTTTTTCAAGGTTCTTTTTGGGGCTAAGGATGTTCTTTTTTCTAGAAAGGATTTAAAGCCATTTGTATTTCAACCTTTACTTTTTTTTCATATTATTTGGAAGTCAATTAGAACTAGAAAAAATCTATCTAAGATTTTTACGTATGATATGGATTTTGAAAGTCAACATATCGATGAGGATTTTGAGCTATTTTCTCAAGATTAAGCTTTTATATAATCTAGGTAGTTGAGAAATTAGATATAGAGGGATACTAAGGATGTTATTCCGCAAAGATAGTTGAGTTTGTGAAATTCGCACTCCAAGAGGAATATTTTTTTCATCCATAAATTGTTTTAAAGACCTTAGCCTTCCTGTTTTTCCAGATTTCACTTCAATAGGGATGATATGTGAACCTATTGTAGATATGTAATCTACTTGAGCGGTTGAAGATTTTTGTTCTCTCTGCCAGTAAAAAAGAGATTGATTTTCGATAAACGAAGAATAAGCTAATAGCTCTTGACCAACAAATTGTTCTGCTAATGCGCCTTCATTTATTAATAATAGATTGTCCTGAAAGATAGCCTGGGCATCTGTTTGTAAAGCTTTTTGTAATAGACCAATATCTAAGAATAAGAGCTTAAATTTTTTTTCATTTACTTCTGCTTGTAAAGGAATTCCATTTCCTTTGGTTGAAAAGACTTGGTTTAATAATCCCGCATGTCTAAGTTCTAACAGAGCTTTTTTCAATTCTCTAGAACGTATGTCTTGATCTATTTTAATGTATTTAAAGTCCTTGGTTATAAGGGAAGGCGCTTTTTTAAAGAATAAATGAAGTGTTTTATGGTCGCTTTGAGATGCGTACTTCCCAAAGTCATTTTGATAGGTTTCAAGTAAAAAACTTTGGATGTTCTGACTTTTGGCAAAAGATTTGCTTTGAATATATGTATAAATGCTTGCTGGCATCCCTCCAATAATAAAATATTCTTTCACGAATTTTATTAAGTGATCGTGGATAACGGGAGCTAAAGGGTTTTCTAAATCAACTTTCTGTAACTCATCGACAAGACGTTGTTGATCGATAGCTTTTAAATATTCAATAAAAGACAAAGGCCTTAAAAACATAAATTGTACTCGACCAACGGGGAAGGAGAATTCATGGTCATTTAATACGAATTCTAAAAGAGAGCCTGCAGCAATTACATGAAGCTCTGGCATTTTTTCTTTAAAATACCTTAAGGACTGTAAAGCTCTTGGACAAAGTTGTATCTCATCAAAAAATAAAAGGATTTTTTTAGGTTGGATATCTACGTTGTATTTAAGCTCAAGTTGAGAGATTATTTTTTCTGGTTCAAGTGTTTCAAAGATATTTCGAGCTTCTTCGTCTAGCTCAAAATTTACTGTTAAATGTTTTTGGA
>Ga0180430_10000964_pt1 | contig 29720 bp, 19 predicted proteins | sample SS_ome_9_FD_132999 | JGI IMG/M metagenome (GOLD analysis project Ga0180430, IMG submission 132999) | Hypersaline lake sediment archaeal communities from the Salton Sea, California, USA - SS_1_S_2 metaG | ecosystem: Environmental > Aquatic > Non-marine Saline and Alkaline > Hypersaline >... | reverse complement strand
TTCATCTCTCCGGTCGTGTCCAGCACGATCTTATAGAATTTCCGGTGCTCCTGCCGGCAGTATTTCAACGGACCGGAAATGTTCTTCTCTTCTGAAAGGTGCATGTTTATCAAAAATCAATGTAAATTTGGTTCACATTGTTCTGATGAATCAGCAGGAATGAAATATCTTACAACGAAATAACGAGCTATAGCATGCTATTATGAATACTTCCCGCGAACAGACAGTTGTACTCAGCTTTTTCCGATTTCATACCAGGAAATACCTTTGGGCCATGTCGCGCATGGTATTTGTACCCATGAAGCTGAAGGAAGATAGCAGGATCTCCTTCTTTAAGATGCTGGGAACAGGTGGAGGGTATGGCTACAGCTTTACACCTGATTTTTCCACCTATGCCTTGCTGACAGTATGGGAGGGCGAAGATGAAGCGAAGCAATTTGAATCAGACAGCGATGTGATGCGTCGCTTCCACCGAAAAGCCAGGGAAGTGTATTCGATTTTCATGCGGCCGGTGCAGTCCAGGGGCAAGTGGTCGGGCGTAAGTCCGTTCACCCCGGTTCAGCCGCATGATGAGAAGGCTCCAATGGCGGTACTTACCCGCGCGTCGCTGAAACCATACTACTATCTGCCTTTCTGGAGCAGGGTGGGAAAGGTAAGCAGATCGCATGCATCCTCACAGGGTACATTGTTTACCAAGGGGGTGGGGGAACTGCCGTGGATCAACCAGGCTACTTTTTCCGCATGGGAATCCTTCAGCGACATGCAGGCATTTGCCTTTGGTGCGGGTACCCCACATCTGGAGGCCATTCAGAATGCCCGTAAGCGAAAAGGGTTCAGGGAAGAGTTGTTTGCCTGGTTTATACCTTTGTTTACCAGGGGCTCCTGGAAGGGTGAGCAGCCCATATAATTTTTTCCGGTAAATATGCATGTAACCCCTGCATGCTATCTTCAAAATGTATATTTTTAGGAAATTCTGATTTTTAAAAGGATTGAACCCGGAATACATGGAACTTGGGATTCTAAGAGATATCGTCATTATTTTTGCCCTGTCGACAGGTGTGAACCTTTTGTTTACGCGACTGAAGGTCCCAACTGCGGTGGGGTACCTGCTGACAGGGATTGTGGCCGGGCCGCACCTGCTGGGACTGGTGAAGGGAGAGCATCAGATTGAGTTGCTGGCAGAAATCGGGGTGGCCCTGCTGCTCTTTACCATTGGGATGGAATTTTCCCTCAAGCACCTGTTGCGGATCAGGAGGATAGTCTTTGCAGGAGGATTCCTGCAGGTGTTTATCACGGCCCTGGTGTTCTACCTGCTCTCAATGTTTTATGATCTTTCCTGGCAGTCGGGTGTTTTTATTGGTTTCCTTGCGGCCCTCAGCAGCTCTGCCCTGGTGTTGAAACTACTACAGGAGCGATCGGAGCTTACTTCCAATTATGGCAGGACCGTGCTGGGTATCCTTATTTTCCAGGATATCCTGCTGGTGCCCCTGTTGCTTTTCGCCAATATATTATCTGAAGCAACGGTTAATCTTTCCAGGGAAATACTATTGCTGGGCGTAAAAACGGTCTTTATCATTGCACTGGTGTATGCGGGGAATAAATGGATCCTTCCCAGGTTGCTGCACCAGATTGCCCTTGCGAAGAACCAGGAGCTGTTCATGATGAGCATTTTCCTGATCTGTTTTTCGATCGCCCTGCTTACCTCCTCGCTGGGTATGTCCATTGCCTTCGGGGCATTCCTGGCCGGTTTGATGATTTCTGAATCGGAATACAGTCATAATGCTTTCGCCAATCTTCTTCCCTTCAAGGATACTTTTACCAGCTTCTTTTTCGTATCGATAGGAATGTTGCTTGACGTTGAGTTCGTTCTTCAGAATACGACACTGATCCTGCTGACGGTTGTATTGGTAATCACGCTAAAAACGATCATCGCCGGTGGTGTGGGGTTTATTCTTGGCCATACCTTCAGGGGTACAGTGATCGTTGGACTGGCCCTGGCGCAGGTGGGGGAGTTTTCCTTTATCCTGGCTAAGATCGGACACAGTTCTGAAATTATCCCTTCATTCTATTACCAGCTGTTCCTCGCGGTGGCTGTGATCACAATGGCCCTGACGCCCTTCATGATGAAATTGTCGCGCCCACTGGCCGACCTGTTCCTGAAGTTACCACTTCCGGATGTGCTGGTAGAGGGATTGTTTCCCCTGAAGCAGGTCACGATTCCCGAAATGAAAAATCACCTGGTCATTATCGGGAAGGATGCCAGCGCCATGAAACTGTCGCTGATGGCCAAGCATTTCGACCTGCCACATATTTCCATTATTTTCGACCCTTCCCTGGCACGGGATAAAATGGAACAGGGCGACAAGGTGATCTATGGTGATGCCGTGAATGAACCGATTCTTTTGAATGCGAATGTGGACAAGGCCGATGTGGTGGTTATTTCGGTGGGGAATATCATTCCTTCCATGGCCATCATTGAGAAGGTGAGAAACCTGAACAAGCATGTACGCATCCTGGCACGTGCAAAGGAAATGCAGAACGTGGGACAATTGTATAAGCTGGGGGCCGACCAGGTACTGCCTGAAAAACTTGAGATTGCGATCGACCTCTTTAACAGGGTACTGTTGGAAAAGCTTTATTCTTCAAGGGATATCAACAGGATGCTTACCTATATCAGGAACAGTCACCTCGGAGAATTCACCGAAAAAGACAAGGTGAATGTGCCATCCCTGCTGGACGATCTCACCACGATCAATATTTCTGCAATAACATCAGAACCGGGGTCAGGGGCAATCGGCAAAACGATCCGCGAACTGGAGATCAGGAGCAAGACCGGCTCCACGCTGCTGGCCATCAGGCGGGGTGACGATGTTATCGAGCACCCGGGCCCGGGAACAAAAATTGAAAGCGAAGATGTGCTGTACCTCATGGGTGACCTGGAGCAGGTCAACCTGGCACGCGAATTATTCAGCAATGACCTGGCCCGTGGGTAAACTATGATTGTTAAACATTGTCAATTTCTGGACTTGGAATGGTTTATTCAGTAATTTGTTTGTCAATAACCAAAACCAGCCAGAAAATGAAACACTTGATCAGCATCTCAGGATTGACTGTCTTGTTGGCAGTTGCTACCAATGCGTTTTCCCAGGATGTAGTGGTGATTGCAAACTACATGAAAGTAAAACCAGGTATGGAACAGGAGTACCTGGATGTCGAACAGCAATGGAAGGAGGTTCACCGGAAAACCATTGTTGAGGGTATTAAGACAGGATGGCAATTGTGGCGTAAGCTTTACACCGGAACAGAAGATGCGTATGAATATATTACCCTCGACTGGTTCGTGGATTTTTCGTCTACCCTGGAGCCTTACCCGGCTGCTGTTTTAGAGGGATTGTATTCCGAAAAGGAATGGAATAAACTCATGGAACGGACGGAAAATTCAAGGGACCTTGTCCGGCGACAGGTATCCCACCAGATCCTGTCAGTCAGCAATTCATCAGGTGCAACATACCTGGTCATTAATCGCATGCATGTGGAAGAGGAAGATGTTAATGCCTATGTATCGATTGAGGATGATATCTGGCGTCCCTACCACGAGGTATGCATCGAGGCAGGTTTCCGCACCCATTGGGGATTATGGCGCGACTGGCCCTTTGAGGAGGGACAATCGATTTTTACCTCCGTAGATGGTTTCGACAATCCCGTGCAGATCATGTCAGGCGAAGACCTGTTGTCGAAGGTTCACCCGGACATGACGTGGGACGAGATCGATGAAAAAACAAGCCAGGCAAGGCGCATCGCCAGTGTTGAGATATGGGAGCTTGTGGATGATGTTTTCGCAGGGGACTGATGATACTCCGGGCCTGGCCGGGCACCATCACTTCCATTTCGCGCGCCGGCGTGCTTTTATAGTTTACCAGATTATTTTGACTTTTTTGACTCATTCAGCCAGGCCGTGAGCATCCAGTGTTCTTTTTCCAGTGCCCGTACCATGGTATTCATCATATCCATGGTGGCTGCATCACCGACACTTCCCGCCGCATCCACTACTTCGAGCATGAAGGAATCCAGTGTTTCCATGTCTTTCAATACCTCGCGGGTCATTTCCATGGCGGTGAGACGTTCCGTGGTCTCCAGGATTTCTGATACCTCCAGGTATTCTTTGAGGGTACTCATGGGTACTGCACCGAATACCCGTATTCTTTCTGCGATGGCATCGATATTCTCCACGGCTTCTGTATACAGCGATTCAAATTGTTCGTGCAGGTCAAAGAAATCCGGACCTGTTACATTCCAGTGAAAGTTCCGTAATTTCTGATAGAAAACATGATAGTTGGCAATGAGATGATTCATCGTGGTAACCATCTCAGCAGTATCCATGCTGCTGAACCCCAGCTTGGCATGGGTCTTCATTTTTGTTTTTGGTTCCATTTGTCTTTGTTTTATTGTGTGATGTGCGATTCGATTTACTTTGGGGTTCAGACGTTTTCCTGGTGAAATACCATCACCGGGATGTCGGATTTGGAAAGTATCCTGTTGGAATCGCTTTTTGAAAACAGGCGTTGCAGGAAGTTGCGGTTCTCCTTGAGGACCACGATCATGTCGAAATCCCCGGATTTGGCATAATCAGTCACCCCCCTGGTAACTTTCTTATCTTCACGAACTGCAAATTCAATCCGGTCGTACCCGGTCTTGTCATGGATAGAGGCTTCGAAACCGTGACTTTTCAGTTTCTCCTCCAGGTCCACACTCTCCGTGATATGCAGCGCTGTGATCGATGCTTTGAACGGGGCGATCATTTCTGCGAGTTTCTTCAGTGTGGGCACATCTTCTTCCATGTAGTCCGTTGCATAGAGTACTTTCCTGATCTTGTCAAATTCGAATTGCTTGTTCACTTTCAGAATGGGACAGCCGGTCTTCTCAATAATCTGCAGGTATGTGTTGATGATGAAGCCCAGTTCGGGTTCATCTGCCTCGTTGATCACGACCAGGTAGGTATCGTTTTCCTTTGAAACATCCAGCAGGATCAGATCGGTCGCCCCGCTCCGGATTTCAAAGGAAATTTCAGGATGTTTGCCGGACTTGTTTTTCTGTTCCACAAATTCACCGATCCGTTTTTCTTCTTCTTTCAGCCGTTCTTCGCGAATTTTTTCAAACTCGTATGTGGCGAGTCCTGTCTTCAGCGGACTGGTCATGGGATAGAAGAATGTATGCCTGGTTTCCAGTACCATGAACAATTTCAGTTCCATATCCATCGCCTCGGCCAGCGACAGGGAAGTATTGATAATGCTATCCAGCTTTTCCCCTGTTCTGATAAATTGAATAATCTTTTTTTTCATGACGAAATTTATATTTTACCTGTTATGCATCAAGAACCATACTTGGATGATTCAACTGTTGCATGAAAATCCTGCGAGGGAAGCGCTATGTTCAGTATATCAGATGGTTAAGAATAATCTATTTTAATTTGTACAATGGATTTCCGTGGAGTGGATTGTGGAGTCTGTGTTCCGCAAATGTGGAACGACAACCACAGTAACATGCTTTGCAGGCAAGGTGCATCCTGTAGATTTATTTCCCCAGGAGATGCGGGGTGCCCCACATCCTGCGTAATTGGAAGGTTGTGGTGTTTTTTAGATATTCAGCAGTTAATCAATATATTAGTATTTTATTTGCAGGAAGCGTAAGGAAAGGTATACGGTTTGTTGCCACGAAAAAGATTCAACATTCAACACGTAGATTCATGAGTAATAAGAGATCAGATGGTGCCGGTGCGTATCATTCTATTAAGAAAATCCACGAGAAGATTCTGAACGGGAAGATGAATGCGGGTGAGCTGGAAGCGTTCGTGGATGATTATTGCCAGAAAGAAATTGAGAAAAGGGAAGCAGTGGAGCAGGCGCTTTCGGGATTACAGGAAGTGTCGCATAAAAATGCACGCTTTTTCGAGAGTCTTGCTGCAAATATTCCCCATACGGATGTATATGTATTTGACACCTCCCTGAAAATTGTACTGGCGATGGGAAAGGAAATGGAGAAGTATGGATTCAGCAGGGAACATTTCGAAGGGAACCAACTCAGGGAAATCTATGAAGACGAGACAGTTTTGATTTTGCAGCCCATTTATGAGGATGCAATCGGTGGCAAGAAGGTATCCCGGAGAATCATCTATTCCGGAGACCCTTACCTTGTGAATGCAGTGCCTGTCAGGGACAACAAGGGGAAGGTGTATGCAGGTATGGCAGTGATGACGAATATGTCCGAGGAGGTGCAACGGGAGCAGAAGCTTCAGAAAGCCATGGAAGATGCGGAAAGTGCAAGTCGCGCAAAAAGTGAGTTCATGGCCAACATGAGTCACGAGATCCGGACACCGCTCAACTCGATCATGGGATTTGCCGAACAGTTGTCGAAGACCAGCCTGGACGATGAGCAACAAAAGTACACGGAGCTGATTGAAGAGTCCTCGGAACACCTGTTGTCCATTGTCAATGAGATCCTGATATTGTTGAAGCTCGGTGCCGGCGGAATCTACATGGAAGAGGTCCCCTTCGATTTGAGGAACCTCTTCAATGAAGTACACAATTCTTTCCGGATCAGGGCGCAGAAGAAGAGCCTTAGTCTGAATTTTCAGATCAGCAAGGATGTCCCGGAGGTCCTGGTCGGCGATCCCGTCAGGCTGAAGCAAGTGATGATCAACCTGGTCAGCAATGCGCTTAAATTTACACAGTTCGGGTATGTAAGGTGGACTGCTAAGACTGAAGAACAGGGTGGACGGATCATGCTGCATATCAATGTGAAAGACACCGGCGTAGGGATAAAGAAGGAGGAAATGGATGTGATATTCTTTCCTTTTCAGCAGGCCGATACATCTGTGACCAGGAAGTTCGGGGGATCGGGGCTTGGCCTGACCATTGTCAAGAAGCTGGTCGAGTTGCAGGGTGGTAAGATCCGGGTTTCGAGCAGGGAGGGCAAGGGCACTGAATTCAGAATTATGATTCCTTACCAGGTTGGCGATAAAATGGACCTTCCCGAGGAGGAGCGGCTCTATGAGCCCGACAGGGAACTGCTCAAAGGAATTCGGATACTGCTTGCCGATGATGATGAAACCAACCAGATCCTGGCTGGAACGATACTCGATGGATGGAAAGTAAGATACGATGTTGCAAACGATGGGGAAGAGGCGTTGAAGTACCTGGAAAAGAACAGTTATGATGTGGTCCTTATGGATATTCACATGCCACATATCAGTGGTATGGAGGTGGTGAAGAAGGTGCGCTCTGATGCAGACAATCCCAATGTGCAAACGAAATTCATTGCTGTGACAGCCAATGTCATCAAAAGCGATATTCGCACTTACCGGGAAGCAGGGATGGACAATTACCTGATCAAACCCTACCGCGAGGAGGGGTTGTTCAATAAAGTATGTAATGTGCTTAAGCTGAAGCGAACTTCAGGAATCTTCAACAAGGAATTTGAAGGAAAGACGGAACTGGACGGTTACAACGAAAGCAAGCCATACGATCTGAAAGACCTGATCAACATATCCAGGGGAGATATCCAGTTTTACAACAAGACCCTGAAGTCGTTTGTATCGGCTGCAGAAGAAGTTTTGCTGAGGATCAGCGAATTGAACGAAAAGCAGGAGTGGCACGAACTGGGGGAGCAGGCACACAAAATTATCTCTTCCTCGAGATTTCTCGGGCTCTCCGGGATCGCCAATACCTGCGCCAAGATCGAGGACAATACGGTACGCTCCGACAACCATGAAATTGTTCCTGACCTGGTCAGGGACCTGGCAGGCATGCTGGAAAAAATATTGCCTCAACTTAAAAATGAGTATATTTATAAGAAATCATAGCCAGTTGAACTGATGCATAAGATACTGATCATTGATGACGACGTGTTTATTTGTAATGTCCTTGAAAAATTCCTGAAGGACAATGCATTTGAAGTAAAATCGGCTTACTCTGCGGCTTCTGGCAAAAAGCTGCTGAAAGAAGAGGATTTTGATGTGGTCCTTTGCGACTACCGGCTTCCTGACAGTGACGGGATACGAATGCTGGAGACCATCCTGCGCCTGAATCCGCGTACCAGGGTGGTGGTCATAACGGCCTATGCTGATGTGAATATTGCGGTGAAGCTGATCAAAAGCGGTGCAGACGATTACGTGGTCAAACCCATCCAGCAGGAGGAGATCCTGCACCTGGTCAGGGAGCTGCTCAGCAACCCGGAAAAACAGCAGTCCAGGGTGGTCCAGGGCAATGGCGATTTCTTTTTTGGCAACAGCCAGGAAATCACGCGGGTGCTTGAACTTGCCAGGGTTGTGGCACCTACCGATATGAGTGTAATCATCGATGGGGAAACCGGATCGGGGAAGGAGTTCCTTGCCAGGTTCATTCATGCCCACAGTCACAGGAGCGGCAAGCCATTCGTTGCACTCGATTGTGGTGCGATACCGAAAACCCTCGCCAACAGTGAGCTGTTCGGGCATATCAAAGGTTCGTTTACCGGTGCAGTTGCGGACAAGATCGGGGTTTTCCAGGAGGCCGATGGTGGCACGCTGTTCCTGGACGAGATCGGAAACCTGGAATATGAAGTGCAGGTGAAATTGCTGCGGACCCTCCAGGAGCGGATGGTGACGCGGGTTGGGGATCCAAAGGCTACCCGCATCGATGTCAGGATCATTGCTGCGAGCAATGAGGATCTGAAAGGACAGGTTGCGGAAAATAATTTCCGCGAGGACCTGTACCACCGGCTCAATGAGTTCATGATCCACCTTCCTCCGTTGCGTGAAAGACAGGATGACATTATTGCCTATGCGGAATTTTTTATGAAGGAGGCGAATGCGCAGCTCGACAGGAACATCCGGGAGATTGACCAGGAAGCACAGCGCCTGCTGATGCAGTATTCCTGGGGCGGAAATTTAAGGGAACTTCGGAACGTGATCAAGCGGGCCGTTTTGATGGCTGCATCCGAAGCGATCACCAAAGAGGCCTTCCCCGAGGAGATCAGGAGTTTTCACCTCCAACAGAGCCTGAACTCCGGGGTTCGCAACGCCAGCAGCGATTTACGCGAAACCTCGCTTGAAGCAGAGAAAGAACTGATCATCGAAACCCTGAAAAGCGTTGATAATAACAAATCCAAAGCAGCGCGCATTCTGAAGATTGACCGTAAAACCCTCTATAATAAAATGAAACGGCTGGAAATCAGCCTGCAGTCTTCGACTGCATCTGCCGACGAGGTGGATTAGGTATCTGTCTCCACAATGATGACAAGATGATGGGTTTTCAAACGGGGGTAACATTTCTCCTGAAATTTTTCCGTGAAGTGGTTATTGCTGCGCAAAAATCCCAGTTCACTTCAAAAACACCCAGAGAAATGTTACTGTTTCGCTGAACCTCATAGAATGCTTGTCAACGACAAGTTGGATAAATAAGAGATAGTATAAAATTGAATTTGAGCCGTTTTATTTTATTTTCTGGGCTGCCATTGCTGCAATGAGGATGTAGACGGCACATGCCACCAGTACAAGCATACCTGCGGTGATGCTGATCATATCCGTGAGCCAGCCGGTCATCAACGGTATAACAGCGCCACCGGAAACAGCCATCATCATCAGTCCTGAGATCTCATTGGCACGCTCCGGGTATTTCTCCACTGTAATGGAAAAGACCAGGGGAAAAATGTTTGCGGCAAAGAGACCAATGAGGAAGATGATCACCAGGGCTCCGGCGGGGACCGGGTTGAAGACAAGCGCCACAATTGCGATCAGCGACAGCAGGGAAGTCCAGACCAGGAATTTTCGAGAAGCAAACCAGGTGAGCAGCATGGCGCCGGCAAAGGTGCCCAGCATTTTTCCGAAAAAATAGATGCTCCGGCCCGATTCGGCGAGGGTTTGTTCCATGCCCAGTTTATTCATCAGGAACTGGCCTGAGGTGGAATTCACTCCAACATCGATCCCCACCACCAGGAATATAGAAATCACCATGGAAAGGATAAAACCATTTTTCAGCAGGCTGAAGGATGATCCCATGGTTGCAGGTGACGTATCGATCTTTTTCAGTTCTTCGATTTTAACCGCACCCAGCCAGAGGACCGTCAGCAGGGAGATGACCCCGAATACCACCAGGATCAGTTTCCAGTCGCCAAACTGTGCAGCAAGCAGTCCTGCAAGTGGTGCCCCGATCATGGAGCCGATGGACTTGATGAACTGCGAAAAGCTCAATGCGCTTGAGGCACGGTTGGACGGTACCACTGAAACCAGCAGGGGGTTCGCCGAAACCTGGATGATGGTATTTCCAATGCCAAGCAGTGCAAAACCGAACAGAAGCACCGGGAAGGAGTAGATAATGAATGGGATGATCATTCCCAGCGCACTGATGGCCATGCCATAATTCAGCATTCTTTTTTTACCCAGCCTGTCCTGCAGGATTCCGATGGGAACCGACAACAGGAAGAACCACAGGAACGCGGCCGACGGGATGAGCTGTGCCATGGTATCGCTCAGCTGGAAGTCGGCCTTGGCCCGGTCGACACCGATCCCGACGAGGTCGACGAAACTCATCACGAAAAATGAAAGGAGAACGGGAACGACGATCTTGAGGTTGAATGCTTTTTTGTTCATGCTGGTAATTCTAAGTTCATTATTAATGATAAGGTATCGGTGATTCCGGTACAATCAACTGCGTCAAACCTATGTAAAATTTTCAGATCATCAGCAGACCCCTGCCCGGTTTTTTTTACATCTCTGCCAGTAACGGTTTAACCCTGGTATAATAAGTGTCTTCCGCCAGCCGCGCAGAGCCCAGTATGGCCATCTGTTCGGTATCGGCTGATATGCGTACGGTTACGGTAAGTCCCTTGTCCCGGAACCCTTTCTCAAAAGGCTTTCTGAACAGGTCGTATGACCTGGTGATATTCCCGCCGATAATGATATCTGTGATGGATGCTTTCGCGACCCAGGGAGCCAGGAATCCCGACAGTCCGGCACCGTATTCCCGGAGAGTATCTGCCGCATGTTCGTCTGACCCGGCGCGATCGGCGATCTCTTTCACACCGCTAACGGTATTTCCGCTGCGCTCTTTGTATGCCTTGATCATGCCACGGGTGGAAAAAGTATCATCTGCGATTCCGTCCTTGTAGGGAAGGTGGTAGACGCATCCCATTTCCGGTACCCGTTCATCGGTGATCACCGGCAGGGAATCGATGATAAAGGCAGAACCGAACCCTGTTCCCAGGGTCAGTGCGAGCACATTGCGGGAAGTGAGCTCCGGTTCCAGCCACACCGCACCTACGCCAAAGGAGGTGGCGTCGTTCATGAACCTGACCGGCACCGGGTCCGGAAAGGCGAGGCGTTTTTGCATCTCTTCCGCCACGTTTACCCCATTCAGGTGATCGAATTTCCCTACTCCTTCGAACAGGGCGATCCCGTTCACGTAATCAAACGGTCCGGGCATAGCGAGCCCGATACCGGCGGGTATTTCAACGCCGCTTTTTTCAAGGGTTTGCTGAATGGCATTGCACCAGCTCCGGATGATGGTCGTTGCATCAGCCTTGTTATCGACATCAATGGATGCATGGGTATGGTCGAGGATGGTGTGGGTGGTCATGTCCACCGCGGCACAGCTGATATGGCTGCCGCCGATATCAGCGCCTATGGCGAGGGTGATCTGTGATTTTTTACTCATATTCTAAGGAACTCAATTGTTGCGTATGGTTATTTATTTTTCAATTGCGTGCACATTATTTTATCGCTCGCTTTCAATTCTGTACGTGAAGCTGTCTCCCCGATAAAATCCTATGTTATACTCAACCGGCCGGTTTCCGGGGTCATATACTTTCCGGACCCTCTGGAGGATGGGGTCTCCTTTTCGAACCTTCAGTAATTGAGCCACTCGTTCGTCTGCCGAAACGGCGGCGATCTCTTCCCTGGATACTTTTACAATAGTGAAATAGTCTTTTTCCAGTAACTCGTATAACGGCCTGGAGAAGTCTTCCTTACCGGAAAGGCCAATTCGGGGGTGAAACCAGGAGTGAAACATCACAAATGGTCTCTCTGATGAACCCCTCAGGCGATCCATTTTCAGAACTTCCGTGCCTTCCGGGATCTGCAGGAACATCGCGATGTTTTTTTCCGGTACGACCCATGAAGCTTCAATAAAGTAGTTTTTCACCTGGATGCCTTTTGCACTCATTTCCTGGGAAAAGGACAACCAGTTATTCAGGCGGGTATCCACTTCGGTTTCAGTAAAGCGGGTACCCACCCCTTTTTTCCTGGTAAGAATACCTTCGTAGACCAGCTTGTTGGTAGCCTGTCTGACTGTGTTCCGGGATATCCCAAGCTGCTTGGCCAGTTCGACCTCATTTGGCAGCAGCTTGCCGTCTCGGTATTCAGGTAAAGGATGCATCTCTCTGATCAGCGCTTCAACCTGGGCATGAAGGGGGATATGACTTTTATGATCAATTGCAAATTTCATGTCCCGAAATTAATCATTTATTGATAAATCGATTGCTTCAAGGGGAACTCTTATGAAACGGGGCCGATAGATGGTCGCGTCCCTGAAATGGTCGGCCAGCTCATAGCTGTTGGTATTGTAGCTGACCAGGAGCCTGTTGTTTTCAATAAACTGTGGATGAGCTACGGCATTGTAAGTAAACAGATTATGTGTAGTGTCAGGCAGTGGGGTGGTGTACAATTTTTGCCTGTTTCCCCAGGGACCGAAGGGTGTCGCGGCGGTAAATGAACAGATTTCATTACTTATACCGCCCATCTGAGTGACCAGGATATAAGTCTCATTGAGATTGAGCACACTGAATTGTTCCGATCCATCGATATCACCCATTGCTTTGGCATCCTCCAGGTCTTTGCTCCATCCTTCCCCGTCGAAGTATTCCCAGGGGCCATTCACATTTCCTTTTAAAAAGCGAGCAGCGTGTGGCCGCTTGTCGCCTCCCCCGTATATATAGATGTATTCTTTTTCTTCCAGTATGGCATGACCGAAATGGATATTGGTCTGGTCACCGGCTACGATTTTTTCCAGGCTTTGTTGCTCCAGTCCGGGAAGGGAGTATTTTCCGATCCATGTGCCGTTCCAGCCAAAGCCCCACATGTCATCTCCTGTTTTGATGAATTCCGAGAAGAAGAGCACCAGGTAATCCTGCTCCACGTAACCATCTCCCGGCCAGAACCACACTGAATCTTCTGTAACTCCGCTGCCTTCTTCCAGTACTGCGGGCGGAATGGCAAAGGAGGCGCGTTTACCATTGATCATATTGTAGAGTGTATGCAAAGAATCACCGTCCTGTACCACCACGCTGTTCCTGATGTATATGGGATCCTGATGCTGCCGGCTATTGTCTGGATTCACGCCCCCGATGAAAGTGTCTCCGAAAATCCAGGCCGTTCGCCCGTCCGGCAGGGCAACTGAATAGGTTCCGTCGCCGCCAGTGAATCCTCCGGAATTGTCCATGAACAGATTGGTGAAATGATTGTCTTTTTCTACGCTGACGGTCCGGCTGGTATCGCCTGTCTCTTTTTGTCCCGTATTGCATCCTGAGATCAGCATCAGTGCAGCAATGATGGTAATTGGTGTGTAATTCATATTCGGTTTTTTGTTTACTTTAAATGGACCATGCATGGATTTTGCGGATTATTCCTTTCATTTTAAGGCATTTATCCACGCCACCTGATTCCATATTTCCGGTCTGTCGTTCCGGAGCACGGGCCCATCCGTGCTTCTGCCATTACTGATCTGTTCAGCCAGCAGGACGGCCAATTCATTGGTGATTTCCGGAAACTGTCCGGCTATGTTATGCTGTTCCTGAAGGTCCGTCTCCAGGTTATACAATTGCACGTTGGACAAACTGACGCTGGATTCTGTTGTATCGGCCTGTGGCAACTCTCCTCCAGGTTTAGACCAGCTGCCGCCGCTTCCCGAGGACATGATCAGTTTCCAATGCCCTTTTTGGATGGAAAGGATTCCGTTTCCGGATTGCTTGACCAGTGAGCGTCCTGTCAGTTGTTCTTTTTCGCCGAGCAGCAGCGGCAATACACTGTAACTGTCAACCGCAACGGAATCAGGAAGCATGAAATCAGTCAGTTCCGCAAAAGTAGCCATAAGGTCTGTCAGGGAAACCAGGGCCTCCGATGTGCCGGGTGCTATGTGCCCTGGCCACCTGGCGATAAACGGCTCCCGGTGTCCTCCTTCCCAGGCGTCGGATTTGACACCCCGCAGGCTTCCATTGGGATCGTGGCCATATTCGTAGATTGCTCCGAACCTGCCTTTATAGTCTTCGCCGTCGAACGGCACCGCACCATTATCGCTTGAGAAAATGACCAGTGTATTTTCATCAATGTCCTGTTCCCTGAGTATTTCCAGAATCCTTCCTATACTGTGGTCTGTTTGGTAGACAAAATCACCGTAACGGCCTGCCTCACTTTTCCCGATAAATTCCTCAGCAGGTGCTATCGGGGTATGCGGTGCATTCAAAGAGAAAAAAAGGAAAAAAGGTTGACCTGATTCTGAAGAAGTCCTTTCAAGGATATAATCTTCAGCTTTTTTTGTCAGCGCAGGCAGCAGGTCTTCATAAGTCCATCCGGGGGCCATGGCACCTGGTGCTCCCGGACCGTTTTCATTCCAATCGGTGGGGGTCACTGTGAGTCTTTCGTTCTCAATGAAGGCGTGGGGTGGGAAGCTGGGGACGTCGTCTCCAAAGTAGTAATCAAACCCTGCGGTCAATGGTCCGTTCATGATGGGTTTTGAGTAATCGACGTTGCGTCCTTCATTTTCCAGTGTGGCCGGCTGACCGTCGGTGGTGGGCCAGTCCCAGCCCAGGTGCCATTTCCCGATGCATGCAGTATGGTAGCCCTGCTTTCTGAGCATTTTGCCCATGGTGAATTCATCCGGCTGTATCAGTGGGGGATCCCATATCCACAGCACACCCTGTTTCAGCCGTGATCTCCAGGGATATCGTCCCGTGAGCATGGAATAACGGGTTGGTGTACACACGGAGGCTGGGGCGTGTGCATTGCTGAATGATAGACCTTCAGCCGCCATCCTGTTAAGGTTGGGGGTGGGGATCTTTGAATCAGGGTTCATAAACTCCGGATCGCCGTATCCAAGGTCATCTGCCAGGATGATGATAATGTTGGGCAGTTTCTGCTGTGGTTGCTCCGAACAGCCGGACAGAATCAGCAGCATGATGAATGATATTGTTAATTGTCGAATCATTTTTTCCTGTTGTTTTGTATCAGTTTTCGCTCATATAGTACACCTCTTTGGACTTCTCACAAGGAGTAAGTCTATTTACCTGTTTTCTTTGGTGCCACGTATCGGTTGGATGGTTAATTACTTGTTGATGTATTCATCGATCAGCTCTTTCCAGAGCAGGTACCCCTCCCCGTTCAGGTGGAGTCCATCGATACTGTATTCCTTGTTCAGTTTGTTCTCTTCCGTGGCAAATGGAGTGAACAGGTCAATATAAACCAGTCCCCGTTGATCAGCAATTTTTTCCAGTCCCCTGTTGATTGCCATGATGTCGGTGTTTTTTCGGGTGGTATGCACTGCGTCTTCGGTGGGCAATACACTCTGGATGTACACACCTGTTTCCGGTGAGTCTGCACCGATACGGTCCAGGATGGTCTGGTAATTCACCAGGATCTCCTCCACGGTTTTCAACTTGGCGAGGTCATTGATACCGATCATAATAAAGATCTTGTCAGGCTGTGAAGCGGTGATCTCATCCAGTCTTTCCAGGATGCCCTCAGTATCATCGCCACCGATTCCCCGGTTTTTAACCCTGAGATCGTTGAATAACTCTGTCCACGGTCCCTGGTCGGTAATGCTGTTTCCCACCATGATGATCTCGTTTTTGGTGTCAGGCAATGCCTCGAACAGGCCTTTTTTGTGGTAATAATAGGCTTTCATGGCCCTGTTCCATGCTTCCATGGCTTCTGCCTGCGGATCGTATTGCATGATTGCCTCCTTCTCGCCAGGCTTCAGCAGGTCTGACATACCTGGTGGAGCATGTTCCGGTTTGCTGCCCCATTTTTTATTGGGTTTGTTGTCCATCTTTAACTCAAGCTTGCCTCCTTTCACCAGTGTCTCGTGGTAGAACCAGGGCTGGTGCAGATCTTCGCCGTTCAGTTTTGCCGACCGGATGTACCGGTTTTCATCCGAAGCCCCTTTGGCTTCAATTACAAATTCACTTCCCGGGTAGTACGCAGTGTCCAGTTGGAGGGTAATCTTTTCGAACAGCGGACTCCCGATCTCGTAGAAGGGTTTTTCGGAAGTGCCGCCATCCATTTGGAACAGTCCCATGGCGCTCATGACAAACCAGGCACCCATCTGTCCCTGGTCCTCATCGCCGAGCCACCCGGAGTGTGGGCCTGTGCCGTAGTAGCGGTTCATGATCTCGCGGGTCCAGTGCTGGGTAAGCCAGGGTTTCCCGGAGTAATTGAAGAGCCAGGCGGCCTGCATGTTGGGCTGGTTGCCGTGGTTCACCGGCAGGACGCCCATCCCTGCCAGGCTGTTATCGCCAAGGTGTTCGGAGTTGAAGTTATGGGGGGCCGATTCTTCGAAGCCCTTTTCCAGGCGTGTGTTGAATTCATCTATACCGAGCAGTCTGATCAGACCGCCCACATCATGCGGTACGAAATAGGTGAACTGCCAGGCATTCCCCTCCACGTAGCCGGGTCCCAGGAATGTGACCTGTCCGAACGGACTGAAGTCCTTATACCATGATCCATCCACGTGCTTGCGGCGCATGTAGCCCACTTCCGGGTCGAAGACATTTTCATAGTTGAAGGCTCTTTTGGTAAAGACTTTGTACTCCTTTACTTTGCCCAGTGCTTTGGCATATTGTGCGACAGTCCAGTCATCGTATGCATATTCCAGTGTATTGGACACAGGTCCATACTCTTCCGGTACAAAGCCATATTTCATGTACTCCTCAAGATTGCGGTTCCCGGCGACCCCGCCACCTTTATGTGGTCCGCCCGGCACGGTCTGGAGTTTATGTACGGCTTCCCATGCCTTGCCTGCATCAAAATCACGGATTCCTTTCATGTAGGCACCCGTGATGAAGGCGATCTGGTGCGAGGCGACCATGATGCCTGAATATTCAATGCCCGTGGGACCTTTGGGCAGCCAGCCACCCCTGTCGTGGATCTCCAAAAAGGATTTCACCCAGTCGCTGGTCACCCCAGGGGTGATAAGTGGCCAAAGCTGGTTGAGGTTCCAGAAGGTGATCCAGAAGCCATCACTGCCATAGATTGAGGGGGTACCTTCCGGCAGTTGCTGTACCTTTTCGTACATGTCCATGTATTTACCATTGACATCGTTCCAGGTGGTTCGTCCCACGTAGGCACGGTAGAGGTTGGTATAGAATTTCGTTTTGTTCTCTTCCGTTCCCCCTTCGACCCTGATCTTCCCGAGCAGATTCTCCCATGTATCCTCTGCATTGCGCCGCACCGCTTCAAAGTCCCAGTTATACGGGTCCAGCTCTGTCTCCAGGTTCAGCCGTGCCTGTTCTGCCGACACGAGGGATATCCCTGTTTGCACCTGCACCTGTTCGCCTTCCTCCGTTTCAAATTCCATAAATACCCCCACATCCTTATGACCAAAGCCAGATGAGATCTGCTTGGTATTCCGGTAAACCTCCTCCTTCACCCAGCCGTTGAATGATTTCATGGGTTTGTCGAACCGCATCACGAAGTGCAGGGTGTATTCGTTGTAATTGGCTTTCCGGAGGCTCTGTTGGTACGAAACCCCTTCGATTTCATAATCACTCACTTTGGTGACGTTGGTATAGAAGATCTCGAATCCGTATTCCGATGGGATCAACAGGTCGACCAGGACCCTGGAGCTGTCGTTTTCGGGGAAGGTATACCTTTGAAAGCCGGTGCGCAGGGTGGTGGTCAGTTCGGCCTTCACATTATAATCATCGAGCAAAACGCTGTAATATCCCGGTGATGCAACTTCATTGGCATGGTCAAAACGGGACCTGTAGCCTCGATCGGGATCTTTTTCCGTACCAGGCTTGATTTTCAGATCACCATTGGTCGGAATGGTAAGGAGTCCGGCCATGGTCCAGCTGTGGATGTGACTGAATCCGGCAATATTGTTGATGGAATAGTCATATCCGGCTTTCCAGCCCAGTTCCTGGTTGTCGGGACTCAGTTTGACCATCCCGAAGGGGAGGGAGGGACCCGGAAACATGATCCAGCGGGAGTCTTCACTTCCCAGCAGCGGATCTACATATTCGATGTTTCGTTTTTGAGAATGGATAGTAATTCCGGTGAAGATCAGCAAAGTGAGCAGTAACAATTTTTTCATTTCAGTAAGTTTTTGATTTTTCAGATATTCCCGTTCATACCATTGATCGATCTTCCGGCCGGATTCAGCCCGGGTCCTGTTCCGGTCCAGTTTTGGTTCTTCTGAACCGACGAGCAGCAGGCATCATGTCTTATCGGTTTATTCTTTTTTCATTTTAACTTTGCCGTTTTCGGCAGAGAGGGTATAATACTCGCCATCGAACAGTACATGATAGAGTTTACCTGTGAACTCCGGCGGGGCAGTCTTCAGCAGTACATTGCCTTTCACATCGGGATAGAAACCGAAAAAATTCTTCAGCATCACCTGTGAGATGGAAATGCCGCCTGACGATTCACGGTTGCCCCATCCGCGCTGGGCGATTCGTACGCGCGCCTTATTATTATATTTATTTTCTCCCCATAGTTCATGTGCCTGGGCCCAGCAGCCTTCATAGGTAACCGGTTCGATGGCACGGTAAAAGTCAAGTGCTTTACCGGGATACCCCATCTGTGTAAGGGCATCCATGGTTCCTGCCGGCCAGCCGTCGAAAGCGCCGAGCGGACCGTGGTCCGGGCGGTCGGAGTGATCAGCCGCTTCATCCTCAAGAGACTGTGCCCGCATCCAGGTATCAGTCATGAGTTCCTCATAAAGAAAATCCATCATCTCTGTCCGGATCTCCCCCGGGATATCTTCGGGAATGTAGCGTCCCAGGAACATGAAATCGAGGCAGTGACGTACTTCTATCTTCTTCCCACCGGGGTAGAGGCTGTACCATCCGCCGTCCCCTGCATACAGGTCAAGGATCCGTTCGATCATCGCATCCGCTTCCTTCCGCAGGTATTCGGCCCTTTCAGCCTGGCTTTCCGCTGGTCCTGATGACGGATCTGCTGCCGGCGCTGCCTCCTGGTTCCGGGCCATTGCTTCCGAAACTTCTCCTGTTGCTTTCACCCCTTCCGTCGTATTCATCCCTTCCGTTGTATTTATTCTCTCCGTTGTTTTCACCCCTTCCTTCTCTGCACCTCGTTCGTTCGCTCCTTCGCCTTTCAGTCCGGTATATTCATAAAGATCGGCCAGCTCCCGCATCATCCAGGCGTACCCGGCATTGAACGAGGGGACGATGTGCTTGTAGGTGGGGACACATTCCAGCAGGTTCCATTCGTCGTCACCGAAGTCGGCCAGGTCGTAAAGTTCATTTTCTGATTGACCCTGGCGAAAGGGAGAGAGGTTTTTCCAGTTCAGTGCATAGTTATCCAGGTGCTGCAGCACGGTTTTTCCGTCGATTTCCTGTTCCAGGAAGGCAAAGTCGCGGGTGACGGTCACATAGTTGCGGATCATCTGGAACAGTGCCCAGTAGTTGGCCGAGTATCCGTTGCCGACTCCTTTCCCCCCGAAATTGTCCTTTCCGTAATGCATGCTGGGATCGATAAGGATCCAGGCTGAGAGGTGTTCTTTCATCATTTCCGGATCAGTCACTGCCCAAAGTGTAGCCCATTCGGTAATGTCCCAGAAGAAGGTAATACTTGCTCCCCAGCGGGGTCCGCCCGTGAGGTAAACCATATCGTGCTGCGGCAGGTTGGTGTGCATCATATACAGGAGGGTGAGCGGACCGGTATAGTAGACTTTTTTCAGTTTTTCATCTTCTGTTTCAAGTACAGGGAAGGTCCCTGACACGAGGTCACCTGAGGGATCGAAGAGTGCGTGCCACCGTTCTTCCCAGACCTTATTGACGTCCATGAATGTGGAATCGAAGGTGCTGATCAGCGACACGGCCCTGTCGGTCACTTCCGCTTCACGGTCGCCGTAACTCATTACCCAGGTAAGCGTGATATTCTGACCAGGCTGCAGGGTGCGTGTCCATTGGGCAGTACCGCCGCTGTTCATTACCGTATGACTGTCGGGTTGCGGGGAGACACGAAAAGCGGTAACAGCCTCTGTTTCCGAATCTGATATCACCAGGGTACCGTTCTTCATGGCGGCACTGTATTTATTTGCAGTGAGGATCTCCTGGTCTGAAGGCCAGGTGGCCAGCCGGTCGGTGGGGGTGGGTTTCCCGTTGATGAGTTCGATCACCTGTTCCAGGGAGCTGTTTTCTTTTGAGCCGATATGCCGGCGGACATTCTCCACTTCGTCGTCGCGAACAGTGGTTTTGCCATCCAGTTTGGGATAGGGATACCACCATTGCCAGTCACCGCCGTATTTACTGATGAAACCGATCATATCCAGTGAGAGATCCATTTCGCGTGCTACCGTGGTGTCGTTGGAAATATCCACGCGCCACATGATCGCGTTGTCGTCGGGGACCATTTTCACCGTGGAGAACAGTTTCCAGTGGTCCAGTTCACCTTTGCGGATGGCCTGGTGGGGCAGCCAGCGGAACATGGAGACCTTGGGCGTTACGCCGTTGATGCGCAATACTCCGGTGTGGTATCCTCCGGAATAGGGTGCTGAGGCAAACCAGCTTACCGAAGCCAGATCCCGGTTGGTAAGGGCCTGTCCCCTGAAGTTTCGTATCGAGGGTTCCATGTCAGCGGTATCGGCCGAGACCCAGATCCCGCTCACCTCATCGAGTGGAGGGATATTGTTGTGGATCGGGGACTCATCCTTGCTACAGGCGAGCAGGAGAAGGGAGAGAGCAAGCGGGAAAATGATCTTTTTAGTCATCATGAGACGAAGTTTTTTTGAGATTGTGAAATCACTGTTTACGGGTTTGTTCTCACAAAGGCCTTTACTGTTGCGCACGGCTTGTCAGGATCCTGAGCAGCAGGCCTGATGGTAAACGCTCCCACGGCAGCTGGAACGATGAATACTTCGGCAAAGTGGACGGTGAAGGGTGAGAAAGCGTTTGTGGGGCTTTCAACCACGATTTCGTCGCCCTCCACCAGGGCGATGACATTGACACCTCCGTTGGTATGGTGTTGAACTTTCCTGGTGAACCAGTGCCTGCGCGTCTCAATGAATTCCCTTTCGTGCAAACCAGTGCGTTCTTCGGTCCAGCCGTCGCCTTCGGCGATTTTCTCGATTCGATTGACAAGGTTTTCGCGTGACCATTCCGTGGTACGGTTCCACTGGATATTGGCGATTCCGTGGTCGAGGTTGATGGGACGCGGTTTGCCGTCGAGGTTCACCCTTCCCCAGTCATACAGCTTGAAGGTAAAGATATAAGGTGTTGCGCTGATCTCCAGCACCATGCCATTTCGGCCCGAGCAATGGATGGTGCCCGCGGGGATCAGGAAGTGGTCGTGTTTTTTTGCCGGGAAGTTTTCCACGTATTTTTCCGGGTGGAAAGTGTTTCCGGTCAATTCGGCCTGGTGGAGTTCGCTGATCATCTGTTCGCGGTCGACTTCCTCTTTCAGCCCCAGGTAGACCGAGCCATCCTCATCAGCATCGACCATGTAATAGCTTTCATCCTGGGTGTAGTGCATGCCGAATTTATCCTGGATGTACTCAGTGAGGGGGTGGACCTGCAGGCTAAGGTTGCCACCGGCCATGGTATCCAGGAAATCGAACCGGATGGGAAACTCATCACCAAAGCGGGCGTGGACGGCTTCTCCCAAAAGCTGGCTGGCCTGGTAAAAGACCAGGTTGATGGAAGGGATCTCGAAAATGGTTGCTCCGAACCCAAGGAGCATGCTGTTCTCCTCCGGGATGCAGTTGAAGCACCAGGCGAAATTCTCTGGTTCGCTGTCCAGGTCGAACCGGTCGCGCATCCACTGTCCGCCCCAGGGTCCGGGATCGAACAGCGGAACTACGCTGAAGGGTTGCGTTGCTGCCTGCCTGAGGCCTTCCCTGAGCGCTTCCCCGGTAGCCAGTTTAGGATCCTGCATATCATTGCTGTCGAGTATGTAATCCCACCGGTCCATGGTCTGTTTCTTGAGCCGGTCACATATGCGCCAGTCGACAAAATATCCCCGTTTGTATTTGGTCTCTATATGGTCATCCATGTTTTTGATGCCCAGGTTGCTGACTTTATTGGCCCGCATTCTGAGCTGGATCTCCCAGCGAGCCATGTCGGCATAGATCAGCAGATCGGGGTGTCTCCATACAAGGGAGGCACCATATCCGAAAACAAGAACCAGTCCGGAACCATAGCTGTGTATTTTTTCACGTGCTGCCGCTCTGCGGTTCGGATCCATCATATCCGTCATCTGAAGGCGGGTCATGTAGCCGAAGATGCGGTGATCGGTGACATCGGACTGTGTGATCTCCAATATCTTTTCCTCAGCATAGAGAATGTCTGTGGTGTCGATCACCATCTCAGGGGACAGTAGCTTGCTGAATTTTGCAAGCAGGTCATTGTACAGGACGCCCTGGTAGGTTTCGACGACAATAACTTGTTTTTGAGCCGCAAGCTTTGTTAACGCACGCTGTATCTCTTTCCCGATGTTCCCCCAGCCTGTTGTGCAGGCTTCTTCCATGCCCCTCAAAGGTACATACGGAGTTTTATTATAGTTCGGCTTCAGTTGCATATTTAGTGAATGGATTAATAGTTATCATTTTGTGTTAAAAATTCATTCAGGTCCCGTTCACGTTGGGGTATGGGGAATACCTGGTTGTGGGGCTGCGGATTGGCCCGCTGGCCTTTTGCTGCATTGACCCTTTCCACCAGGCGATTCGTTCTTACCAGGTCAAACCAGCGGTGACCTTCGTTCACTGTTTCGAGGCGCTTTTCCTTCCATACTGCTGCCTGGAACGCTTCGTAGGTCAGCCCTGAAAGTTCGGGCAGAACCCCGTCGTCACCGTTCCTGGCGCGGATACGGATGGCATTTACAGCGTCGTAAGCCTCCGGGGTCGGGCCCTGGTTCAGCTCGTTGAGGGCTTCGGCGTACATCAGGAGCACTTCTGCGTAGCGGATGACATGAAAATTGGCGCCTGACTGTCCGGTTTCGTCGGCTTCATAGGTATCCTGGTCCCAGTGTTTCCATAAATGCGGATCGAATCTCTCCGTACCGAAGAAGGTGTATTCCGAAAAGAATGTGGATTCGTAGCGGTGATCGCCGGGTTCAAAACTATTTAACAGGTCTTCTGTGGGAAGAATGATACCAACTCCTGCCGGGAAAGCGAATATGGAAGGCAGGCCGCTGATAACGATCCTGGTGTTTTCTGATTGGACGGCAGAATAGAACTGCACTTCAAAAAGGGATTCCTTTCCGTTTTCATTCGCCTCTTTGAAATTATCAGCAAAATCGTCCCATAAGCCGTATATGCCCTGGTCGGCCAGGTCCATGACGATGCGTGCATGGTCTGCTGCAAGCGCCCATTCCTCAATGGTCAGGTAGACCTTCGCAAGCAGTCCGTGTGTAGCCCCGGCAGTAGCCCTTCCCAGGTTGGAGCCTGAATAGGTTTCAGGGAGTGCTTCGGCAGCAGCGTCCAGGTCGCTGATGATCTGTGTGTAAACATCGTCGGAAGGATCACGGGGAACCAGGTAGGCATCAATGTCAGTTTCCGGAGTAAGGACCAGCGGCACATCGCCATACATGCGTACGAGGTTAAAGTAACTGAGGGCACGGAGGAACTTTGCCTCCCCCAGCAGCCTGTTTTTGAGGTTCTCATCCATATCGATTGCAGGAATACGGTCGAGGGACAGGTTTGCCCTGGCGATAAGCTGGTAACTTCCCTTCCAGATATTGGCCAGGTAATTATTATCGGTCTGAAGCTCGTACCGGTCTATCTGCATTGCATTGGGATCGTTCCATGTGGAAAGTGCATCGCAATCGTCTGATCCGATATCCTGGATCAGCCAGAGGCTTGAACTATACAGATCCACTGCTCCAAGTGCATCGTAGATTGCATTGACGGAATTAACTGCATCATCTGAGGTCTGGAAAAAGTTTTCCAGGGTGATCCTGTCTTTCACTTCATAGTTGAGTGTTTCTTCGCAACTGGTCAGCGCTGCGAGAAGAACTGTAGTGACGATGATATATTTTTTCATTATGTTCATCTTTTACTGTGGTTAAAAATTCAAATTGATACCAACCAGGTAAGTTCTTGCTGTGGGATATCCGCCGAGATCGTAGCCCTGGCGGATATTGGAAGTCCCGAACCTTCCTACTTCAGGATCAAAGCCGGTATAATCGGTTATGGTCAGCAGATTTTTCCCGGTAACGTAAATACGGGCCCTGTCCACGCCAACCTTTTCTGTGAATCCTGAAGGCAATTCATACCCCAGGGATACGAGCTGGAGCCTGATATAGGAGCCATCTTCCAGGTAGCGGTCTGACATGCGCAGGTAATCGGTATTCCTGTTGGCCCGGGGATATTTGTTGCTTTGATTGGTTGGTGTCCAGCGATCCAGCATTTCAATAGCAGCATTGGATTTTCCATTTCCCGATTCCAGTTCGAAACGGTTGCTGTTCAGGATATCATTGCCTTCAACTCCCTGGAAGTAAAAGCTGAATTCAAACCCTTTATACGACAATGTATTGTTGATGCTCCAGAAATAGTCCGGCTGTGCCGATCCGATGATCTTCCTGTCGGCTTCGTCGATCTTTTGATCATCGTTTCGATCCACGTATTTAAATTCCCCCGGCCGGGCACCATACAATGCCGCTTGCTCCTCTTCCTCCAGCTGCCAGATACCATCTGCTTCGAGTCCGTAGAAGCTGCCGAGTTCTTCACCTACAGCAATGATTGACCAGTACCCGATTTTCAGTTTATAAGTATCATCGCTGATGTAAGTTTCATTGTTGTTGTTCAGGTCGGTGATCCTGTTTTTATTGAAACTGATACTGAAGTCAGTAGTCCAGTTAAAATTACCTGTAAAATTCACCGTGTTTAGTGTGAACTCAAGTCCATTGTTGACCATGGAGCCAACATTAATCAATGCAGTATTGAAACCGGAGGTGTAGGGTACTTCGGCATAATACAGCATATCAAAGGTATTCTTGTTGTAATAGTCCGTCACAAATGAAATCCTTCCTCCCAGCATCGCAAGGTCCAGTCCGATATCCAGTTGCCGCGTGGTTTCCCACCTCAGGTCATCATTCCCGATCCTGTCCTGGTAATATCCGATTGCAGGTCCTGTATTGTTGAAATAGTATTCGTTGGTGGAAAGGGTGGGGATGTAAAGGTAATTGGGAATGGCATCATTACCGCTGGTACCTATACTGGCTCTGAGTTTCATATTGTAAATGGCCGGAACATTTTCCAGGAAAGGTTCTGAACTGATCCTCCACGCCAGGGCGAGGGAGGGGAAGTGGGCAAACCTGTTGTTGGGCCCGAACTTAGAGGAACCGTCAATCCTGTGCGTGAGGGTGGCCAGGTATTTTTCCCTGAAACCATAGTTGATACGTCCAAGGTATGAAACTACGGCCTGTTCCGCGAAACTTGCCATAATATTGGGCACCCTGGATGCATCTGCGATTCCATAGAATTCCAGCCTGTCATTAGGAAACCCCATGGCTACGTCCACAAAGGTTCGTTGTGTTTCAAACTGATAGGTAAATCCTGCAAGGGCGTTAAGTTTATGTTCACCGAAAGCGGCATTATAGTTCAGTGTATTTTCATTCAGAATTTTTGTAAAATCTGCATGTGCAAATCGAGCTTGTCCGTCATTGAATGTTCCGGAATAAGTGAACGTGGGGTTATAAAAATCATTGATATTCTGATACTGATCGAAGCCCAGTGATATTTTGAGATCAAGTCCTTTTATGAGTTCCAGGCTACCATAAACGTTGCCCACTAATTTAAAGGTGTTTGCTATGGCTCTCACCTCCCTGGTTACAGCAACAGGATTGTCGAGCCATGCATCGGCATCGGGATCTTTGATGGTATACTGACCGGTTGAGTCTTTAACCGATAGTGTCGGGCTAATGGTCAGCGCAGTATTTACCACCCCGGGAAAGAATCCTGCCTGTGTGGAGGATCCGACCATATTGGCTTTGGATTTATTGACGGACAGGTTGGTACCGACTTTGAGGCGATCCCCGATGCTGTGATCGATATTGGTTCTGAAAGAGTACCTTTTAAAGTCCGAACCGATGATGATCCCTTCCTGGTTGAAATAGCCCCCTGAGATTGTATATTGGGTTTTGGTATTGCCACCTGAGAAGGTGAGTTGATAATTCTGAGTAGGAGCTACCCTGTAGATATGGTCCTGCCAGTCCGTACCCTCACCAAGGGACATAGGGTCTGGATATTTCGGTTCATAGGTCACGCCATCCTCTATCGCAGCATTCTGTCCTGCCTCATCGAACAGTTCAGCATACTGTGCAGCATCCATCACCTCGATACGTTTGGTAATCTCCTGTAATCCATAATACGCTTCAAAGGATATATTATCTGTCCCGGCTTTTCCACGTTTGGTTGTGATTAATACAACGCCATTTGCACCTTTTGCACCATAGATTGAAGTTGCAGAAGCGTCTTTGAGAATCTCAATGGATTCGATATCGCCCGGGTTCAGGTTGCTCAGGGCTCCTGAGATCGGTGCACTGAGCCAGGACAGGTTCGTATTGGTATTGATCTGCATGCCGTCGATCACGTAGAGGGGTTCATTGGCCGCATAGATTGAGCTTGCGCCCCTGACCCTGAAAAAGGTGTTTCCTCCTGGTTGTGCAGTGGTCTGTACGATCTGTACGCCGGCGACCCGGCCCTGGAGCGCCTGGTCAAGTGAAGTTACCGGGTTTTTCATCACTTCTTCCACTTTTACTGACCCCACAGAGCCTGTCAGGTCACTTTTTTTCACAGTGCCATAACCGATGGCAATAACTTCTTCGAGTCCTATCATATCTTCCTCCATGACGACATCAATCATTGAGCGGCCTTCGATGGGGATTTCCTGGGTTTTCATTCCGATGAAGGAAAATACCAGGTGAGTCGCCGAGGGGCTTACCCTGATCGAATAGTTTCCTTCGCTGTCAGTGATGGTTCCATTTTGGGTGCCTCTTTCCAGGATGCTGATCCCGGGCAGCGGTTCGCTTGTGTTTTTCTGCAAAACTTTCCCGGTGATCGTACTTTGCTGGGCAGCGGCACTCATACCCATTGCCAGCATAATTGCAAGAAAGATCATCAACCTACAGGTTTTCAGTTGCTTCTGACAGGAACGATGGATTGTGTTTTCTGTTGTGTTTAGATTCATATCCGTACGTTTAGTTGTTTATTCAGTGTTTATTGAGATCATTACAGGTGTTGATACGGTTTTATTCTCGTGTTTTATCCTGAGAATATAATAGCCACTCTTTACTGCATCATTCCGTATTTCAAGCCTGTGCCGGCCTGCACCTATCCAGGTGGCTTCCCGGCTTGCAATCAGTCGCCCCTGCATATCAATCAATTCCCAGGACAGTACACCGCTTTCCTTTATTTCCATGCTGAGTTTTGACAGGTTGTGGACTGGATTAGGGTATATTTTTACAAGCTGGCTGGATGTTATACTTTCATTTGCACTGCCGGTCCAGAAAGCGAATGAAATATTCCGGTAAGGCACGCGAATAAATTGCGGTCTGTATAGTTCAACGTTAGAAAAAACCGACCAGAAATCGCCATTGACATTATAGGAGATCAGCAGTTCATTATTCTTGTTGAATTGTGGGTGTGCATATGCATTGTATGTAAAGGTACTACCTGATGTTTCCGGTGTAGTGTAAACTTTCGTTTTGTTTTTCCAGGGTCCGGTGGGAGTGTCGGAGACGTAAGTAAAGATCTCCGGTGACAGCCAGATGTTCTGCGTCAGGAGGATATACTTTCCCATATAGGTTGTTACACTGTATTGCTGTGAAACCGGTATGTCCTGGAAGGATTTTGATGCTGCAGGATCTGACGACCATCCTGTCCCATCATAATACTCCCAGGAAGATTGATCCATGATATTTCCTTCTGTTGTGCGGGCCATATGGGGGTATGGGATATTGAAATTATCCGGATCGTTTTTTCTACCATAGATGTAAACATAGCCAGTATCTACAAGGATCCTGTCGCCATAGATCACCCCGTTGATTGCATGGGCTTCCAGGGGCACTGCGTTGATGAATTCCAGTCCGGGCCATGTCAGGTTGGCGATATCGTTCCCGGCATGTGCAAAATTAAATCCTTCGGTACCGTTATCTGCGTGTCTGAATTTAGCGACAATGATCCTGAGCGTATCGTTTTCCACGATCCCATGTTCCGGCCAGTACCATGTGGAGTCGGGGTGTTGTGTTCTGAGGTAGTCATCCGGAGCGCCGGAGGTGCCACCATGGAGTGTTTGCAGGTCATTTCCATCCTGGATAACTGCGCTGTTGCGGATGAACTTACTGCCGTTCACGATAGATATGCCGTTCACCTCGCCGATGAATGTGTCTCCGAATAACCACAGGGTGCGGTTGTCGGGCAAGTGAATGGAATAGGTAGCGTCGGCGGCGATCCATCCCCCGATGTCCTTTCGGAACTGGTTGTTGAAAGCGGTATCGGGTTCCGAAGCCTTCAGTGCTGTGACTGATATGGCCAGCAGGAGCAGTATCTGTGCCAGAAGCTTTTTATTCATCGGTTACGGGTTAGAAGTGATTTGATGTATTTTTTCTGATGGGTCTGAACAACAGGATCAGTCCTGCCACGATCATGGGAATGCTCAGGATATGTCCCATGTTCAGCATGAGCCCGGCTTCAGTGTCAGCCTGTTTATCCTTAAAGAATTCCAGCAGGAATCGGGCTGTGTAGACCAGGACCAGTACGAGGCCCAGGATGGATCCTTTTTTTTCTCTGCCTGCATGTTTTTTGTAATATGCGTAAGTCGCAATGAAAATGGCAAAGTAGGCCAGGGCTTCGTATATTTGTATCGGGTGACGGGGGATGGGGTCGGTCCGTACAAAGAGAAATGCCCAGGGGAGGTCAGAGGGTGTTCCCAGGATCTCAGAGTTGAACAGGTTTCCGAACCTGACGAAAAAACCGATGAGCGGACCAAAGAGTGCGACGCGGTCCACCATCCATACCATGGAGGTTTTGGTGCGGATAGCGTTCAGGACAATGGCAAGAGTGATCCCGATGGCCGAGCCGTGTCCTGACATGCCGCGGTAGCCCACGAACATGGCATTCTCCCCGAGTTTTCCGCGCCATGGCTTAATAATATCCCAGGGAAATTGCAGGTAATGTTCCGGCTCATAAGCCAGGCAGTGCATCAATCTTCCGCCCAGGAGGAGACCCAAAAGAACAAATAATCCGTATGAGGGTAGCGATTCTTTTGATTTGTTTTCTCTGTCGAAGATATGCATCATGAACCGGTAGCTGAGATAAAAGCTGAGCACCAGGAAGAACGAGTACCACCGGATGGTAAATGACCCGATCCTGAGCATGACAGGATCCATGTCCCATGTGATATAGTTAAGGATCATTGGCGGTTATTAGGTGTGTTCGATAGCTGTCCGGGCTCATTAAAAGCCATGCACTCTCCAAGTTGAATACGTTTCCAGAATATGCTGGAACAACGCTACCCCG
>Ga0180430_10000962_pt1 | contig 29729 bp, 21 predicted proteins | sample SS_ome_9_FD_132999 | JGI IMG/M metagenome (GOLD analysis project Ga0180430, IMG submission 132999) | Hypersaline lake sediment archaeal communities from the Salton Sea, California, USA - SS_1_S_2 metaG | ecosystem: Environmental > Aquatic > Non-marine Saline and Alkaline > Hypersaline >... | reverse complement strand
TCGGACTGAATTGCTGGCTGCCCGCGACTGCTGCACCGAACTGAGTCGAGAAATCGATCTGGCATTTCAGACGCTTCGATCCGGCGCCGAGGCATCACAGGAAAGGACAGTCGTCCAGACGCTCTGCCGACAGTACTCGGTACTCAGCTGCTCGCGTTCGGTCTACCGTCTGTTTGGAGAATCCATACAGCAGTTGCTTAGCTGGCTCGACGAGATCAAGACAGATGCCGGAACCATCCTGCAAGCCATCAAGGCCAGCCGGCAGCTGTTAGGCACTCTTCATTCTGTTCACAATGGTGTTCCGGAGCCTGTGGTCAGCGCCTTTCGTTCGTACATCACTGATGACGATCAGCTGCGGCTGCGTCACATCGCTGGGCAGGGTTTCGAACCCCCGACGTTTGCTTCCCGTCTTCTTGACAGCGCCACGAGATTCCTGCTGGCAGCCGGAAAGAAGGAATCGTCCGCTTCTGAGTCATTCCCTGCATCCGCATGGCCTGCACTTCGAGGGCTTGGCGGGAATCATCGAGTGCTGGCCTGGATCAATGAGTCAGCAGGTCCGGATCGATGGAAATCACGGCTGAACGATGAATTCGGGAGCTGCGTCAGCGTATTCCCGACGTCGTCATCGCATGTGACAGCGTTGTGTGAAACGCAGAACGTGGAGAGTGCACGGATCCTGAAGTATTTACAGGTTGAATACCCGTCGGCGTGGGAGATGGCCGGACGCATTCACACTCGCACTGATCTCCAGTGGTAATACCTGGGCAGTATGACTGTTAACAACGCGAGAGCCCGGCACTGAACAGTGCCGGGCTCTCTGCTGAGTCACTGAAACGGCACAGCCACTACGCTGGATAGTCCGCGACGTAGACAGCCTTGACCTGCGTGTAGTCCCGGAACGTTTCCTCGCAGTTTACTCCGGCACCCGGTCCGCCTGAGATGCCCTGCCCGCCATACGGCAGGCCGTAGGCAATGGAATTGTGGCAGTTGACCTGGCAGGTACCATCACGGAACTGTTTCGCCAGTTCGACACCGCGTTGGATATCTTTTGTCCAGACGCTTGCCCCCAGACCATAGGGTGAGTTATTCGCAAGTTGCAGGGCTTCCTCTGCCGAGGAGACCGGACAAATCGTCGCAAATGTGTGGAAGACTTCAGTCGGATTGCAGTTGAGGTCCGGTGTCGTACGGAACAGCGATGGCTTCACGTAGTAGCCATCCCGCCCATCAACTTCTGCGGGGCCGCCGCTCAGCAGCGGTTCTGCACCTCGCCGAGTGGTTTCCTGCTGAGCCTTCAGAATGCGAGAACGTTGAGTCGAATTGATGACGGCTCCAAGTTGCGTTCCTTCATCGGCCTGATAGCCGATCTGCAGGCTGCCCAGGAAATCGCTTTCGGCCGCGATGAAATCGTCCGCAATCTTCTGATCCACGAAGATTCTGTGCACCGTGCAGCACGTTTGCCCGAAGTGCTGATTCGCATGACGTCCCAGCATTCGCGCCACGAGTTCCGGATCAGCATCTCCCAGAACAATCGCCGCGCCGTTACCGCCCATCTCCCGCTTCATTCGAGTCCCGTGGCGATCGCAGGTTCGCAGAATATGCTGTCCGACGCCCGGTGAACCGGTAAATGAGATGTATCGAACGTCCGGATGTTGGGCGATGAACTGTCCGGTCAGCTCGCCGCGACCGGGAAGCACGTTAATGACGCCTGGAGGGAAGCCCGCCTCTGTTGCTAGTTTGCCGAGGTACAATGCCGACAGTGGAGTGTCCTCAGCAGGTTTGATCAGGATGCTGTTTCCTGACAGCAACGCCGGGAACATGAACCACGACGTCAACACGATCGGATAATTCCAGGGAATGATGCCTGCGACAACTCCCCAGGGTTCTCGATACGTGGAACCCTGAACGCCTGGAGCGACTTCCGTTGCGGCGCTGTCGCCCAGTGCCACCTTGCGTGCAATCTCACAGAAGTACTCGGCGCACGCGCGAATCTGATCGAAATCTCCTTCAGCCAGTTCAGACAGTTTTCCGCCGTCACGAATCTCACAGGCCAGCAGGATGTCACGGTCTCGTTCGGCCAGTTCCACGAGCTTCATCACCAGCTCGCATCGTTCATCGACCGGGAAGTTCTTCCAGCCGCTGACACCATTTCCGTGAAATGCTCGCAGGCCGGCTCTGACCGCAGCGTCAACTTCTGCCTCACCCATCTCACAGACGCGAGCCAGTAGCTCCATCGAACCGGGGTCCACCGTTTCGAACGTCGCATTCAACGTACCGATGACGCTCTCACCGCCAATGAGTCCGCCATGTGGCTGTCCGCCGTTTTCACAAAATTTTGTGAATCCCGCCGGCGTCTCAAAGCGGGCGGCTGTGATCGACTGAATCTCGGTAGCAGTTGCGGTCATGGGCTCACTCTTTGTCAATGTCACGGGAATGAACAGGTAGATGCTTCTGACCTTAACGAGTTCACATCCAAAAACCAATCAGCGGAATCACTTGAGCGCATGGACTTCACACGAATCCTTGGTTCCAGGCGGATTCCTGCACACTGAGGGATCATGACAAAATGGGGGTGCGGCTTGAGTTGCATCGCGGCGATGCAGTGTGGTTTCCGCTATCGTTGACACCTGCGACCATCGTTTCAAAATGACGCATTCCTGTCGACGTCATTGAAACAGATGTCCCGGGGGCTGGCAGGGTTCCTGTCCAGCCCAACCCAGAACAGATTGATGTAAACGCATGAAGATCGAATTGACCGTCACCGGTGGCCAGGATGTTGGGCGAGTGATTTCTCTGGGCAGTGGAGCGACTTCACTCGGACGCAGCACAAAGGCCCAATTGCAACTGGGAGATCTGAGTATTTCGCGTCAGCACTGCATGTTTGACGTGGACGGCGATGCGGTGGAAATCTCGGATGCGGGCAGTTCCAGCGGGACTTTTGTGAACTCTGAGCCAGTCATGCGGCAGCGACTCAAGTCCGGCGATGAGATTCGCGTTGGGAATACGACGTTGCGGATCTACATCAGAAGCACGGACGAACAAGGCACGCTGCCAGTGGATCCAAATGTGTCTGCACCGAAAGGAAACGATACGCGATTACCGGATCTCACGGGAACGACACTCCACGACTACAGCATCACGCGTTGTCTGGGCGAAGGCAGGTCAGGCGTCGTCTATCTGGCTCACGACACAAAGAAGGATCGTAATGTCGCTGTGAAGGTCCTGAAGCCGGAAGTGTCAGAGAACCAGGAAGGCATGCAGCGATTTGTGCGAGCGATGAAGACGATGTTTGTTGTACGGCATGAGAATCTCGTTCGCATTTACAATGCCGGCAGGTCGAATGGTCTGGTGTGGGTCGCGATGGAATACGTCGACGGCGAAAGCATGGATCAGGTCATCGCCCGCATCGGAACAGCCGGGATGCTCGACTGGGAATATGCGTTTCGCGTCGCTGTGCATTCTGCCCGTGCATTGGAAGCCGCGGCCGAACACAACATCATCCATCGAAATATTCGCCCGGAGAACATCCTCATGCGTGAAGCAGACGGCGTCGTCAAGATCGGCGACACAATGTTTGCAAAGGCGCTGGAAGGCAGCATGGCGAAGCAGATCACACAGCCAGGTCAACTGATTGGTGACCTGGCGTATATGGCTCCGGAACAGACCTCTCACGCCGAATCAGCAGATGGAAGATCGGATATCTATTCGCTGGGAGCCACCTGCTACGCACTGCTCACCGGACGGCCACCCTTCGAAGCTCACTCGTTTCCGGCACTGCTGGAGAAGGTCCGCAACGAAGCTCCCGAACCGGCGAAGAACTATCAGTTATCGATTAACGATCTGTTTGCCGGCACCATCAGCCGTATGCTGGAGAAGCGTCCGGAAGACCGGTATAAGAATCCGACGGCTCTGCTGAAAGATCTGAACCGCGTCGCCACGTTCGCCAACGTAGACGTGTGAGCACAGTCAGCGTATCAGGCGGCAGACGCATAGTGATGGTGGCGGTACATGTAGTCGTGCGCCTGATTCTCTTCGCTGACCTGTTCGTTGAGCGTCCACAGGTCATACAGCCAGCCAGCCAGGAACAGGCCGCCTGTCAGGAACCAGATGATGCCTGTGATCCACTTGCCCATATACAGACGGTGGACACCAAACACTCCGAGAAACGTTAGCAGCACCCACGCGATGTTGTAGTCAACCTCACCAGCCACATATCGTCGTTCCGCAGACGCGTGAAGGGCGGGCATCAGGAACAAGTCGACAATCCAGCCGATTCCCAGCAGCCCCAGCGTAAAGAACCACAATGTGCCGGTGAGTTGTTTGCCATAGTAGAATCGGTGAGCCCCCATGAACCCAAAGATCCAGCAGAGATAACCGATGAGCAGACTATGTGAGGAATCGCGGTAGTGCATTGTTAAGTTTTCCGAGACCACGTGTCAGTTGGGACTAACTGTTATTCGTCTCATGCAGTGGACTATTTGATCGATAAGAGACTTTCAGCCCCGGTTTCACGCAGTCTGGTGACGTTGCGTAAACCTGACAAATCCCGTGTCTGCCGGCTGAGTTTGCCACAGGGCTGTGAGCGCCAGACACCTGAATTCTCACCTCCTATGGCATTGTCATGGCTGATTGATACACTCAAGCGAGTTCCAGTCAGGTTGTCGGTTCAGACTAACTCGGAGACAAAGCGGCGCCATGAAAGATGCAAACATCCAATGTGACTCAACGACACGAAACGCACCAGTGAAGGCCGGGCGACGGGTTCAAGGCTTCACACTCATCGAACTTCTTGTTGTGATTGCAATTATCGCAATCCTGATTTCCCTGCTGCTTCCTGCCGTTCAGCAGGCTCGTGAGGCAGCTCGACGTACCCAGTGCAAGAATAACCTCAAGCAGATCATCCTGGCGATGCACAACTACGAAGGAACCCACCGAACGCTTCCGCCAGGTTACATCTACCGTCCGGATCCTTCGATTGATCCGGCACCAGTTCCTGGAGATTTCGTGAACGGATTAGGGTTTGGCTGGGCCGTCATGATCCTGCCTGAACTCGAGCAAGGCAACCTGTTCCAGCTGTTTGATACGACAGAGCCGTTGTACGCCAATATCAATCAGACTCCGCGCGAGCAGGAACTACCGATGTTTCTCTGTCCGTCTGACCCATTCACCGAAAGCTCCTTTGTTCAGCCGAATCCAACGAATCTCCCGGACGAAGAACTGGCTGGCTCAAGCTACGTTGCAAATTGGGGATCTGTCGTGCGGACCGGCGACGTCGCTCCTCTTCCGACAGAAACTCGAATGGACCTCACCCCCAATCAGGCCAATGGAGTCTTTTATCGAAACAGCAAAACACGGTTTCGTGACATCAGTGACGGACTAACAAACACACTGGCGATTGGAGAACGAACGAACGGTCCGTTCCCGAACAGCGGCAATCTGCCGCCTGGTCCCGGAGTTGTTTCGGAGAACTTCGAAACAGCGTGGGCCGGAGCAATTCGAGAATACGGCGTTGTCCATGACGACAATCCGCACTTTGTACTCTTTGACACCGAGTATCCGCCAAACTTTCCATTGGGAACCATCCGTGGGCTTTCATCCGCTCACCCCGGAATTGGCCAGTTTGCCTTATGCGACGGTTCTGCCCGAGCGATCAATCAGTACATCGATCGCGACGTCCTGAATGCTCTGGCAACGCGAGCTGGTGGCGAGGTCTTCACCACACCGTAGGATTGTGGCCACACGTCGGAGGCCTACGCTGCAGGTATCGCTGCAGCGGATGGCGTGATGTTGTCTGCTTGTCTTACGTAAGCGATTACTTCATAACACGCTCCTATGTGGGCATCCCGACTCTTTTGGAAGCTGTTTGCGTCATACACGGTGCTCAACCTGGTCGCTATCGGTACGCTTGTCATCATTCTTTCCGGCTGGCAGTACGATCAGGTGATTGATCAGAATCGTCAGCGTTTGCAGGAATCTGCTGCACTTATTCGTCACGCGGTTGATTCAGAGCTCGGAGAACGGCGGGTCGAATCCCTGCAACAGCATGTCCGTTCACTCAGTCAGCAGATTGAAACCCGAATCACGATTGTCACCATGGACGGAATGGTGATTGCCGATTCGAGTCAGGAGTCCATCGATCAGGTCGCTGAACTCGAAAATCACAAAGTGCGGCTGGAACTCATGCTGGCGGCTTCTGACGGATACGGGACCTCGCAGCGAATGAGTGGCACACTGGGGCAATCAATGCTCTATGTGGCGCTGCGAGCTGATCGTGATGGCAGGCCGATTGGACTCATCCGAACAGCGTTGCCGATGGATAAGGTCCTGGCGGAAGTTGCCACGGTCCAGCGTCTGGTCTGGCCGGTTGCGATTGCGGTAAGTATCGCTGTGGCGATATTGACCTGGTTCCTCTCGGCGCGTGTTGTCCGACCCGTTCAGACTCTCACGACCGCTGCCGAGTCGATCGCTGCCGGCGACTACACACAACGACCATTCCTGCCACACCGAGATGAACTCGGAACGCTGGCCGGGTCGTTCAACAGAATGACCCAGCAGCTTGAGGTGCGGGAATCCGAACTGCGAGAAAGCAGCCGTCGACTCGCCACGGTTCTGGAAGGAATGGTCGAAGGCGTCATTGCACTGGATGACACAGAACGAATTGTTCTCGCCAACAGTGCAGCAGGCCGACTTCTGAACTTCGATCCGGTAAATGCAGCTGGTCGACCACTGCTGGAGGTTGTCCGAGACCGCGCGATTCACGATGCCATTGCGGCAACCGCTTCCAGTCCGGGCAGTCCGATTGAGGTCGAAACCGGTGACGACAACGCTCGAGTTATTGGAATCAGTGGAAGAGTTTTGACGTCCGGAACCACCACGCGTTCCGTCCTGGTGCTGCACGATGTAACGGAATTGCGCAAGCTGGAGTCACTCCGTCAGGAGTTTGTGGCAAACGTGTCTCATGAACTCAAAACGCCACTGTCCTCCATCAAGGCTTATTCGGAGACACTACTGAGTGGTGCGATTGGCGACGAAGACAACAACCGCAGATTCGTCGAACGAATCGACGAGCAGTCTGAACGACTGCAGGACCTCATCATGGACCTGCTGAGTATTGCCCAGATTGAATCGGGCCAGCAGGCATTTGAGATCGATTCTGTCAACCTTGCGGAAGTCGCAGCCACGTGTATTGCCGGACAACAGCGAGCGGCAGACGCCAAACAGATCACCCTGGCGTGTGAAGGCCTCGATCAGGACTCGCGTGTGTCCGCGGACGCAGAAGGGCTTCGACAGATCCTAAACAACCTGATCGACAATGCGATCAAGTATACGCCTGATGGCGGAACGGTAACCCTGACATGCCGGCACGATCAGACCGACGTGATTATCCAGGTTCGTGACACCGGAATCGGCATCGAATCTGAGTTGCTGCCACGTGTCTTTGAACGGTTCTATCGCGTCGACAAAGCGCGTTCGCGAGAAGTCGGCGGGACAGGGCTGGGTTTGTCCATCGTGAAGCACCTGACGCAGTCATTTGGAGGCCAAGTCGACGTGAGCAGTCAGCCAGGTGAGGGAACAGTTTTCACGGTCGTGCTCCCCGCTGCATAAGCTGATGTGGAGCTTGTCATGGAATCGAACAATCAACACTCACAGCAGCGCCATCCGGGCATCAAACACAAAACCATGTTAGAGATTCGAGAAGCGACCAGCCGGGACCATGAACAGATTCGACAGCTGCATCTCAATGCCTTCCCCGAATCAGAAAGTCCGGAAGTCGCTGCATTTGCTGCCAATCTGTTGAATGAAGACACCACACCCTCAACAGTCAATTTAGTTGCAGAGTCAAATGGCCAACGGATTGGGCATGTGGGCTTGAGCCCTGTGAACGTGTCAGCTGATCCGGACTGGCAAGGCTACATCCTGGCACCGGTCGGTATTCTGCCGGAGTTTCAGAAACAGAAGGTCGGAAGTCGACTCATTGAGCACGGCAAGCAACGGCTGACAGAGAATGGCGTTCACGTTCTGTTCGTCTATGGAGATCCCGGGTACTACAGCCGATTCGGGTTTACCTCTGAAGCAGCCTCTGTGTTCGTTCCACCCTACGAACTGGAATTCCCACACGGCTGGCAGGCAGCGGTCCTGAATGGTACCTGTGCAGAAGGATTCGAAGAAGAACTGTCATGCGTAGCTTCCCTGCAGAAGCCGTCACTGTGGTAGTCGCAACGACTGCGACTCATTGACAGTCGGCCCCAGCTCGCCTCCCCCGTCTACTCAGTTGCCTGCAACAGACCGCGGATGTAGCCGAATGCGAAGAGGCGGCCGAGCATGGTGTAGCCGGGTTCGCCTTCGTCTTCTCCAACAAGCTGAGGCACATGGTCCGGGCGGATGGGGCCGGAATAGTTGGCTACTCTGAGTGCTCGAACGACAGCGGGCATGTCGGTCGGGCCGTTGTCGTGGAAGGTTTCTGCAAACGATTCCGCCGTGCCGCGTACATCTCGAAAATGCACGTAGCTGATGTGTGAGCCGAGTCGATGAATCGCGTCAACGAGATCGATCCCCATTTCGACAAACGTCCCGAGGCAGAAACAGATTGCGTTGTTTGGACTGGGGACGAGTGAAACGAGGCGCTCAAACGACTCAACCGAGTTCATGATCCGAGCCTTACCCTGGAACTCGGGCAGCGGAGGATCATCCGGGTGCATGGCCAGAGTCACTCCGCATTCTTCTGCGACTGGAATGACTTCCTGAAGGAATGCATCCAGGTTCTTCCAGAGGGCATCAGCAGAACTCGTTTCCGATGAATCAAGCTGCGTCGTGACACTCAACGAAACCGCCTGCTCAGCGTCCTTCAGTTTGAATGCCGTCACCATAGCTCCGCCTCGTTCCGGTGCGTCCAGTTGAGTACGCACCCAGTCGGTGCCTGACATGAAGTTGTAGCAAAGCAGTGGGATGCCGACCTGCCCCATGTGCCGAATCAGCGTCTTCATGGCGAGGAGTTCGCTGCCGTCATGATCGGTGCCGGTCTTGATCTTTTCGATCGGCAGGTAGCCTTCGATGGCCAGCAACTTCAGGTCGTGATCTTCAACTGTCTTCTTCGCGGCCTGGACATCTTCCAGAGTCGGACCTGGATACCGAACGACGATTCCTTCGACACCACATTGAACGGCCAATTGAGCGTTCTCTTCATTCAGTGGCGTCAGGACGCTGGCGAGCTTCATGCGATGATTTCCTGAACAACTCGACCGTGAACATCCGTCAAACGGAAGTCACGTCCTGCATGGCGGTAGGTTAGCTCCTCATGGTTCAGTCCCAGCAGATGCAGCATCGTTGCGTGCAGGTCATGGACATGCATTTTATCCACTACGGCCTTGAAGCCAAATTCGTCTGTTTCGCCATATGTCATCCCGCCTTTCACACCACCGCCCGCCATCCACATGGTGAACCCGTGATGGTTATGGTCGCGCCCCGTGCCATTCTCGGATGTCGGTGTGCGGCCAAACTCGCCGCCCCATACGATGAGTGTGTCATCCAGGAGTCCTCGTTGCTTGAGATCACCAAGCAGGGCCGCAATCGGCTGGTCAATATTCTTACAGAGTTTGGGAACGGTCTTGTCGTGATTCGCATGAGTATCCCAGGGCTGACCGTTGCCATAGTAAACCTGGACGAACCTGACACCTCGTTCGACCATTCGCCGAGCCAACAGGCACCCGTTAGCGAAGTGCCCGTCGCCGTACTCATCGCGCGTCGACTTCGATTCACGTTCCAGGTTGAATGCGTCACTTGCCTGAAACTGCATTCGGTAGGCCGTTTCCATCGCCTGAATACGAGCGTCCGCGGCAGAGCCCTGAGGGCGGTTGGAGTCGTGTTCCACATGCAGTCGGCGAAGCAGGTCAAGTTGCCGCTGCTGAGTCGCCTGATCCCAGCGAGTGTTGCGAAGATGAGGGACCATCTTCTCAGGGACAATCGTTGAATGGTTGATATAAGTGCCCTGATAAGCAGAGGGGAGAAATGCGCTATTCCACAGGATCGAAAACCTCACCGGCCGCCCCGGGCAAAGAACCACATAGCCCGGCAGATTCGGGTTTTCGGTGCCCAGTCCGTACAGAAACCATGCTCCCATGCTGGGACGTGTTGGAATGATTGTGCCGTTGTTCATCTGCAGCAGAGCCGGACCGTGATTCGGGTTGTCGGCATGCATTGACCGCAGGACGCAGATGTCGTCTATGTGATGACTCAATTTCGGCAACAGGTCACTCACCGGAACACCGCTTTCGCCACGCGGCCGAAATCGGAATGGTGACGGCAGGAGTCCACCGGTCGGGCGTTCCGTCAGCAGGTCTGCTCCTTCCGGTTTTTGCCCGGCATATTTGTGGAGCGCAGGTTTAGGGTCAAACAGGTCCGCCTGAAACGGCCCACCGTTCATGAACAAATGGATAACCCGTTTCGCGCGCGGTGCAAAATGAGTTCCATGAGATTGCGTAACGATGCTGCCATTGGCGCCCGCCAGCAGATCGGCTGCGGTGGTGGCCGCCATCGTGCCGCTCATCTGTTGCAGAATTCGCCGACGGTTGTACTGTTGTTCGTTGAACATCATGTCGCAATTCCTGCGGGAAGATCAATTGAGTCGTTCGATGTTGTTCGAAGGCAGGGTGGGCGATGCCCACCCTGGGCAGTCAGGAAATCGTGTTCATTCCACAAAAAGGAGTTCATTGGAGGCCAACAGCACGTGAGCGTACTGCTGCCACGCGGTGAGTTTGTTGTCGACTGGTGAACCATCGATGAATTCTCGTCCCAGACGCAGTTCAACGTCAGTGGGCGATCGGCCGTACAGCAGCCAATATGCACGGTGGATCTGCTCATCGATGTTATCAGGGAACTCCTTCTGCAGACGTTCGACGAAGGTATCCGACTGTTGTGTCAGAAGCGGACCATTCAACGCGTAGAGACCCTGCAACGGTGTCGTCGTTGACGATCGCCTTGGGCTGTGTTGAGTTGGATCCGGGAAGTCGTGAATCGTGAGTGTGGTGGACATATCACGACGATGGACCGTTGCGTAGACCGTTCGTCGGTGGTTGTCGGCACTGTCGATGGCGAGGGATGGTCCGCCAACAGTCAGATCCAGAACACCGCTGGCCGTCAGGATGGCATCTCTCCAGGCTTCAAAATCCAGTCGGACTCGATTCATTCGCGACAACCACTGATTGCCGGGATCGGATCCAGGCTCGTTCCGGTTACCCTCTGAGGATTGTTGCCAGGTGGCCGACAACAGAATCTCGCGATGCAGCCATTTCATGGACCAGCCGTTCTTAATGAAACGAGCCGCCAGGTCGTCCAGCAGTTCCGGATGAGTGGGTCGGCTACCGGTTTCGCCGAAGTTGCTGGGAGTGTCAACGAGACCTTTCCCGAAGTGCAGCATCCAGATTCGATTCACGATGACTCGCGCTGTCAACGACGCGGCGTCAGTTGTGATGGCGTGAGCCAGTTCCAGTCGACCGCTGCCGTTCTGAAATGGTTTTGCGGCGATTCCAGTGTCGGCGCCGGGGGACAGTACCTTGAGAAACCCCCGAGGAACCACCGGTCCCGGACGGTTCGGATTGCCTCGAATGAACAACGGCAGGTCACGAGGTTCCGGCCGGTACTCCAGTCGAGTACCTTCCTGGGCCGTCTTGCCGGCTCGAACGACATACAGTGATTCCTCCGACAACGCATTCGCCATTGGTGTGTCATAGAGTGGCGTCGATGACTTGATGGAATTGATCCGGGCCGTCAGTTCATCGATCTTCTCCTTTGGAACAGGTTTCTTCTTCTGCAGGGATTTGATTTCTGCCTGCAGTCCTGCCACCTGTTTCTTCGCCTTCCTGACAGGCTCGTAGTCAGACTCCGGAATGATCGGACGTTCGGTTTGTTTGCAGCTTGCGAAAACTCCTGCCAGAGCGTAGTAGTCTTCGGAACTGATCGGGTCGTACTTATGGTCGTGACAACGGGCGCAGGCGACAGTTAAACCAAGGAAAGTTCGTGAGACAGCATCGACTCGTTCCTCCCATTCGTCGGCCACGATCGTGTTGATAATTTCACACGGCAGTTTCAGTTCTTTCCAGTAGGTGGGACTCAGACTGATGAAGCCTAACGCCGGCAGATCTTCAGGACCGGTTTCGGGCATCAGATCCGTTGCCAGCTGGCGATGTACGAATTCGTCAAATGGCATGTCGTCATTGAATGCCTCGACGACCCAGTCACGATAGAGATGTGACTGCCCGGTGGGATACAACCAGTCGGCTGTCTTGTCCGTGTAACGCGCCATGTCCAGCCACATCCGTCCCCACTTCTCTCCGTAGTGGGGTGACTGGAGAAAGTGATCGACGAGCTTCTCATAGGCGTCCGGTGCTTCGTCGGCTGCAAACTGCTGCACGTCTTCAGGAGAAGGTGGAAGCCCCACCACGTTAAAGCTCAGTCGGCGAATCAATGTCGCTCGATCGGCTCGCAGCGACGGACTCAGTCCCTCCGCTTCCATCTTCGCGAGCGTGAATGAATCGAGTCGTGTTTGCGGCCAGGATTCATCGTTGACGTCTGGAACCGATTGCTCGACGGCCGGTTGAAAGGACCAGAATTTTCGTCCCTGTTTGTAATCGATGACTCCGCCGTTTCGTTTGGTTTCGTGGCCACCGGCAGGCATCGGGGCTCCGTGCCTGATCCATCGTGTGAATTCAGCAATCGTTGCAGGATCCAGTTTCCCTTTGGGCGGCATTTCCAGGTCGGCGTAGTTGATCGCATTCAGGAACAGGCTGTCCTGCGGACTATCTTCATCAATCACTGGCCCACTATCGCCACCGGTTCGCAGATCACTTGCATTGTCCAGCGTCAGGCCGCCATGAATCGTCTTCGCCTGTGACGAATGGCACGAGTAACAATGTTCACTCAGCAGAGGCCGAATCTTCCGTTCGAAGTATTCGATGTCTTCAAGAGCAAATCCCGGATCCTCGCCGAACGCGAATGATGGGCTGCAAAGGACCAAGATTGACAGTGCCACATAGCGTGACATTTTGGCAACTCCGATGGGATGCACGGCTGTGGGGAAAGGACGGAGGGGGGAAACTCACGGTACCACAGCATCCGGACCCAGGCAATGTTCCATGACTGCACCGGCAGCGAAATCACCTGTCCCCAATCGATTATGCAATCAGCAACGAGGTTTGTGGCATTGAAGGCCTGAGACTGACATGATAGCGGTGTCTGCCTGCATGCCTCAGGCGGTGGTGTCTCGAATCGTTTCACTCAACATGGCAAGGTCCGATTGCACGATGCTGTTGCCATTCCTCAAACGTTGCGTATTCCTGCTTGCATTTGCCGCATCTTCCACAGCGGCTGGTGACGACCGATCGCTGCTGGAGACGATTGCGAAGACAGGTCCGGGAGGAATCGGATCGGCCGAAGCAAGGGCTGCACGCGACGAACTGGCTCAGCGAGGCATTGCACTTCTGCCTGCACTCGTCACAGCAATGGACACGAACAATCCTATTGCAGCCAACTGGTACCGAACGATCTACGAAGAGATCACCATGCGGCACCTGGTTGACCCGGATGCTGTTTGGCCCATTGACTTTCTGAAGGACTATGTGAGTGATTCCCAACGAGCCGGACGACCTCGGCGACTGGTCCTTAAACTCATCGATCGGCTGGAACCAGAATATCGAAATGAATGGCTTTCCGAACGACTCACGGACCCCGAATTCCGCCAGGACGCCATCGCCTTGTTACTGCAGCGCGCAAAACAGCTCATGAATGCCGACAACCGCGACGCAGCTCGATTGCATCTGCAGACTGCATTCGAGCATGCACGAGATCGCCGCCAGGTTCTGGAAGCAGCGGATGGTCTGAGTGTGCTCGGCAATCCGGTTGATGTGATCCGTCACCTGGGACTGGTCACAGACTGGTGGGTCGCCGGACCGTTTGACGCGCCCGACAAATCGGGGTTTGCCCTGCATTTTCCGCCCGAAACCGCAGTGGACCTCCGGACAGAATTCAGTGGGCAGCAAAAACAACGCTTTGGATGGATCCGTCACACAGCAAAGGACCGACTTGGGCAGCTGAATCTGGTAGACGTTCTTGGGAAGACAGACGAAGCCGTCGCCTATGTGTGGACACAGTTCACTGTTCGTGAACCGCAGGACGTCCAGCTGCGATGCAGCGCCGACGATTGTTGCCTGGTCTGGCTCAACGGTGAAGTCGTCTCTGCTCATGAGCAGTGGCTGAACGGCACGCGTTTTGATCGACTTGTGGATCAGGTGTCATTGACGCAGGGGACGAACGAGATTCTCGTCAAGGTCTGCCAGGGGCCTCAGCACCGTAACCCGGAAGTGTTCAACAACTGGTCGCTGCAACTGCGACTGTGTGATTCTGATGGCCAAGGCATCCCATTCGAGAACGCCCTTTCCAATTTAGGGACGCCATAGCATGCTGCAGATTGAATCAGCTGGCACGGCGCGATTCCGGCCTCTCATTCAGACATTCCGATGTTTCGTGCTGACGGCAGCAGCGGTTCTGACTCCAGTTGCCTCATCCAATGGAGCGGAATGGCCTGGCTGGAGAGGGCCACTGCGAAACGGCGTCACGACAGACATCGGCGTCCCCATCGAGTGGTCCGAATCCGAGAACGTCTTCTGGAAGTCTGCGCTGCCGGGCGCTGGAACCTCAAATCCGATCGTATGGGGCGACAGCGTGATCGTAACGGCATCCGAAGGAACGGATCATGGAGAACTGCATGTGCTGTGTCTGGATCAGGACACTGGGCAGGAACGGTGGCACCATCAGCTGTGGGGAACCGCACCCAGCCTGTTCTACCCTCATAGTGGTATGGCCAGTCCATCACCCGTCACAGATGGCAGGCGTGTGTTTGCATTCTTTGGAACAGGAGATGTTTTTTGCTTCGACATGGAAGGTGGCCTTCTGTGGCAGCGGGCGTTGTCCCATGAATACGGACGGTTCCAAAACCGATTTGCCGCTTCCAGTTCGCCAGTGCTGTTCGATGGGAAGCTCATTATTCAATGTGACCACTACGGCGATTCGTACGTCATTGCGCTGAATCCGGAAACAGGCGCCAATCTGTGGAAAATTGACCGCTCAGAGACGTGGCATTCATGGTCGTCGCCTCAGATCATGAAGAGTGATGGAGGGCATGAATTGATTCTTTCCGGATCAAAGCGTCTGGATGCATACGACCCTGCCTCAGGTGAGATGCTGTGGACTGTTGGAGGACTCGCGCAAGAGTGCATTCCGACGCCGGTTTTCGGACACGGATTGTTGTACGCCGTGAGTGGTCCCAACGGTCACCATTTTGCCATCCGTCCCGGCGGGCGAGGCGACGTGACGGACTCTCATGTGGTGTGGAAGCACCGTCGAGGGACCTCCTTCGTGCCTTCCGCAATCATTGTGAACGAGCGATACTATCTGGTTGACGATAAAGGATTCGCCAGATGTTGGAGTATTCCGGCGGGCAAAGAACTCTGGCGTAAGCGGTTCAAGGGAAAGTACACCGCATCCCCTGTCGCTGCCGACGGAAAACTGTTCTTTGTGAACGAAACCGGAACGACTCTTGTCCTGGATGCCACAACGCCCGAATACGTAGAACTGGACCGCAACGAGATCGGCGAAGACGTCCTCAGCTCACCGGCGATTGCTCACGGTCGCTTCTTTCTGAGAACGGCAGAGCATCTGTATTGCATCGGCGACAACAGCAACTGACTGAGATGCTGATGTCTGGACGTCGACGTACACGAAGACACTACACTCCATCTGGTCTGCACAGCCTCGGGCAGTCTGGCAACTGACAGTGAACTACTGGAGGCGACACCGAGTTGCATCGGCGGACACGACATGGACCTGCGTCAACTGGAGTCAGCGACGGTATGCTCGTGATTCTTCAGGTGTTCGGTACAGTACGCTTCATTGCCGGAACACTGACTGCAGTACCGGAAGTCCATGTTTGGATCCTCTTTGTCAGTGAGCCCACAGACGGCACAGATGTGAAAATAGTCGGGGTCGTTGCGCGTCGCAGCGAACTGCTGTGCCTTCCGAGCCATCTGCCGGCGGCCGGTCTTGATTCGGTAGTAAATGTCCCGTCCAAAGAAGAGAAAGAAGTTCAAAACGGAAGCAAGAATCTGCAATCGAATGGTCCACGTTCCCTGGAAAAACCCAATTCCGTACCCGATCCACATCAACAGGGCCAGCCACCGTATCTGCACTGGAAGAATGAAAAACAATCGCAACTCAAACCGCGGATTCAGCCACGCAAACGCAAGAAATACGGTTGACTGCAGAAAGATATTTGTTGCGAACTCGCTGGGTGTCAGGAAACTCGCTGCGACAGTCGCCAGATACCCGATAACCAGAAACACGTTGTAGCGGAATGTTCCCCAATAGTATTCCAGCGATGTCCCCATCAGATAGAAGAGGTACCAGAAGAAGAAGGCAAACAGGAGCATGCTGCCTGGGGGCAGGAACATGAACGTCAATAATCGGTAGACCTGACCATTGAGGACTTCCTCCGGGATCAGAACAATCCTGCGTAGTGAGTCGCGATTTGCTTGCGCAGCCAGGTACGCGACGACCTGACCGGCGATCAGAATGACAGTGAGGTTGGGGATGGCAAAACGGCCGAATCGCCGTTCCAGCTTGTCGAGCACCAGTGAGTTCCTTCGGACAAGAACATAAGTCGTCGGGCAGGGAATCACACATCATCTGTGGTGTCAACCATCACGGCTTCGCTTTCGCGAGGTTGGCACGCTCCGAGCGACCCCATTCAGACTGGAGAAGACCCGCCGGCTCGTCGGATCTCATCAACGTTTCCATCGGGAATCGATGATGCCTGCTCGCGCCCAGTGTTTTTCCAGATAGACACGACTCAACCTGCCCTTCCACGAAACCATTCGGTATTGACTCAAACCGTCAATCCGGCGTATCTGATGCTTTGGATAATCGCGTGCGGGAATTGGCCGGCAGGATGCCGAAATGGCCAGCAAACGGGATGCTCAGGCAATGGATTGCTTAGACAACAGCCAGAAACGAATTGTCGTCACCGGAGTCGGAGTCATCTGCTCCGCAGGCCTTTCCGCCGATCGGTTCTGGCAGTCACTCAATGAACACCACCAACCGGACGCAGGCAGTGCTGCTGATCCGGCAATGCCAACGACCTTCACCGGGTCGATCGATGACTTCGGCGACCTCCCCAAGGACAAGCGCAAGGCGATTCGCAAGGCACTGAAGCTCATGAATCGCGAAACCCAGATGGGAGTTGCTGCGGGACAGCAGGCTCTTTCCGACAGTGATGTTCTCGGACACTATGAGTCGGAGCGTTTCGGCGTGTGCTTTGGTGCAGACAACGTTTCGGTGATGCCGGAAGATTTTGTGCATGGCATTCAGGCCTGTTCCGGTCCCGATGGCAGGTTCGAAGAGGAACGCTGGGGCACCGACGGACTCAGCGGCATCGCACCTCTGTGGCTGCTGAAGTGTCTTCCCAACATGCCGACGTGTTATCTGGCGATCTTGAATGATCTTCAGGGACCAAGTAACACGATTACTCAGCGAGACGTCTCAGCCAATATGAGCATTGCCGAAGCGTGTCGAGGCATTCGATCCGGCAGCACTGATGCCGCTCTTGTGGGAGCGACCGGAACGACTCTGGCTACATTCAACCTCATGCACGCTCAGATCGAAAACGAAGTCTCCGGTGTTGGCGACGTGTGCCGCCCGTTTGACAGGAACCGCACCGGGTCTGCGCCGGGGGAGGGAGCCGGAGCGCTTGTACTGGAAGAACTCAACGCAGCAGTGGCCCGTGGAGCTCACATTTACGGTGAGATCCTCGGCGCCGGATCGGCGTCAGCCGTCGGGCATGGCCCCGTAGATGGGCGTCGCAAGGCACTCAGTCGAGCGATGCGGCAGGCGTTGAGCCGAGCTGGACAGTTGCCTCATTCAATCGGACACATCCACGCTCACGGACTGGGAACGCGTGATTCGGATATCGCTGAGTCTCTGGCGATTCGCGATGTCTTTGGCGAAACCGCTTCCGAGATCCCCGTGGTTGCAGCCAAAAGCCATGTTGCCAATGCTGCTGCAGGAGCTGGTGCGCTGGAGCTGATCGCCAGCCTGCTGGCACTCCAGCACGGCCATCTGTTTCCGGTCCGGCATTTCAATGATGCTGACCCCGATTGTGCGATCCGTCCAGTCACTCGCCACGATGAAGGTGCTGGCACAAGTTTTCTGAATCTGAATATGTTTGGTCGGGGCCTCGCCAGCTGCGTTGCGATCGGTGCTGTTCCTGCCTGATCGAAAAGGGAGTTTCGTAAAATGACGCGAAGGATCGTCGTCACTGGCATGGGATGTGTCACTCCCATTGGCAATTCCATCTTGGAACTGCAGTCCGGGCTGTACAGCGGACGCATCGGAGTGGGGCACCTGTCACTCTTCGATGCCAGCAGTTTTCCGGTGCAGATCGCCGCGGAAGTGCGCGACTGGGACATGTCAACCTGCGGCGAAGATCCTCGTCGCTGGGCATCCACTCCTCGTCAAACGCAGTTCGCAATTGGAGCCGGGCTGGAAGCCGCACGTCACGCGGGTCTTAACGACTGGCGTGGCGATGCTGAACGATTTGGAGTCTATCTGGGATGTGGAGAGCCCTTCGAAGACTTCCAGACCTTTGTCCGGACCGTGCATGACTCACTGGAATCCGGTGATTGCGAAGCGGATTCATTTCTGCAAAACGCGCTCAAGGTGTTCAATCCGAAAACAGAATGTGAATTCGAACCGGACATGCCCGGGATTCATCTCGCAGCGATGCTGGGAGCAGAAGGCCCCGTGGCCAACTGTATTGCCGCATGTGTCAGCAGCACTCAGGCGATCGGTGAGGCAGCTCGAATGATCGCTCAAAACGAAACCGACGTCATGCTGTGCGGTGGTGCTCACAGTACGATCCACCCGTTCGGCTTCACTGGGTTTCAACGGTTGTCGGCACTCAGCACTCATAACGACGATCCGGAATCTGCCGTGCGGCCATTTGATGCGGACCGAGATGGCTTCGTCATTGGCGAAGGCGCCGGAATGTTCATCATCGAAGAACTGGAGCACGCCCTGGCGCGAGGAGCGGAAATTCTCGGCGAGATCTCAGGCTACGGTTCCAGTCAGGATGCCTACCGCGTAACGGATTCTCACCCGGAAGGCCGAGGTACCGCCGCAGCTATCAGCCAGGCACTCGCCAGTGCAAAGATGAATCCGGATGATATCCATTACATCAACGCACACGGCACCGGAACCGTTCTGAATGATCGGGTTGAAACGCTGGCGATCAAGCAGGCCTTCGGCCAGCAGGCTTTCCGCGTCCCCGTTTCAAGTACCAAGGCCATGCTGGGACACGCCACGACAGCATGTGGAGCGATTGAGTTTGCTGTGAGCCTGATCAGCCTGCAGACAGACGTGATCCCTCCAACACTCAACCATGACACTCCGGATTCCGACTGCGACCTGGACTACGTACCGCATACTCCTCGTGAGTTATCGTGTCGGCACATCCTCACAAACAACATCGGTTTTGGCGGGCAGAATGCGGCGTTGATTGTCTCTCGCTACGATGATCGATCACCCGCTCATGTCGCACCCGGCTGGGCGGCTTAACCGACAGGTTCTCCGCTTCGTGTCAGCCTGAGAACACTGGAAGGAAATGATGTACGCTCAGAACGACACGTTGCCGCAGTTGACATCCGCCTGCGAGATCCGTTCCGTTGGAATCGTTGGAGCCGGCGCGATGGGTCGAGGAATTGCGCACGCGAATGCGAAGGCTGGACTTCGAGTGTTGATTGCCGACGTCGATTCAGATGCTGCGTCGGCAGCGGTCGAAGATGTCCTCAATACATCATCAGTACCAGGGAACGCCGATCCCATAGCTGTCGTGGCAACGTCCGATGAACAGTTTAGTGACGTCGATCTGGTAATCGAAACGGTTGCTGAGAATGAATCCATCAAGACTTCCGTGTTGTCTCACGTCGAACGCTATCTTCGTGCCGATGCAATCCTGACATCGAACTCATCGAGTATCCCGATGACTCGTCTGGCCACCTGTCTGAAACATCCGGAACGGTTCTGTGGGCTCCACTTTTGCTATCCGGTCGATCAGCGTCCACTGGTTGAAACGGTGGGAACTGCGGCGACCGACAAGTCCGTACTGGCGGCTGCCAATTATTACGCAGAATCCATCGGGATGGCACCGGTTGTCGTACGTGACGCTCCTGGATTTCTACTCAACCGTCTGTTGGTGCCATACCTGAATGAGGCGCTCGATCTGGTCCTCAATCGGTCCAGCATGCGAACGATCGATTCCGTCGCGATGAATTTCGGTTTTCCGGCCGGACCACTCGCTCAGCTGGACGAATTCGGACTGGATGTGGCATTGGAGGTTGGCAAGACACTCTATTCAAGTTTTCCTGACCGAATCTACCCCTCTGAGTTGCTGATCGCGATGTACAAGGCCAAACGACTCGGGCGAAAAACTGGCCGAGGCTTCTACTTTGAAGACGGGATTCGTTCCGACGAACCTGCTCCTGAAACACAACAGATTATCGAAAGACGTTCACGCAATACCGATCCCATTCCGGAATCCGAGATCGAACGACGACTGTTCCTTCCAATGCTGCTGGAAGCCACTCGTGCTTTGGAAGACTCACTGGTTGACGACCCCACGATCGTCGACAGAACATTGCGCGACGGGCTGGGCCTGACTCGCAGCAACGCAGGAATCTTCAACTGGGCCGACAGGATCGGGGCCCCGAAAATTGTTGACTGGCTCCGTCCACTTGAACCGCTGGGCAAACGGTTTGAGCCCACAACAATGCTGCTCGACGTCGCGGGCCGGTCAGGAGCGAGACTGGCCAATTGGCAACGGCTGGCCTGAGCAGGCACAGATCAGTCTATTCATTTCTCAAAACGACCGATCAAGACTGCTCGTACAGGGCACGACTCGAACCACTCAGCCATGACTACAACACAGCAAGACAGCATTTTGCATGAATGACGGCGACGAACCGGACAACTCACGGCAGAAGTCGCCAGCCGCTGCGGTTGTCACCTCAACTGACGCAAAGTCACATTCAGGAAACCTCTACTGGCACCTCCGCTGGACGATTCCACTGCACATCGCCCTGCCGATTGGGCTGTGGTGGATGATGCAGCTTGATGGATGGCTGGCTGCTCAGGCGTTCATCACCCTGCATGTCGTCGGCCTGATGTTCTTCGTGGGAACCATCAAATGGTGGTGGCGTCAGTCAGGGGATTTAATCGGCCTGCTGTTCATCAACCACTTCGTTACATTCGCTGTCTGCCTGTTTCTGCCGTGGTAAGGGATTCAGCGACTCCAGCGGTGGAAACCTGCCAAATTCAAATTCGATCTGAAGAATCTCGCAGTCTCTTCTCAAAATGCTGTATAGTCCCCGACTCACGCGGGGCAGCACTCCTGGATGGTTGGTTTCAGGGCAATTCTCCCTTGTCGCCTTGAACAGTTTCGTCCGACGTCCAGATTCACACCGTGCCAGATTTCAAACAACTGCAGCTTATCCCACCTCTGCAACGGGCCATTCATGAAGAAGGGTACGAGACCCCGACTCCCATTCAGGAACGGACCATCCCTTCCGCGCTCGACGGCCATGACATCCTGGGGTGTGCTCAGACGGGAACCGGAAAAACAGCTGCATTCGTGCTGCCGATCCTGAATCATCTGGCGAGTGGCAGTTTCAAACCGGTCGGCAACCGCCCCCTGGCATTGGTCCTGGCTCCCACGCGGGAACTGGCGATTCAGATTGGTGACAGCTGCACCGCCTACGGCCGTCACGTTGATATACGCCACACCCTTGTTTACGGAGGAGTCGGACAGGGACGACAGGTCACGGCGGTTCGGAAGGGAGTTCACATTCTTGTGGCAACTCCCGGGCGACTTCTCGACCTGATGAATCAGGAACACATTCATCTCAACCGGCTGCAGTTCTTCGTGCTGGACGAAGCCGATCGCATGCTGGATATGGGATTCCTGCCGGATCTGAAGAAGATCATCAAAGCACTACCGGTTCGGCGCCAGTCGATGTTTTTCTCGGCCACGATGGCCGGGAACATCAAACCGCTTGCCAAGAAGCTCCTGCACAAACCCGTGATGGTCAAGGTAGACGCTGAACAGACCAACGTGGAACTCATCGACCAGCGCGTCATCTTCGTCGGGCACAAACAGAAGAAGCCGCTCCTCAGCAGGATTCTCAAAGCAGGCGATGTTGGACAGGCTATCGTGTTCACTCGCACCAAACGCGGAGCAAACTACGTTGCCGAATATCTTCGTGACAATGGGATCGAAGCAGTTGCCATTCACGGAAACAAATCACAGAACGCACGACAGCAGGCGCTGACAGCCTTCCGAGCCGACAAAGTTCAGGTACTCGTGGCGACTGACCTGGCAGCTCGAGGAATCGATGTGGAGGGTATCACCCACATCATCAACTACGAAATCCCGACCGAACCTGAAACCTATGTGCATCGTATCGGACGAACAGGTAGAGCTGGTGCAACGGGGATCGCGATCTCGTTCTGCAGCAATGATGAGATGTCGCGCCTGCAAAGTGTCGAACGGTTGATCGGTTTCAAGCTGCTCGAAGATGGTCGACAACCTGAACCACTTCCAAAACCGAATCCCGGAACCAAAGCCGAAGATACGGAGTCCCCTTCCGGAAGCCGAAACCGCCGCCGGCGACGTAGACGCCGTGCTCCACGCGTCGGTCATCAGTCATCCGGCGCGGCTGGAACCAAACCGACTGGCAGCAAGGAAGCCGGGACACTCCGTCCGGGTCGGAAGAAGAACCGCGGCAAAGGCCGGCGTGGACGACGGCGCGCGTCAGAAAACGATTCGACTCCGAAGCAGGAACGGTGACTCGCCCGTGAGGAGCCTCGCCATTCAATCTTCATTCGAGAAGATGTCGTGTACAATCGAATGACTGAAGATGTCATCCACCTGTAAACGCGATTTGTCATAAGCGAAATGACTCGGTTTCCCTTTCTGGCCGGACGCGGTACGGCATTTGGCACTGTATTCTCAGATTGCATCCCTGGCGGCGAGGTACAGACGTGCATTTCGATCTGATTATCATCGGTGCTGGAGCAGCAGGATTGATCGCGGCCGCTCGCTCTGCCGAATGTGGAGCTCGTACGCTTTTACTGGAAAAGAACGACCAGGCAGGCGTCAAGATCCTGATGTCAGGCGGAACGCGTTGCAATATTACTCATGCGACTGATCAGCAGGGAATCGCCGAGGCATTCGCCATGTTTGATCGAAAGCAGGCCGGATTCCTGCGCTCATCACTAGCGGCATTGCCACCGGAACGAGTGGTTGAACTGACCGAAGCCGAGGGCGTTGCAACAAAGGTCGAAAAAACAGGCAAGGTGTTCCCGGTCAGCAATCGGGCAGTAGATGTCAGAGATGCGTTGCTACGGCGAGTGAACAAGTCCGGAGCCACACTCCTGACGAACAACGCAGTGGTGGACGTGGCGCGGAGTGACGGCGGTTATATTGTTTCCACAGCGAACAACTTGTTCACTGCACCGCATTTACTGATCACGTCAGGAGGCCAGTCATATCCTGGATCCGGCACGACCGGCGACGGATATGTGTGGGCAAGAAAACTGGGGCACACGGTGGTGACGCCCGCGCCTGCCTTGACTCCTCTCACCACAAATGAGGACTGGGTGAAGCAGCTCCAGGGAATGACGCTCCCTGATGTTACGCTGTCCCTCGTCTTTCAGGATCCCGAAAGAGACCTGAATGGTTATGGCACCAAACAGCATCTGATCTCTCGTCGGTCGTCATTGCTGTTCACCCATTTCGGACTGTCTGGTCCCGCCGCTCTCGATCTCAGCCGCGTCATGACAAGGCAGTTCGCCCCGACGGCATTCAGTGTCATCTGCGACCTGGTTCCGGATATGCCTCGGGAAACGCTGACCGAGCAGTTGACCCGCTCGTGCCAGCACAACGGTCGAAGGACACTCCTGTCATTGTTACAGGAATTCGTTCCCCGGCGGCTGGCCGAATGGCTCGCCATGCGAACCACTGGCAAAGGGAGTCGACCGTCAGCGGAGCTCTCAAAGAAGCAACTGAATCATCTGTCAACAACGATGAAGACCTGCGTGATTCCAGTAAGCGGAACATCTGGATTCAGAAAGGCAGAAGTCACGACTGGTGGCGTGGATCTGAACCAGGTGGATTCCAGGACAATGCAAAGTAAGCAGGTTCGCGGGCTGTACTTTGCGGGCGAAGTCCTGGATGTCGACGGGCCCATTGGAGGATTCAATTTTCAGGCGGCGTTTAGTACCGGCTGGCTGGCCGCAGAAAGTGCAGCGACGACATGAACGAGCTTCTTTCAATCGTCAGCCTGATGCTGCTGCTTGTGGCTCAGGCTGCTGTAGTCATGAGTGAAAGCGGATCAGCAATCATTTCGGTGTTGATTGTGCATCTGGTAGCGATGGCCATCTCTGCCGGGTACTGGCTGCGAAAGAACAGGAGTTGCGTGCCCCCCTACACAATCGCCACTGTGATCAGCAATCACCCGGAAGGCGGCAAGGTACTCTCAACGGAACGCGACAGCCTCCTGATCGGATCTGGTGTGGCCGGTGTTTTCTTCGGCTGGCCTGTGATCTCTCGCCTGATCGAATTTGCGGAACCAACACCCGTCCACGCCCTGGTGATGTTCCTTGTGGTCATCACTCCGGCATCCGTTTACATCAACTGGTACTTCCTCCGCCGATTCCTCTGGATGTCGTTTCCACTACTGCTGGGCTGGAGTCTCTGGACCTGGTTGATGACGTGAGAACGTACGGTATGGCCCCCCGACTTCGCTGGCCCTCATGCGCCGAATTGATTTTGCTATTCAACTGCCTCCGGCAGGCCGATTGCGGTTGGTTCTGACATGTCTGTGGACAGCGAACTAATCTGAACTCGTGTCCTGCGCCCAGGCTCCTCCGTTTCATAGATCGTAAGCCAACCGTCTAGCGTGCGCAAAAACGAGTGATACTCTTCGTGTGAAAGAGCAGCACGAAACATGCCCGTGGCGTCCGTGTGAGCCTGAACAAACGAGGTGATCACCTCCCCCGCGTCATCCTCAGAATGAGTAGCAAATACAGCGGCCGGATAAGCACCATCACCTTCTGGCGTGAGCACGCGTCCATAGAACAACTGCTTTGCCTCAAGTGTGATGTTGCAGTCAACGGGTGTCGCAGTCTCTTCTGACATCTCCACTGCAGTTCCGCCGGGCTCCCAGACATATCTCTCTGAATCAAACGGATGCGCGATGATCAAATACTTACCTGCCGGCACCCCGAAAAACGAGAATTCTCCCGCTGCGTTCGTAATCCACGACGTCATCCTGAACGGCGGAGGGACATAGTTCCCCAGGCGAATGTCGCGTTCGGGAGTCTGGAGTACGACCCTGCATCCACGGACAGCTCTTCCATGATGATCGCAGATCGTCCCCTGAACAGTCCCTGTCCATGTATTGCTCACCGAAGGAACGCGAATCTCAATCGTGCTGTTTGGTTTCGGTGCACTGCGCAACCCGCCTTTGAGCCAACGTGACGTTGTCCTGAGAGGATGCAGTGAGGTCGACAGCGTCTCACAGTTAACTGCGAGTCGCTGTGCGTCCGCTCCGACTTCAAAGTAGGCTTCTCCGAAGCTGTCCGTAGATTCCCGAATCACTTCTCCAGAGGCACCCCCGTTGTCCAGGTCGATCCGCACCTGAGAGTACGGAACGGCTGCACCAGACTCGTCCTTCACTCGCACACGAATCAGATGTCCCTTAGCCTTCTCTGTGAGGCGTTTCCGATGACCTGCATTTCTTGAGTCAAGGCGTGTGAACGTGACCTTTGGGTAGGATTCCCACTGAAACTCACGCGATACAAGCACTCGTACGCGTGCTGCGGAATCTTCTGAAACAGCTACGGGGTCAGGCCATCCCAGATGGACTCCGGCTGCCTGAAGATAGGGGAACGATCCCACAATGGCCCCGACAACGTAGTCCCCCGAAGTCAGCCCTGTGAGCGTATGCACGCCGCCCTTCTGCACGGTGCGCACATGAACCGGACTTTCCAACCACCACTGGTGACTCCGAAACAGACCGATGTGAATCGGCTGAGTGATCTCCCCCTCAGTTCGAATCCCCAGCACCAGTCTGCACTCTCCCTTCTTCTCCGGCCCGGCTCCCACTGCCATCCGTTCCTTCGCTGCAACGACAGCCAGTCTCTGAGGAAGACCGTGCAGCAAAATACTGGCATCCGTACTCCGCAGCAGGTGCCAGATGTGATACGACGAATCTTCTGAAGGAAACTCCGAAGGGTACTCGAACTCCGGCTGAGCCAAAGCAAGCCAGCAAAGAAGGAGATGTTTCATCTGGAACTTCCGAATACAGAATGGATTGCCTCCCGGCCAATGCAGAAAATAATGGTACTTGAAACTGAGGCGGGGGCCTATCGCCGCAGGATGGATGGATCAGGCTGTCCGTCGCTGGAGACTTCTCAAGAGCGCCTATGACATCGACCTTGTGAGATTCACCGTCCGATGGCTCATCATTCCAGGCGTTGGAACGTCCCTTGTATCGCTGTTTCCTGTCCCGACAATCCACCATCGATATGACGACCACGGCGTCGGTGAGTACGATGGCATCCAACGCGGCTGGCTGGCGACCCAATCAACGCAACACTGGCAGCAGCAGGGACCAACAGACAGAAGCTGCTGAGATGACTTGAAACGCGAATCCTCACCGAAAACCGCATCAAGCCACTCGTCATCATCCCCCACTGCCCCCACCACAATCACATCCGACCCAACAAGAAAAGTAACCGTCAAACATCGGCCGCTTTTTCAGGGACGACTAACAGCCTGCGACGCACGTATCGCTGGCAGTCCTAATGTGACTGGGAAGCAATTCGGCTAATGTTCTCCACGTTCGTCTGACTCGCCTGAATGATTCGGTTAAACACATCGGCAGTTTTTCTGCCGTGAGCAGCGCCACTTTTGATACGGTCATCCGTTTCATTGATCAGTGTCGCAATGGCGTCCGCCGACTGGCGTGTTTCAGCGGCAAGATCTCGTACTTCCTGTGCAACAACAGCAAAACCTTTTCCGTTTTCTCCCGCACGCGCCGCTTCGATTGACGCGTTCAGCGACAGCAGATTTGTCTGGTCCGAGATATCCGACACGACATTCAGCATCTTCGAAATTGATTCTGCGCTGTCGCTGATAAGCTCCATTGACTGAATAGACTGTCGTACTGCCATATCACCTTCTGCCGCAAGCTCACTGGCTTCGGCTGCTGCTCGCGCTGCTTCCTGACGCAGCATCTCTTTGTCGTTCTGAATCTTCGCTTCCGTTTCTGTCAGTCGGCCAATGTTCTCGGCGAGCTTCTCTGACTGTTCTCGCTGCTGGACCGATGCTTCTTCAATGACTCGACGATCTTCCTGAATCGAATCAACCATTTTATTGAAGCAGCTTCCCAGATCCCCGACCTCCGTACCGAATTCGGCATTCACCTTGATGTCGTCGGTGTATTGAGAGGTCTCCGTTGCTTTCTGCATCGCCTGCGCCAGCTCCAGGACACTCGACGTCGCACCGTGTTCAGCAACATTGAGACCGATCTTTTCGTCTTCAGCGGATACGCGGAGTTCGGTGAATTGACTGGTAACCTGAAGCGTGATGAAGGCACAACCGAAGGCCCACACGAATCCAGCCCCAACGCCGATCGCCTGAACTCCCAGTTGATCAATCCAGGTCAATCCTTCAGCGGCAAGCTCCGGCCTCAGGAAGAAAGCGAGTGCGAGGGTTCCCCATGCACCGCAGACACCGTGAACTGCGACCGCGCCGACGACATCGTCGAGTCTTAGTTTGTGTTCCAGAAACCACATGGCCCAATGCACGAGGCATCCTGACACCAGCCCAATGACCGCCGCACCACCCGTGTCCACCGACGCACATCCTGCGGTGATTCCGACCAATCCTCCCAGAAGACCGTTGGCGATCATGTCAGGCTCTGGTCGGCGCGTCGGTCCCATCCAGGACATTGCTGCACTCGCGATTGCCCCAACGCAGGCGGACAGCATCGTATTCAAAGCGATTCCTGCAATATCCGTTGTGGCCGCAAGAGTGCTTCCGCAGTTAAAGCCAAACCAGCCAAAGAAGAGGATGAATGTCCCCAGATAAACCATCAAGAGACTGTGAGGCTGGATCTTGCGAGGGTTTCCATTCTGATCAAATTTGTCGCGGCGAGGTCCGATGACGATCAGCCCGGCAAGCGCAATCCAGCCACCGATCGAGTGCACTACAGTTGAACCGGCGAAGTCGATGAATCCCATTGCTTCCAGCCAGCCCTGAGTCTCGCCGTTGTAGAAGCTTCCCCATGCCCAGTGCCCATAGATCGGGTAGATCAGTCCGGAAGCGATCGTGGAGATCACAAGGTAAACGCCAAACCGCGTTCTCTCTGCAACTGCACCCGAGTCAATCGTGGCAGCGGTTCCGCAGAAGACAGCCTGGAAGACAAAGAACACCGGTAGCCACGGATCGTCTCCAAGTTCCACGAAAGAAGTGTGATGTGCCGAACCACCCGCCATAGCTCGCTCCAAACATCAGGCCGAAGCCAAACAGCCAGAAAGCGGACACAGAAAGCACAAAGTCAGTCATGTTTTTGACTGCGACGTTGATCGAGCTCTTGGCTCGAGCCATTCCGGACTCAAGGCACATGAATCCCGCCTGCATCAGGAAGACCATCGCCGCAGCCGTGAGAACCCAGACGTAGTCGAGATTCGTTTGGACGGCATCGACAGTAACCATGTTTTCTGATGCAGTGGCCGCGGATTGAGTGGCGTCATCACCACTGCAGCTGTAGGGAAAGCATCCGATCGCTGAAGTGACGAGTGTACAGATGAGAAGTGTTCGAAGTCTTGACGCAATAATCATATCTGCGGCTATTCGTTGCTGAATGTCTCGTTTGAGCTGGCGAGCGGCAGCGTGCTGAGGCGGGGAATCCCGCCTCCTTTCCGCACATCGAAGAATCACACACCGACTTGCTTCTACTTCTAAGATTTGCGCGATCTCTTAGCGCGCCCACGTGAATGGAGAACCATCTGATGGCCCAAGCGCAGGCCTCACTGGACATGTCAGACGTCGAAATCGACGAAATCCGAAACGAGACAAGAACCGGCATTTTCGAATCAACCAAAATGTCGCCAGCCAGGCATCAAACTGGCCCATTACACTTCGCTGGTTGTTCCTATCAAAAACCGAATTCCGGATGATGTCCTGCAAAATCGGACGGCAGGTCCAGGGGCTGGCAGCCGACACTGAATGGATATTTTGATTGAAAATGCACAATAGTATTGGTGATTTAGGATCTATGGAGAGTGCCACACACAATTGCCGCTGTCTGTCACCAGGAAATGCCCAGGTGTACTCCGTCTGAACGAGACGCGTTCTGGTCCAGAGGCTTGGTGGCAGGAATTCATGAATCTTTGCACGCTTCGACGAGCGAAGGCGAAACATCACCACGCTCCCCAACCTCTATCCCGCATGTCTCACGTGGCCGCGCGATTTGTGGGTTCGAGGTCGTTTCTGGGGATTGGCGGCGTGCATATTGAGCTGAACGCGCGTCTGCCGCCTGAATTCGGTCGCAGGGCCTTCAATTTTG
>Ga0180430_10000961_pt1 | contig 29732 bp, 24 predicted proteins | sample SS_ome_9_FD_132999 | JGI IMG/M metagenome (GOLD analysis project Ga0180430, IMG submission 132999) | Hypersaline lake sediment archaeal communities from the Salton Sea, California, USA - SS_1_S_2 metaG | ecosystem: Environmental > Aquatic > Non-marine Saline and Alkaline > Hypersaline >... | reverse complement strand
CTAAAAAAGCGACGGCACACATTAACATATCCCGGCGGGATTGCGGGGTTATTAACGGCTTCGCAACTTCGTTGCGATGAAGCGGGCGTTCCGCCCTGCTGCTAAAAAGCGACGGCACACATTAACATGTCCCGGCGGGATTGCGGGGTTATTAACGGCTTCGCAACTTCGTTGCGATGAAGCGGGCGTTCCGCCCTGCTGCTAAAAAGCGACGGTACACATTAACATATCCCGGCGGGATTGCGGCGATGGCGGCGGGATTCACAACCGACCCGAAATGCGCGGGGGTGTGAACGTCCGCTGTGCGTGAAATTAGGGAACCCGACACCACACATCAAAGCACGCTGTGAACTATTAACCATTGCACATAAACGGTTTATGTTTTCTACTGTGCGCGGTTAGGTTATATAGAATAGCCGAGTATTATGAGTGTAGGAGTGGGGGGCGCACTGTCTGGGTGTGTGAAGGGGTTGGGAATGTGGTGGGAGATCAGATCGCCTTGGCGGTGCGGCCGTGTGTCGGCGTGAGGCCGGGCGGCGGGCGTGGTTATTCCAGTGTCCCGCTTCTTCGGTAGATCCTTGTCTCAAGTGAGCGGTTGTATGGGGCGAAGGATTCGTCGCCCGGTGCCGCTTCGATGTCGTGGAACGTCATGTACATCTTGGCGTCGAGGTTGTCGAGATAGTGCAGGAAGTAGGCCTCGGGGATCATCGGCAGCTTGGGCGAGCCGTACTCGTAGACGCCGTGGTGCGACAGGACTATGTGCTGCAGCAGGTCGAGGGTCTTCTGGGGGAACGGCTGGCCGGTCTCTTCGGCGACTAAGGCGGCCTTGCGGTCCAGCCAGATAACGCCCATCGTGATGTGTCCGACGAGATTGCCGCGATCGGTGTAGTTGATCGCCACGCCGGAGGTCAGCTCGGCCATCTTGCCCATATCGTGGAAGAACACGCCTGCCAGAGCCAGGTCGGCGTTGAGCTTGGGGTAGAGTCCCAGCAGGGCGACCGCGGCGCGAGCCATCGAAAGGGTGTGCTCCAGCAGACCGCCCATGTAGGGATTGTGCATCGTCATCGCCGCGGGGGCCCTCTTGAAAGAGGCGACGAACTCGCGGTCCTCGACGAACTTCTTGATCAGCAGCCGCAGCGATTTGTTCTTCACGCCGCGCATGATCTCAAGCAGTTCGGACCACATTTCCTCGGGATTCGCCTCTGCGGTGGCCAGGAAGTCGCCGACGTTGACCTTGTCTTCGCTCATCGGGCGGCACGCTTCTATGATGAACTGGAGCGAGCCCTTGTAGTCCTCGGTTCGCCCTTTGACGTGGAGGTATCCGCCGGCGGGTATCGATTCGAAAATCGATTCGGTGGCCTGCCACATCCGCCCCGGCAGGGCTCCGGTCTTGTCGGTCAGGGTGCAGAGGATGTAGTTTCCGCCGGTGCGGGTGGTCCGCAGGTCCTTTTCCCGAACGACGAAGACCTGGTCCAGCGTTTGTCCGGGTGTCAGTTCATTTATGAATATGTGCGTTTCGTTCATAAGCGACAGTGTAACAGGCCGCGGGCCTCTTGAAAACTACGCATATAAACGATATATTCGCCGATTGGTCCCTACGCCGCTGCGCCCTTTGTACGGCGTTTGATGCGACCGGGGCCAACACTGAAACACCAAACTATTGAGAGAGCTATAGATGCGATACAGCAAGCTGCTTATACCGACGACCAGGGAAGTGCCCGCCGATGCGGAGATTCCCTCGCACAGACTGATGATCCGGGCCGGTTACGCCCGGAAAGTCGCAAGCGGGACGTACACTTACCTGGTCCTGGGCCTGCGGTCTCTGCGTAAGATCATGCAGATTGTCCGCGAAGAGATGGACGCCGCCGGCGCCCAGGAGATCCTGATGCCGGTGGTCCAGCCGCTGGAGCTTTGGGACCGGACCGGTCGCTCGATCGACTACGGCCAGACGCTGGCGACGTTCACCGATCGCCACGGGCGCGGAAACGCGCTGGCCCCGACAGCCGAGGAGGTCTGCACGCACCTGGCCTCGCAGGAACTCAAGTCCTACAAGCAGTTGCCGGTGAATCTCTACCAGATCGGGACGAAGGTCCGCGATGAGTTCCGCCCGCGGTTCGGGGCCTTGCGCAGCCGGGAATTCATCATGAAGGACGCCTACAGCTTCCACACGACCGCCGAATGCCTCGACGTGACTTACCGGGCGATGTACGATGCTTACTGCCGGGTCTTCGAGCGATGCGGGGTGCCTTACGTGATCGTTGAAGCCGAGTCGGGCGAGATGGGCGGCTCCGGGTCGCACCAGTTCACCGTACCGTGCGAAAACGGCGAGGATGTCATCGTCCACACCGCCGACAACCAGTACGCCGCGAACATCGAGAAGGCCGAAGTCGATCCGCCGGTCGAGACGCCCCCGCGCGGCCAGGCGGCTGTCGAAGAGATCCACACCCCGGACGTCGGCAGCATAGAAGCGGTCTGCGGGTTCCTGGAAACCCAACCGGCCGAGATGATCAAGACGCTTGTTTACAAGGCCGGCGACGATACGGTGGCCTGCCTGATCCGCGGCGATCACGAGCTGAACCCCGAGAAGCTGACCCAGGCCGCCGGCGGGGCGCATATCGAACCGGCTGACGAGGCGACGGTTCGCGAGATGACCGGAGCGGCGGTGGGGTTCGCCGGCCCGATCGGGCTGCTCGACAAGATCGCCAGAATGTACGTCGACCCGTGGGTCGCGGCGATGTGCTGCGGCGTGACCGGAGCCAACAAGACCGACTATCACGTCAAGAACGTTGTTCCCGGGCGCGATTTCCCGTTGGAAGGCGACAAGGTCAGCGTGATCGACATCCGCAACGCGACCGAAGGCGACAGCTACGGCGGCAAGGAGCTTCAGTTCCATCGCGGCATCGAAGTAGGGCAGGTGTTCAAGCTCGGCTCGAAGTACAGCAAGAAGCTCGACGCCTTCGTCGACGACGAGTCCGGGGCCTCGGTCCCGTGCATCATGGGCTGCTACGGGATCGGGATCAACCGCATCCTGGCGTCGGCGATCGAGGTGGGCAACGACAAGGACGGATGCATACTCCCGATCTCGATCGCCCCGTTCGAGGTCGAGGTCGTCGCCCTCAACACCGACAGCGAATCGGTCTTCGGCAAGGCCGAGCAGATATACAACGAACTCCAGGACGCCGGTCTGGACGTGCTCCTTGACGATCGCGAGGCCAGGCCCGGGGTTAAGTTCAAGGACGCCGATCTTATCGGGATCCCGGTGCGGGTCGTCGTCGGCGAGCGCGGGCTGGCCGAAGGCAATGTCGAGATAAAACGCCGGACAGACGACAAGCCGGTCGGCGTGCCGGTCGATCAGGCTGTCGAGAAGGTCCTGGAAATAGTCAGGGAATTGAAGGCAGTTGTCGAGTAATGCGGCAAAACTTGCAGCGATTGGAATGAGTCGCCGAGAGTATCGCCAGGCAAAGCGGCTGGCGAAGCTCAAGGCCCGCAACCGCTACGCGGACTACCTGGCGTACATCGGCGTCAAGGTCGCGGTGATGTTCGTCGAGATGCTCTCTCTGCGAATGGGCTACGCCCTGGCCCGGATGATCGGAAGTGCGATATTCCGGTTCGACAAACGCCATCGCAAGATCGCGATCGACCAGCTTCGAAGCAGTTTCCCGGACTGGTCCGATGCGCGAATACGCCGGACGGCCAGGGGCTCGATACGCAACATGGTCTGCATGGGCCTGGAGCTCCTGGTGACTCCGCGATACGTTCGCCCCGAGACCTGGCGAAAGCACATTCGGCTGAAGAACATGGACCGCGTCGTCGCCACGCTGATATCTCGGGATCGCCCGATGATCCTGGTGACCGGACATTTCGGAAACTGGGAATTGGCGGGATATTTCTCAGCCGCGATCGGTCTGGCGTTCAACTCGGTGGCCCGGCGGATCGATAATCCCTACATAAGCGACATGATCTTCGGCGTCCGGCAACGGGCCGGCCAGAGAATGATATACAAGCAGGGCGCCGCGGCGCAGATAACCCGAGCGTTCGACGCCGGCGAGGCCGTCTCGATGGTCTGCGACCAGGACGCCGGGGCCAGAGGGCTTTTCGTGGAGTTTTTCGGAAGGCCGGCCAGCACGTTCAAGTCGATAGGACTGATGGCGATGCAGTACGAGGCTCCGATCGCGGTGATATGCTGCCGCAGGCTGCCCGGAGAGTTCAACTTCGAGATATGCAACGAGCGTACGATCGAACCGGACGAATGGTCCGACAGGGACGATCCGCTGCGATGGATCACCCAGGAGTATACAGCCGCCCTGGAAGACGCCGTTCGCCGGCGGCCGGAGCAGTATTTCTGGGTGCATCGCCGCTGGAAGCGAGCCCCGGGACCAAAGAGAAGATCGAGCCCCTGAGGCGCAGCGCCGCAGGGTCGCAAACGGAGAGCAACGCAATGAAGTACGCCTTAGCGGCCGCAATACTGACAGCGATGATCGCCGCCGGATGCGGCGGATCGGGATCCGGGCGGGCCGATGAGCCGGACGAATCGTCGAACAAAGCCCCGACCGGGCAGGCCAAACGCGCCGCCGAGGACATTGTCGTCGGTGAACCCAACAACGATTCGGTCAGGGCTCCGGGCTTCTTCGCGCGCCGCAGTTCAGGCACGCGGAAGAACCTGTCCAAGGGATTCGACGATCTTGATGATCCCGCCGACCCCGGCGTCCCGGCAGTCAAGCCGGTTGAACCTGTCGAGCCGGTCAAGGCCCGTGAGCCGAGATTGGTGAAGCCTGACGCCGAGGTTGAAAGGAGGATCAGGCTGGCGAAACTCTACATTGACAACGCCTCGTCGGCGACGTCGGCGGTCAGATCGAAGTTCCTGCACGACAAGGCCGCGGCTATACTCAAGGAAGTGATCGAAAAGCACCCCCAGGACCCGGCGAGCCCGGAGGCCCGGAAGCTGCTGGCGGAAGTCGAAGGGTCCCGATGATCCGGCGATTCGCCTATGCCGCGGCGAACCTTAGGCCCACGCCGAGATAGCCCTTGCTGGTCATGTCGGCCCGATCGACCCGCACTATAGTCGCCTGGAGGGGTTCTCTTGACGACGCCATCGGCCCGACGCCGGCCATGTTCACGTAGACCGCCTGACCGGTTCTTACCGGCGTGGTGGCTGGAACATACATCAGCATCCCGCTTTCGGAGACGTCAACCGATCGTGCCGGAACCTGACGCCTGGACGGGCCGTGATGGAATTGGAGGCCGGTGGCCATGGGGTATCTCGCGTGTTGCCTTCGCTCGCTGGAAGAAGTCGTATTGTTCATTGCCTGCTCCGTTTGTCAGTCCTGTACATTGTTATCGGACAACCGACTGGGTGGGTTTTCGTAAATTTCAGATTTTGTCCGCGATGTCAGGGATTGCATTTTCCCGAAGTTGACATTATTACATTGCAGCAGGCGCGTCGCCGACGTTCGGCGATGCAATAGACGGCATAGAAAGCGAGTTTTCACCCGTATGACAGCAGGATTGTGGAGTATTTTGTCGAGACGCAACGCACTGATTATTCTTCTGGCGGTTTGGCTTGGGACAGCGCCTGGTCCGGCTTTGGGGCAGGACAACCCGAAGCCCCAGACCGAGACTCTCGGGCAGGCGATTGCGGGCAAAGCCGCGGCGTTTGAGTTGGCGATCGGAAAGGGCGCCCGAATGGGAGTCTCGGTGACGGATCTGGCTTCCGGCCAAACGCTGGCGTCGGTCAGGCCTGACGAGTTGTTCATACCCGCCAGCAACCAGAAGCTCCTGGTCAGCGCCTTTGCGATCCACATGCTGGGGGGAGACTACGAGTTCACCACCGAGCTTTACGTGACGCGAGCCGGAGACCTAGTGGTCTACGGCGACTTCGATCCGACGCTCGGCGACCCGGAGCTGGCCAAGGAGGACGGCAAGAGCATATACGCCGAGATGGACCGCTGGGTCGCGGTTGTCAAGGAGCACTTGGGCGACAAGCCCGCCGGGAGGCTCTTTGTGTCCGGCGGATCGGGCGTCTACCGCCCGACAAGCTGGAAGACCAACCAGAATCACCTGCACTACCAGGCTCCGGCCGCGAAGCTGAACTTCCACAGGAACTGCTTCTCGGCGACCTTCAGGATCGACCAGGGCGTTCCCAAGGCGATAATCACGCCCCAGACCCGGTTCATTTCGATCGTGGGATCGGTTCGACTGGGCGGCAAGCAGGTCTGGTCCATGCGCCCCGGCGAGGGAGACTCCCAACTGGCCCTTCGCGGCACGATAAGGACAGCGTCGCCGTATCCCGTTTACGCCGCGGCCCATCACCCGCCGATGCTGTTCGCACGCACTCTGGCCGAGCGGCTGAACGTCGGCGGAGTTCCGTTCAACGGATTGATCAAGTCGATGGACCTGTCCAGGATAGACCGCAAGGGCGCCAGGCCGATATGCACCACGAGCACGCCTCTGGCCAGGGCGATGAAGCGGGCCAACAAGGATTCGCTGAACATCGCCGCCGAGTGCTTCCTGCTGCGAGGCGGAGACGGCTCCTGGCCCCGAAGCGCCGCGATCATGGAAAAGACGCTGACCAGGGTGTTTGAACTGCCTCCCGATTCGCTGGTCGTCAGCGACGGCAGCGGGCTGTCCCGCAAGAACCGCGTCTCGCCGGCTGCGATGACGAAGCTGCTCAGCGGCATGGCCGGTCTCAAGAGCGCCTCGGTGCTGACCGACTCCCTGGCTCGTGCGGGGATTGACGGCACGCTCAAGAAGCGAATGACAGCCGCCTGCAAGGGGCGCATTATCGGCAAGACCGGATACATCCTCCGGGTCTCCTGCCTCAGCGGATATGTGCTGGACAAGTCGGGCAAGCCTGCGCTGGCGTTCTCCATCATGGCCAACGACATGCCCGGGCGGGTCGCGCCGGCAAAGGCTTTTCAGGACGAAATCTGCGCGATGCTGGTCGCGCAAGTCGACAGCAAGCAGTAACGCTCCTGATTCTGAGTGTCCGACAGGATCACGATCCTAAAACAAACGCCGCTGTCCCTGCTGAGAGCCTTGTACATGTGCCGATGCGATGAGCGGCGCCGGAAAGCAGAATCCCATACCCTTAACATTACTTGTCCTTTCGTTCAGCGACCGGATCTCAAGCGAACGCTCTTGCCCTCGGTTGTATGCAAGTTCACACCCGCATGTTCAGTCCCACTGGCATCATTGGCTGTCAAAAGGCTCCTGTCAAGGATTGGCTATTGCGTCGGGAACGTTCGATCGTTGATCGAAGGGCGCGTTGACTCCGGTCCGGCGCGGCGGGATTCAGATCAGGATTCAGGTGCGATCAGTTTGAGTGTCGGGAAGTAGTTCTTGAATCGTTTGGCATCTCGTGTGATCAGGTCCAGCCCGGCTATCAGGGCATGGGCTCCGATGAAGAAATCCGGTAGGGGAGAGGTTCTTACCCCGCCGCGGCGGCGGTATTTCAGGAAGCACTTGCCGGCCAGAAACGCCGCCTCCCGCGGTATCGGCCGGTACTCGAACACATCTGCGGGCAGGGCGGATTCCAGATCCTCGATTCGGTCAAATCCGATCGACACCTCGGCGTAGATCACGGGGTTGACGATAAGTTCGCCCCGATCGACCGCACCGGCGACCGCGCCAGCCGACCAGCGGCCCCAGCGATCGTCTTCGGTGAATATGTCAAGAAGTACGCACGAGTCGACCATTACCCCCATCACTTCTCTCCCCTGGTAAGGGCCATGATCTCATCGGTGCTCATTGTCGCCGCGGCGCGCCCCCTCATGCGAGCGACCAGTTTGTCGCCGCGACCGACGCCTTCGACCTTCTTGATATAGAGGCGGCCCTTATCTTCAACGAACTCAACCTCACACCCCGGCGCGATTCCGGTCTTTCGGCGCAGCTGAAGCGGAATTGTAACTTGTCCTTTGGTAGTGACTTTCATGAGTAGGGAACTCCAATTGTTATTGGTAATACTCTTACCTGTAAGAATTATACGGTATTCGGCGGCTGAGGGCAAACTGGAATTGAGAATCCAGAGACGTTCTGCATTCATGTCGGGTGTTTTCATATGGCGTGTGATTGGGTATTGTATCGGTGCGGAGTATGGCAGTCGGATTGCTTCTGGAGAGCACGGATGTCCGAAGAACGATCAGCATTGCTGGACGATTGGCCCCAGGGCGGTTTGGGCAAATCTCGGCGCGGCGGCGGGCTGCGCGGGTCATGGATCGCCAGTGTTGTCGCCGTTGGGTTGGTCTTTCTGATCGTTCTGGGAGTCCGGCTTTCTTTCCAGCAGACCGACGGACTGGGCGGATGGTACAAGGTCATTCCTCCTCTGGTGGCGATCGCCACGGCGCTGATTACGGGGAAGCTCTATCTTAGTCTGATCTCCGGGGTGATCTCGGGCGGACTGCTTAGCGGGGCCGGTTCGTATGAGGAGTTTTTTTCCTGGCTTGGCTCCGGGTTTGTGCGGTCCGGCGAGTTCGTTACGCACACCGTCTACACTGGCCAGGGCGACGGGTGGGAGAGGTTCGAAACCGGCAACCTGAAGGTCATGCTCTTCATTGCGCTGCTGATGGCGATCATCAATATCATGATCGTCAGCGGGGGGCTGCAGGGTATCGCCGGCCGGCTGCTGAAGCGGGCCAAGTCCGCTCGATCCACGCGCATGGCGGCGATGATCTCGGGGCTGGTGCTCTTCATCGACGACTACGCCAACGCCCTGATCGTAGGTCCCACGATGCGGCCCCTGACCGATCGTCGGAAGATAAGCCGCGAGAAGCTGGCGTTTCTCGTCGACGCCACGGCGGCTCCGATCGCCGGGATCGCACTGGTCAGCACGTGGGTGGGGTTTGAAGTCAGCCAACTGGACAATCCCGCACTCGGCATCGGGCTGGACGGCTTCGCAGTGCTGCTGAACTCGTTGGGTTTCCGATTCTACTGCTTCGGCATGATCGCGTTTGTGTTCTGGAACTGCTGGACGGGCGCGGATTTCGGCCCGATGGCCTCGGCTGAGCGGCGGGCGCGAGCCGGTAAGATCCTCGCTGACGATGCGGTTCCGATGACGTCCAAATCGATGAACGCCGCCGCTGCGCACGCGAAGGCCCGCATCCGCGCTTCGGTTGCGATAGTTCCCATGCTCGTGCTCCTGGGCGTGTTCCTGGGTCAGTTCTGGCTCGGAGCGCAGGGGCGGGGCGTGCTGGCCCGCGATCCCGCGGCGATTGTGCGGCTGTCGGGCTGGACCGCGGCTATGAAAGGCGTCAGCAGTTCGACGCTGCTGGCCTGGGCGGCGGGGGCGGGATTCTTCACCGCGGTGACTATGGCGCTGGCGGTTTCGCGGATTCCCGTCTTGTCGCTGCTGAAGGCGATCGTCGTTGGGCTGCGAAGCGCCCTTATGCCGCTTACGGTGCTCGTGCTGGCCTGGTCGCTCAAGAATGCGTGCGACGATCTGGAAACGGGTGAGTTTCTCGCCGGCGTGTTGGCCGACTCGATGCCGCCAATACTCTTTCCCGGCCTGGTGTTCGTAACCGCCGCCGGCGTGTCGTTCGCCACGGGAACCAGCTACGGGACAATGTCGATCCTCATACCGACCGCCGTTCCGGTAGCCATGGCGCTGGAGGGCGGCTACGGCCTGATCACGATGATATCGATCGGGGCGATTCTGGACGGGGCGATATTCGGCGATCACTGCTCGCCGATCTCCGACACCACGATCATGAGTTCGATCGGATCCAGTTGCGATCACGTGCACCACGTGCGCACGCAGCTTCCGTATTGTCTGGTCGTCGCCGCCCTGGCGCTGTCTCTGGGCTACCTGCCGGCGGCGCTGGGCGTTTCGCCCTGGATCGGGATAGCCGCCGGGGCCGGGGCATCGGGTCTGCTGCTGGGGCTCGTGTGGGTATTCGGCCGATCTAAGGACTTCCCCGACGGAGCCTGACGGCGAGGGCTACCAGTCGGCCAGTTCGCCGACGATCTCCTCCACGAGGTCCTTGATCGTCACGATCCCCGCGTACTTCCCGCCATCGCCGGTGACGATCGCCATCGGCGCGTTTTCCTCGCGCATCCGGTAAAGCGCCTCGGTGACCGTGATGTCCCCGGCAAGCCGCACCGGGGCGGTCATCACGTCCGACGGTTTGGAGAGCGACTCGTCCAGCAGCACGTCGTATACGTTTATCACTCCGACGATCTCGCAGTCCGCTGAGACGACCGGCAGACGCGAGAAGTTGTGCTGACCGAGAGACACCAGCAGTTCGTCGCGAGAGGCCGCCGGCGCGATCGTCTCGACGCTCTCCATCGGCGTCATGACCTGATCGAGCGTGATTTGTCCGATATGCATGACGCGGTCGGCCATCACTGTCTGATTGTGGGTCAGCACGCCGCTGGCTGCGCTGTCGGCCACTATCGTAAGCAGATACTGCCTGCCCGAGGCCTTCTCGGTCGATTCGCCGGGTATCATCTTCAGGCACAGCGACGCGAACCCGCGCACCAGCGGAGCCAGTCCCAGTGCGTTGAACAGCACGCTTGATATTCGCAGGATCCATATCAGGCGATATACCAGCGTTTCTCCGGCCCGCTGGAATACGTTCTTCGGGACCGATTCGCCCAGGATGAACAGCAGGGGGGTCGCGGTTGCTATTGTGAACCACTCGGTCTGATGCCCCGCCCCGGCCAGCAGGAACATCGCGCTTACGGCGAATGTTGTGACGTATGCGGCGACGTTCGTCCCGATCAGGATGACCGCGAGAGTGTTGTTGGGGTTTTCGAGCATTGTCTTCAGCCGCCCGGCCGCCCGGCGTCCCTTCTCGGCGTGCAGGTCCAGGCGGACCTTGTTGAGCACGTATATCCCCGTCTCCATCCCGCAGTAGACCGCGGTCATCGCCACCCCGGCGGCCGCGGCGAAAAGCCAACCGCCCCAAACCGACATGTCTCCGGCGGCGATGATCATTTCTCGCCCTCCCGCAGTTGGAGTTTGAGCCGTCCGATTCGCCTGCGATGCATCGATTCGACGGTGAACTGCAGATTTCGATAGACCGCGGTGTCTCCGATTTGCGGGATATGCCCCAGCAGCGACGTCACGAACCCGCCGACTGTCGTCACCCGCCTCCTCCGCAGATCGATGTCGAACGCGTCGGCCCATTCGTGGATCGGCAGGCTCCCGTCGATTCTGTAGAGCCCCTGTCCGATCTCATGGACCGCGGGGTCCGGCTCGGATTCGCGCGGGTCGGGCATGTCGCCGACGATCTCTTCGAGGATGTCCTCGAGCGTGACCAGTCCGGCGGTTCCGCCGTATTCGTCGACCACGATCGCCAGTTTCGCCGAACTGGCCCGCAAGCCGACCAGCAGCCGCTCGACGCTGGCGGACTCCGGCGTGAACGTAACCGGCTGTAGGAGTTGGCGGAGCGGTTTGCGGGGCGACATCAGCAGCGTTCGAGCCACCAGGACGCCGACGATGTTGTCGGCGTGCCCGTCGTAGATCGGCAGGCGGGTCAGCCCGGTGTCCTTGAACGTCTGTATGAGCCCGGCTCGCGGCGTGGCTATGTCGCGAGCGATCATGTCGACACGCGGGACCATTATCTCGCACGTCTTGAGGCCGGTGAGCTCGAGGATCTCCTGGAGCATCGCCCCGGCGTCGCGGTCGATGGCTCCGCGGCGAGCCGCCAGCGACAGGACGTCGACCATCTCGGCGATCGATATCTCGCCTCGGCGTTTTCGTCCGGGAGCGATTATTCTGGTAAGCGGATCGATCGCCGCCTGCTGGATCACCCACAGCAGCGGCTGTACGATCCGCTTGAATCCCGCCAGTATCGGCGCGCACAGCAGAGCCCATCGGCGCGTGGCGGCCAGTGCGACTATCTTCGGCGCCACTTCGCCGACCAGAATCAGAACCACAAGCGCCGCAAGCGAACCGACGGGCGCCGACCAGGCCGGCATATTGTTGTCGTCCAGATCGAATACGATCATCGCAGCGATGGCGGTGTAGGCCACGTTTATCAGCAGGTTGCCCAGAAGCAGGGCGTTGAGCAGTTCGCGCGGCTTGAGGGTGAGCGACGCGACGATGCGCCCGGATCGTCCCGATCGCGACAGGCGGTGGAGCTCGCCGGCGGTCAGGCTGAAGAGAGCGGTCTCAGATCCGCTGAAAAACGCCGAGCCCACCAGCAGAACCGTCATGCCTCCGAGCTGCCAGAGATGCGAAATGAAGAACTCGCCCCACATCAGCGATTCGCCTTCGCATGTCGGTAAGCCGTGCAGCCTGAAAGGCTGCGATTCGACAGCCCAGGGCCGAGCGGAGCGCCGCCCTGGGTGCGAACGCACATTATCACCCAAGCCCTGAAAGGGCGCGACTCGCTGTATGATGCGTTGTTGCGCCCTTTCAGGGCTTGGGGCGATAGAGCACCCAATCCCAGGGCGGCGCTTTGGGCCTGGGGCCCTTCGCTGTGCCCTGGGCTGTCGACTCTCAGCCTTTCAGGCTGAAAACCCAGGCAAGGCGGGAGAGACCCTTCTTCATAGGCATATCTTGAGCGATAGGCCGATGCTGATGCGATATGGGATCCGGATGCGGAGCCCCCTCTCGACGGGGTGTATGCGTTTAGTTGTAGGTATGCTGTCGGCATTTGAGCGATGGCTAGATCATGTTCCTGGCCGTCGGGATGATGTTGTCGTGTCCGGGTATTATCACGTCGGCGATTTCGATGATATCCTGCAGGGATTCCAGGGCGCCCTCGGTGTCGACGCAGCCCTGCCAGACCTGTCCGCGAAGGAAATGTTCGGCGGTTATCGCCGCGTCGCCCGCTATGACCACCGTGCTCGTCGGTTCGATCAGCAGGAGTCCCGCCGAGCCGATCGACGCGCCGGGAAGCGGGTACAGATGCACCTGTGGCGTGATCTTCTCGGGCGCCGGCTTGAATCGTCGAACGATCTCGATGTCGGCTTCGATCGCCGCGGCCTGTTCGGCGTCGAGCCGTTCGGCGCTTTCCAGCAGGTCCTGGAGATGGTGCGCGTAAGTCTCCATTTCGGTTTCGCCGCACCACCATTTTGCGCGGCCCAGAGCGTCGAGCCCTCTCCGATGGACGGGGCGGAGCGTCGTGCAGAACACGTCGGTGACGTCGTCAAGCGATCCGCCGGTGCGTTCGTTGAATCTCGCTTCGAGTATCTTGCCCGGCAGCGAGGGGTCCACGAGTATCTTTCGCTCGCCGTCGACCACGAGCGTTGTCGTCGCGTGACCGGTCCGCACTACAGCCGACTCATCCCACAGTCGGTTGCGGCTCAGTGTTCCGATGCTTATTACCGAATATTCTATGGCCATCTGCTTCTTTCGCGGGTTTACTGGAAGTCGATCTTCTCGACGATTCTCCGGGCAGTTTCCTCGACCGCGGCGTCCGGGGCAAGATCAAACCATTGAATACCCTCGAAACGCCTGTGCCAGGTCCGCTGTTTCTTGGCCAGCCGGCGGGTGTTGATCTTGACCTGTTCGATCGCTTCGTCGAGCGTGCATAGGCCCTGGAAGTGCGCGATCAGTTCGGCGTATCCGACCGCCTGCCCCGCCGTGGGGCTCAGAGGCCGCGGTTCGTCCAGCAGCGATCGGACCTCGTCGGCGAGCCCGGCCCGCACCATGCGTTTGACGCGGGCGTTGATCCGACCGCTCTGGTCGCCCTTATCTCGCCGCAGGCCGATGAACGCGCAGTCGTACCGCTTGGCGCCCGAGTCCCACTGCTTCTGCAACTCGGTCAGGCTCTTGCCGCACGACCTGAACACCTCCAGCCCGCGCACGATTCGCCGGGTGTCGTTGGGGTGAATCCTCTGTGCCGACTCCGGATCGACCGCCGCCAGTTCTGCGTGCAGCGGTCCGGGTCCTTCGGACTCGGCGCGGGCGATCAGTTCGGCCCGGATCTCGGGATCGGCCGACGGACCCTCGAACAGCCCCTCCGACAGCGCCTTGATGTAGAGGCTTGTTCCCCCGACGGCCAGGGGAACAGCGCCGTCGGCGCGGATCGATTCGATCGCCCGATCGGCATGCTCCACAAACTGTGCGACCGAAAAGACCTCGCTCGGTTCGACGATGTCGATGCAGTAATGCAGCGTCGCGTCGCGAGCTTCGACCGACGGCTTGGCGGTTCCTATGTCCATCCGCCGATAGACCTTCATCGAATCGACGGAGACTATCTGCCCGCCGACAAGCCCGGCCAGGTGACGCCCCAACGCGCCTTTTCCGCACGCAGTGCATCCGACAATAAAATACAGCTTACCGTTCATGCCGGAATCTGTACGCGGCCATATAAATACTCGGGCGCAAAGTCCGCCCCGTTGGGCCAGCATATGGTGTGCAGTTCAGGGTGAAGGATGAATTGCTTGAAAAAAGCCAGTTCGTTCAACGGCTGAAATATCTCGCCGCTCAATTCGCTGCTTAGATCCACATTGCCTTCAGTTCCATCGGAAAAACGTAGATGAATCGTGAATTCCCGGACGTGATGTGCTTCAATAAGTCTCGGTATCATAACTTACTCCAACGGCGCTATCTTCCGGAGGGGGCGTTTGGCTTCAGCAAGACGCCAGTCCTCCGAGAGCTCATCCTTGTGCAGTTCCATCCATTCCAGCACCGCACGCAGAGCGCGTTTGGGAAAGTCTCCATGAACTACTTCACTATCAATATCAACAGTCACCTCATACTCGCCATAGATGGCGTGAAAATGCGGCGGAGCATGATCGCGATAGTACATGGCGATGACTATTCCCAAAAACCTCGATATTTCGGGCATGTCAATAAGTTATCAAAATGTCGCCGCTGTTTCAAGTCGATGCGATAGGGCTTGTCCGGCGGACTGTTCCGGATACAATCACCACAGTTGTTTTGCGTTGATTCAAAGTGAAAGGGCACTGCTATGCGATTTGGATTATTGCGTGGGATTCCGTCAGTTTTCCTGATTGTCGCCTGTTGCGGCTCGATGATTCACGCCGAACGGCCTGGCGATGAGGGATTCGTCCGGGTTTTCGACGGCAAGACGTTGAACGGGTGGCGGGCCGAGCCGGCTGACGGCATGTCCGACTGGACGGTTGAAGACGGCGTCATCGTCGGGCGGGGAAGCAGGAATCGACTGAACTACCTGGTCTGGAAGGACCGGAAGCTGAGAGATTTCGAATTGCGCCTGAGCTATCGCCTGCCGAAGAAAGGCAACACGGGCGTTGAGATTCGCTGTCGGCGCGACACTACCGGCAAACGCCCGTTCGAGGGGTATCACGCCGACATTGGACACGCCGGCATCGGCCCGCATATTCTCGGGGCGTGGGATTTTCATTTCGCTAAACGCAAGGAATATCCCTGCAAACGCGGTACGCGGCTGGTGATCGGGGCCGATGGCAAGGCGAGTTTCGACAGGATCGACGGAGCGCTGACGAAGGCCGATATCCGCCCGAGACAGTGGAACGACGTTCGCATAATCGCACGCGGAAACAACTTCAAGTTTTTCATCAACGGCAAGCCGGCGGCGGAGTTCACCGACAACGCCGAGACCGGGCGGCTGGACAGCGGGGCGATCGGGCTGCAGATCCACGACAAGGGAATGCAGGTTGAGTTTAGGGATATTCGAATGAAGCGTCTGACGGCGGCGCCGCGGCCGTCGAAACTTACGCCGGTGGGCTTGCGGAAGCAACTGCTGGTCGACGACTATGTCATCGAGTCGAAGCGGAATGTCACGCGCGAGTTGGGCAAGGTCGCCAAGTGCGGGATCGTCATGAAGCCGCACCTGGACACTGATTTTCATCCCTCCTGGAGGAAGCCCGACGGCTCGCGCGTGGCGCTGGATTTCGGATACTACACCAGCGTGATTCGCAACGAAAAGACCGGCAAATTCCAGATGTGGTGCATGGCCTATCGATCCAGCGGAGTCGGATACGCCGAGTCGACCGACGGCGTGCGTTGGACCAGGCCGCTGGTCGGAAAGGACGGAAAGAGCAATATCGTTCACACCAGCCAGGGATTCAGTTGCACCATCGACCCGACGCTGCCCTGGGGGCACGCCGAGAAGTACAAGGGCGCCGCCGACTTCGCCGATCGCGGCTGTCGGGTCGCGATCTGTCATTCGCCCGACGGGATCCGCTGGTCGGACTACAACGACGGCAAGCCGGTCTCCCACCGAGCGGCCGACACGCACAACCAACTGCTGTGGGATCCGATCACGAAGAACTACCGTCTGCTGACCCGCACCGACCTCGGCGGAACTGGCGGGACGAGCGAGAGCCGGTCGACGCGAATCATGGTCCACAGCGCCGGTAACGACATCAAGAAGCATCCGACGGCCTGGAAGACGGTAAAGGACAAGATCTGTGTGGATGATCCCAGGAAGGAAAAGAACCGCTGGGGCAAGCCCCGCCTGCAGTTCAACGGGATGACGATCTGGATCTACCAGGGCGTCTACTTCGGGCTGATGGACGTCTACACGATGGACAAGTCGCACTTCTTCGACGGGTTCGATTACAAGACCCGGCATGACGACGATTACATGGATTTCTACATAGGCGTCAGCCGCGACGGGATCAATTTCGACAAGAGCTGGATATACGCCCGCAAGCCGATCGTGCCGCGCGGGGGCGCGGGGAGCTTCGACAAGGACGGCGTAAAGCCGCCGGCGCAGATCGTCACTTACAAGGACGCACACTGGATCTATTACGGCGGCATGGACGAACGTCACTACAGCAAGGGGCGGCATCTGAACATCGGTCTGGCGAAACTGCGGCTGGACGGCTTTGTCTGCCTGGCCGCGGCGGACAAGCCAGGCACGGTGGTGACAAAACCGTTCAGACTCGAAGGCGATAAGCTGGAGGTCAACGTCGACGCGAAAGCCGGCTCGGTGCGGATCGAACTGCTGGACGAAAGCGGCGGGGCGATACCCGGCTTCCTGCTGACATCCAAAGGCGCCGACAAACTGCGGCTGACGCCGAAATGGGATATGTCAAAACTGAAAGGGAGAACCGTGAGGCTCAGGTTTGGCCTCCAAAACGCCAGGCTGTACGCGTTCGGCTTCAAGTCGAGTTCGTCCGGCTAGAAATCCTCGAGCTCTATAGGCGGCTTGTCCTGGTCTTCTCCGGGTCGGTGCAGTCCGCCCATGCCGAACCATGACGCCATGCGGTAGAGGCTCACGTACAGCGTCGGGACCACCACGAGCGTCAGTATCGTCGCCACGCCCAGTCCGAAGATCACCGCTATCGCCATCGAGGCCCACCACTGGCTCGACTCGCTCCTGGTGGATATCGAAAGCGAGTGGATGTCGAAGCTCCAGCCGGTGGCCATCGGTATCAGCCCGAGTATCGTTGTCCCCGCCGTCAGCAGCACGGGCCTCAGTCGCGTGGCGCCGGCCTGGATCGCCGCGTCGATCACCTCCATCCCGCGCTTCTGGAGCTGGCGGGTGTAGTCCAGCAGCACAATCGCGTTGTTGACCACGACGCCGGCCAGCGATATCACGCCGATTCCGGTCATGATTATTCCAAACGGCATGTTGAAGATCAGCAGCCCGGTAAGCACGCCGATCAGCGACAGTATCACCGTGGTCATGATGATCAGCGGCGCCGACAGCGTGTTGAACTGCATCAGGAGAATGATCACGATCAGCAGCAGGGCTACTGTGAACGCTCTGCCGAGGAATTCCTGGGATTCGACCTGATCGTCCTGCTTGCCGGCGTATCTCAACTCGTAGCCGATCGGCAGCTTCAGCGCCCCGAGCCGCTCTTGCACGTCCCGCATAACCTCGTCTTCGAGGCGCCCTTCAACGCCGCCGCTGAGCGTGATCGCGTGCTTCTGGTTGACGCGGCTTATCGTTCCGAATCCCCCGGCGTAGTCGAACTCGCCCAACGAGCTGAGCGGAACCGGCTCGCCCATGGAGTTCGGAGCGTGCATCGCCAGGAGGTCTTCGACCCTCGAGCGATCCTTCTCCGGCATGCGAATCGTGATGTCGTATTCGTCGTTGAACTGGCGGTACTTGCCGACCTCCGAGCCGAAGACGCCGGCCTTGATGTACTGGCCGATGGTGTTGGTGTCGATCGAGGCCTCCCTGATTCGCGGGCGGTCCGGGAGGAATGGGATTTCCGGGCGTGTGGCCTCGTAGTCGCTGCGCAGATTGACCAGTCCGGGCGCGCCGGCCATCAGTTCGCGGGCTTCTTCGCTGAGCCTTTGCAGTTCCTTGAAATCCTCTCCTATCACTCGCACCTCCACGGGATCTCCGGCGACTGGTCCGGCGGCCTCCTTTTCGAGTTTTATCTCGGCGCCCGGAATGTCGTCCAGCACCTTGCGCATTTCGGCTATCGCCAGGGCGCTGGGCCGCTTGCGGTCCTCGAAATCGTGGAACACGATCGTTATGTTCGCCGTGTGCGGCCCGCCGCTGGCGCCGAAGGCGGCCATTATGCCGCCCGACGATCCGACGGTCGTCGTCACGTGCTTCATGTCCGCGGCGAACGGCTTGATGCGCTCTTCGACGATTCTCGCCAGGCGGTTGGTTTCGCGTACGTTCGTGCCCTGCGGGCAGCGGATGTTGATCATTGCGCGGCGCGGGTCGATGTCGGGGAACAGTTCGATCCCCCGACCGAAGTTGACGTAGCCGGCCATGACGCCGACAAGGACGAGCGTCGCGGCGATCAGCGTTACGGCCCGATGCCGCAGCGTCCAGCCGAGTATCGCCCGATACCCGCCGACGAACGGATGATGTTTGTCGTCTTCTATCTTGCGGACCTTCCCGCCGCTGAGAAGCGAGCATATCGTCGGGCTGATCACCAGCGCCACGAACAGCGAGCAGGTCAGCGTGATTATCAGCGTGATCGGCAGATACTTCATGAAGTCGCCGATCGTGCCGGGCCAGAACAGTATCGGCGAGAACGCCGCCAGGGTAGTCGCTGTCGACGAAATCACCGGCCAGGCCACTTCGCCGGCGCCCTTCATCGCCGCCTCGATCCGCCCGCGCCCCATCTGCTTGTGGCGGTAGATGTTCTCGACGATCACGATCGCGTTGTCGACCAGCATTCCCAACGCCAGGATCAGCCCGAACAGGATCACCATGTTCAGCGTGTAGCCCATCGCCATGATCACCGTGAACGAAAGCAGCATGCTCAGCGGAATCGCCAGCGCCACTATCGAGCTTGTGCGCAGGCCCATGAAGACCATCAGCACCCCGGCGACCAGGACGAGGGCTGAAAACAGATTGTTCTCCAGGTCGCTGATCGAGCTTCGTATCTCGTCGGACTTGTCGAGCGTTATCTTGAAGTCGATTCCGTTGGGGCTTCGCCTGCGGAACTCTTCGAGGATCATCTTGACCCCGTCGGTTATCTCGATGATGTTCGAGCCGATTCGCTTCTGCACGCTCACTGTCAGGCTGGTCTGCCCGTTGAGTCGCGAGTACGTTCCGCGGTCCTTGAACGTGTCCCGCACGACCGCGACGTCGGTCAGGTATACCGGGCGTCCGTCGCGGGTCCCGACCTGGAGATACTGAACCTCCTCGGGCCTGACGAACTGAGCCGGAACGCGGACGTTGAACTTCGTGCCGGGCGTTTCGAGTCCGCCGGCCGATATGTTCACGTTTTCGCTCCGAAGCAGGGAAGCCAGTTCGCCGAGCGACAGGTTGTACGACGCCACCCGGTCCGGATCCATTTCGATGCGGATCTCCCGCTCCAGGTCGCCGGTGATGATCACGTCGAGAATGCCCGGGACGTTGGACTCGATCTCCTCTTCAAGCCGTTCGGCGATGAACTTCAGGCGAACCGGCGACAGATCGCCCGACACGTTGATCATCATGATCGGGAATTCGGCCAGGTTGATCTCGGTTATCACCGGGTCGTCGAAGTCCAGGCTGCTTGTCGGCAGCTCCTTGCGGGCCAGGTCGACCTTGTCCTTTACGTCGCGCTTGGCCTCCTTTTCGTCGATTTCCGGGAGGAACTCGACAACGATCGTCGAGATTCCCTCGGCGCTGGATGAGCGGATCTCCTTGACCCCGTCCAGGCCGGTCAGTTGCTCCTCGATCTTCATCGTAACCGAGGTCTCGATGTCTTCTGGGCTCACGCCGCGGTAGACGGTGGTGATCAGGATGTTGGGGATCTTGATGTCCGGCTCGGCCTCGCGGGGCAGCGCCGAGTAGCAGTAGGCGCCGGCGATCACGATCAGGAACATCAGAACCATCACCGTGGTTCTGTTCTTGATTGCCGCGTTGGAGAGAATCATGGCTGTGCGATTCCTTTCGCCAGTTGAGCGATCGGTTCTATGACCCTGATCTTCTGGCCCGGCCCGACGTAGCGATGTCCGGCGACGATGAGTCTCTCGCCGGCCTTGAGCCCGCTGATCAGGCGCACGTTCTTGCCTTCGATAAACGCCAGGTCGATAACCAGGCCGGTCCGTCGCTGAGCCTTGTCGCCTTCAACTACATACGCGGCGTATTTCGAGCCTCCGTCTTCCTGGGGCAGGGGGATCACCGAATCCATGGGGATCATTATCGCGTTCTTCAACTCGCGGCGCTTCAGGCGGAGCTTTACGATCTGTCCGCTGAAGAATTCGCCGGCGGAGTTGTCGACCTTGACCTCCACCATCGTTGTCAGAGCACGCTGGTGGGCGAGTTTGCTGATGAATGTTATGTTCGCCTCGAGCGTGCGGGCCTGGCGCTGGTAGGTGTACAGCACCGTCGCCGGGTCGCCGAGCTTCAGGAAATGTATGTCTCGCTCCGGTACGTGTGCGGTGATCTTGACGGTGTCGGCGTCGACGATCTCGGCTACCACCTTGCCGGGCTGGACGTAGTCGCCTTTTTCGACGTGCCTCTGGTTCAGCACTCCGTCAATCGGCGGGTGAATCCGCGTTCGATCGAGAAGGGCCTGGGCCTCGTCGAGGGCGGCCTGGGAGGCGTTGGCCTTCTGCCTGCTGCGCTCGAGTTCGGCCTCGGTGGCGGTTCTGCTGGCCCTGAATTTCTCCAGGCGCTGGTAGTCTAGCCTGTCGGTGTCGTACTGGGCCTTGGCGGCCTTGAGACGGGCGGTCAGCAGATCGGTGTTCAGCCTGATGATCGGCTTGCTTTCAGGTCCCGCTTTGACGCGCGTGCCTTCTTTGCAGAGAATCTCCTCAATTCGCCCGTCGACCTCGGCGGCGACATGCACCACGCGGTTCGGTTCGACCTTTGCGTGCAGATCGAACGAGTCGGACTTTGACGCCAGCGGCGCGATCGCCATCACCGATACATTCACCGGCGGACGTTCTTTCTCGACGGGCTTTTCCTTGGGCTTGCACCCGACCGCCATCGCCAGGGTCACGAGCCCGACTGTTATTAAGTATGGAATTGAGCGATTCATTCGATGTTCTCCTGCGGCAGCGGGGCGGACAAGCCCGTGAACATTATCTGCTTCATCGTTTCAAGAGCGTTGCGATCGAACTCGGCTCCGAAGTTCATGATCGTGTAGAGTGTGATCCCGTCGGTCGACGCCAGGATCGCCATAGAGGCCGCCGGTATGTTGATGTCGCCGCGGAACTCGCCCGAAGCGACGCCTTCGGTGATGATCGCGGAAATCCGAGAGTGCCAGCGGCTGTACAGTTGCTGGAATATGCCGGCGATCTCGCCTTGGCGATCGTCGCGTGCGGCGTTGGCCCAGAACTCCAGCACCAGCCCGCCGACTCGCCTGTAATGCGCCAGGCGGCTGAACCAGAAGTCAACGTACAGCGACAGCTTCTTGGCGGCCCCGACCGACTGGGTCAGCAGATTCTCGGTAGTCTGCTCATCTTCGCCCAGGGCGGTGGTGAACACCTGTACGAACAGGCTGTGCTTCGATGGGAAGTAATTGTACAGGCTGCCCTTAGCTACGCCGGCTTCGGCCGCCACGGCGTCCATGGTAGTCGCGGCGTACCCATTTGCGTCGAAGACCCGTGACGCGGCGATTATGATATCGCTGCGTTTGCGGGCGGTTTTCTCTTTCTGGTCCATGTCAGGCTCCCGAATCAGGCGTCTGAATCCGGCTTGTCCGGCTGTTAATAATCTATTGACACTGGGTTTAAGGTTATTGCCAACCGGTGTGGTTCATCTGTCTTCCGCTGGTGACTGACCGGTCAGTCAGTTTCATTGTAGCATGTTTCCTGGGAGAAGCCAGCGTTTTTCGCGTTTTGTCTCGCTTCTTTTGTGCCGTCTCGACCGTTCGACAGTGAGCGTTGCCGCTATCGCATTTGCGTGCGCCGGCGGGGGGGGATATGATATCGCCATGAAGCCCCGACCCAATAAGCCCAAGCTAGTCCTCCAGCCGACAACCCTGTGGGACTATCCGTCTCAGCATTACGGCAGGGAGTCCCAGGGCGATCAGAACTACAAGGGCGCCACGCCGAGCTACATCATCTGGAACCTCCTGCAGCGGTACACCAGGAAACGCGATCTGGTCGTCGACCCGATGGCCGGCAGCGGCACAACGCTCGACGTCGCCCGCGACCTGGGCCGAAAGGCCCTGGCCTACGATCTCGGCCCGACGCGCAAGGACATCTTCCGCGCCGATGCCCGCAAGCTGCCGCTGGAGGACGCCAAGGCGGGGTTCGTATTCATCGATCCGCCGTACTCGACGCACATCCAATACACCGACGACCCGCGATGCATCGGCAAGCTGTCGGCCGCCGGGAGGGAGTACTACGACGCGATGGACCAGGTGATCGCCGAGATTCACCGCATACTCAAGCCGGGCAAGCACATGGGCCTGTACGTCAGCGATTCGTACGTAAAGGGCAAGGGCTTCCACCCGCTTGGCTTCGAACTGTTCGCCCTGATGCGAAAGCGATTCACGCCGATCGACATCATCGCCGTCACGCGGCACAACAAGACGCTGGAGATGGGCAATTACCGGGCGGCCGCCGAGGAGGGCAACTTCTTCCTCCGCGGATTCAACTACCTGTTCATCATGCAGAAACCAGCGGACGCCGCACAGAAGCGCCCACCCAAACAGCAATCCAGGCGTCCGGACCGCAGACAGAAACGCCAATCCGGTCGCCGCAAGTCTGTTTAATAGCGGCAGGGCGGTACGCCCGCCTAATCGCGACGAAGTCGCGACGCCGTCAGGTGTTTGCAGTTTGCCGTTAGGCATCGCTTTGTGCGTCGAGCGACTACGGAACAGCAAGAGGCGAAATAACGAACGGCTTCGCGACTCCGTCGCGATGAGGCGGGCGCGTGAGCCCTGCCGCTAAGAACCCAACGACCACCGCCGGCTACGCCCAGTCTCCCCTCGGTTTCGGATCGATCAGTGCGTCGGCTTCGGGGGCGCCTTTTACCTTCATCGCCTTACCGTCCCACTCGATGTTCTTCTGCATTCGCAGGGCCACGACGCCGGCGCAGCCGATCTCAGTTACGTGAGCCCCGAACTCGAACGGCGAGTATGTCTTGCCCTTGCCCCTGCAGGCGTCGAGCCATTCCTCAACCAACCCGCTCGTCCGCGGCAGGGTCAGCGGCACATCCCTGGCCGCCGGATGCTTGAATCCGCCCAGGAACTTCTTGTCGTCCTTCATCTTCAGGTAGCATTGGTTGTTCCACAGCCCGGCCCGGATCGTTCCCTTGTCGCCTATCACCAGCGCCCCGGTTCGCCCCGGTCCGTTGAAGGTCTCCTTCATTCCCGCCATTGCTTCCTGCGGGGGCATGTCGCCGCCGGTGTAGAAGTTGATCGTAACCGGCCCGCGATTGCCCTTGGCGGGGAAACGGAACTTGACGGTGCACGACTCGGCGAAGCTCTCCTTGCCGAGCCCCTTGCCGGAAATCTCGATCCGCTCGGGATGCTCGAGCCCCAGAGCCCTTACCGGCATCGAAAACGAGTGGCAGCAGAAGTCGGCGATCGACCCGCCGCCGAAGTCGTACCAGCCGCGCCATTTTCCGGGGTGATAGACACCCTGCTTGTACGGACGCATCGGGGACGGTCCGATCCAGAAGTCCCAGTCCAGTCCGCCGGGGATCTTGTCTTCGCCGGCGGGTCGGTCCACGCCGCTGGGCCAGCCGTGCTTCGGATGCCAGATGTGGACTTCCCTGATCTGTCCGCACACGCCGGCCTGGATCAGTTCCACGCTCCGGCGGAAGTTCGTTGACGCGCTGCCCTGGTTGCCGGTCTGCGTGACGACCTTGCACTTGCGCGCCAGGGCGCCCAGCGCCCGGGCCTCGGCAACGGTATGCGTCAGCGGCTTCTCGCAGAACACGTGCTTGCCGGCCTGCATCGCCGCGGCGCATATCCTCGAGTGCCAGTGGTCCGGCGTGCCGACGACAACCGCGTCGAACGCCTTGGCGTCGTCCATCAGCTTGCGGTAGTCGGCGTATGTCCCGGCGTTCTTCCGTCCGAGTCGTGTCGCGTCGACGTCGCATACCGCCACTATGTTCTGCTTTCGCGCGTCGAGGTTGGCCACGAGGCGTCCCATTCGACCGCCCATTCCCACGCAGGCGACATTCAGCTTGTTGCTCGGCGCGTCGGCTCCGAACACCGACGACGGAACCAGCGTCGGCAGGGCCGCCGCAGCGATCGCCGCGGTGGAGGTCCCGGCGAGAAAAGAGCGGCGAGTCAGTTTCTTGTCAGTCATTGCTTTAATCCTTTCGATTGCTGCAGACCTCAATAGTACATGATATTTTGCGCTTTCAAAATCAATAATATTGAGTGAAGATCGCAATTCGAAATTCCAGGAGCGACGAAATGAAGCAAGCGGCCGCTATTGTAACAGCCATATTCGCGTTCTGCGGCGTCAGTTCGGTCTCGGCGGCGGGCAAGAAAGCCCCCGTTGCCGCCAGGCCGGCGATTGTCGTCGCCGAGGGCGAACGGTTCACGCCGAGCGACGCCAAAGGCTGGAAGGTCACTCACCAGGAGCAGAGCTACGGAAGCCATATCTACGGCGGGATGTGGACCACCTTCGGCGGGCTGCTGGGCGCCCCGGCCGACAGCGAAGGGTCCGTCGCCAGACAGACGATCCTTATCCCGAAAGGCGGCTCCTTCAGGGTCTGGAGCAAGTACCAGGCGCCTCCCTATTTCAACTCCGAAAACTACGTGAGCTGGGGCTACGCAGACACGTTCCGGGCGATATTCGAGTCGATCCACGACACCGCGGCGGTCGAGGAGTTTCTTGTCGATTCGACCCGCCGTCCGGCGCGGGCGGCGATCATCACCGGCAAGGCGACCGACATCAACGAGGACAACGCACGGGTCGACCCCAAGCTCGATCCGTTCGCCGCACGCTGCGCAAACGCACCGGCGAAGCTGCCTCAGAACATCTGCCGCAAGGATCAGCAGGCGTTGTATCTGGCGCTTCGACACGCCCAGGTGCGAGTCGATCTGATCACCGAAGACGACATCATGGAAGGCGACGCCCTGAGGGGATACGATGTAGTATATTTCGCCGGCGAGTGGATCAACGACAAGGCCGTCGGCAAGCTCGACGCCTGGGTCAAGTCCGGAGGCGTGCTGCAGGCCTCCTCGGGACTCGGGGTCCGCAATCAGTTCGACGAGTCCGATACGGCGATGCTTAAGCTGCTCGGACTGGCGAAGGTCGATACGAAAAAGACGCTCTATCACGTGCGTCCGATTATCGAACTGCCGCTGGCCCGCCCGGCCGGTCGAATCAAAATGGACTCCCTCACGATCGACGCGATCGGCATGATTCAGAGAATCACGCCGGCGTCGGCGCAAGTACTGGCCAAGTGGAGCCGCGGCGCAGCGGCGGTGACCGTGAGGAAATACGGCAAAGGCAGGGCGTTCGCCGTCGGAACGCTTGCGGGGCTGACGTATCTGAAAACGGGTCTGCGCGTCGCGCCGGCATCTCGCGGCGGGGCGGCGCACATCTACAATCCCGCAGGTTTCAGCACGGCGTCCTGGAAGCTGGCGCGCCTCGGGCTTGACGCCGCCGACATCAAGCGCCAGGCGTCCTGCGACAATCCGCACGTCGAAGCGCTCGTTCGCGACAACAAAGCCGGCACGCTGCTCACGCTGGTTAACTGGACCAACGAGCCGAAGGCGACGGTCAAAGTCGCTCTCCGGCTGGCGCATGAGCCGAAGGCCGTGAAATCGATCAGCCGGGGCGAAACCGTGAAGTTCGATTACCGCGACGGTATCCTGTATGCGGAACTGACGATCGCCGAAGCTGATTTCGTGACTATTCGCAGGTAGCGACTCCAACGGAAAGAAACACGATGACAAGACTCGCCTGTTCGTTCGCCGCTCTGGCGATGCTGCTTACCGGATGCGCCGCGGCGCCGGAAGCGGTCTTCACCGACGGCGACAAGACGTGGACCTATCGCGCCGACACGATCAACGGCTGGCGCGTCTACCTTGAGAAATCACTGGTCGGACAGGACAAGCTCGTCAACGATCTGTACAGGGAGCTGCGGATAAGCCTGGACAATATCGAGGCCGGCGTGCCCGCCGGGCCGGTCAAGCTGCTCAAGGACGTGCCGATCTGGATCAGCAACGAGCCCCACTACCCGTTCCGCCCGCGAGAAAAGGGCGTTATCCCGTTCCACCGCAGCCCCCAGTGGCTGCGCGCCCGCGGGCTTAATCCGCACATGGCGCCCGGCGTGCACGTCATCAATCCCGCCGCGGTCCTGTACGAGCACAAGATGTTCGAGTGGGGCCCGCAGACGATCCTGCACGAACTGGCCCACGCATATCACAATCTGCACCTCGGGCTCGACAACGCCGAGGTGCTCGAGGCATACCGGGCGGCGATCGCAAAAGGGCTCTACCTCAATGTCCCGGACCGGACCTATCCCGACAGGAAGGTCAAGGCGTACGCCGCGACCAATCACGAGGAGTACTTCGCCGAGATCACCGAAGCCTACTTCGGCCCCAACGACTGGTATCCGAATGATCGCGCCGAGCTGAAAAGCTACGATCCGGCGGGCTATCGGATGATCGAAAGCGTCTGGGGGGTGTGCCCGGACGATGGGATAAAGAAACGCTGAGTCGGCTTGCCGCGCGGAAACGGACGACCGCGCAAACAGGAATGGTCCACGTGGAACATTCCTGCGGCCCAAACGGCAAGGTCTACAGCAGCTTCCCAACTGCTTCTCAGCTACAGCCTGACCAACATCCGGGCCGCGGGCCTCAAACCGTCCGACGTACGCCGATGGGCCGACGACCTGTGGGTCTTCCCCTACTACGTCGACCGGAAATTCGTTCCCTACGACGCCCGCAAAGACGGCCCGGCCTCGACGGCCTGGCCCGACCTGTCAGTCAGATCGGACTCAAGCGACACAATTCCGCCGTCCGGCATGATCTCAGCGACCGCAGGAACAATGTGGGTCGCCCTGGCGACCGCCGGCGGGGCGGCGGCCGCCGCCCTGGCCGCCAAACGCAGCCGGAAGGGCTTGTGAGCTATGTGGTGATCTCCCGGGGCATGGCTGTCGGGCTTCTGGGGCCTGTGATTGCATCAGGCGTGATAGGGGCTGGTTCTTGAATGCCGTATTCATGTCAGTCTCGGGCCAAATCCCTGACCTTTGCCTGCATCTGGATGTTGTGATGTAAGGCCCGGCGGGCCGGTGCGATAGTAGCCGGGCCCGGGAGGGCCCGGACTTAAGTTCTTATATGGGCGAGCCCCGACGGGGCGGCAGAAGGCCAGTGCGCGTATATGGAGTTTCTGTCGCCCCGTCGGGGCTCTGTTCCAAGGAGAGCCGGGATCCGGGCCCTCCCGGACCCGGCTACTATCGCACCGGGCCGCCGGCCCTCGAGGCAAGCCTTAAAACGTAGATAAGACTGATGGCTCACGCCAGAGGCTGACATGACAAATGGCGATCTACAGCCGCCCCCGTAGTTGACACGACCGGTCGTAGCGCGGGATACTTACCGTGTCGCCAGGCGGTCCGATTAGACAGCATAACCAGCGGATGCACCAAACCCCCACGGCGCTGGTGATCCTCAATGCTGTCCCGCAGACGTTGCAGCGTGCCAAATGTGGAATCCGTAGGCTGCCCTGACCCCGCAAACAGGTCCGCCTGGTCACAACAGCCTCGGTCATCAAGGCGAAAGGATGGCGATATGCGTAAGACGGCTCCCGTGTGCTGCTTGATTCTGGTGATGATCCTGTCGGCTGCCGGCGCTTCGGCGGCTTCCGGCGCCCGCGGGCAGTTTCAGGAGCTCTGGACGCATTCGGCTCCGCATTCGGCGGTTGTATACTGGCGGATGAAGAGTATCGCCGATCAGGCTTTCAGTTGCGTCGAGTATGGTCCCACCGCCCAATACGGCCTGAAGACGCAGACCACCACCGACCCGCGATGGGCCCATCTCCATCGCATCGTCGGTCTCAAACCGGGCGTTAAGATCCACTACCGTCCCGTGCTGATCAGCAAGGGCGGGAAGATACTCGGACCTCCCGGAACGCTCACCACGCCCAGCATCGAGGGATGGACCCCTATACCGGGCCGACTCGCCGGGCCGCCGTACGTAATCGACAAAGCCGGGAAGTATCTTCTCACGGAAGACATCGCGGCGCCCGGCTCGGCTATTACGATCGCCGCGGCGGATGTCGTTTTGGATCTGGACGGCCGGACCGTACGCTTCGGAACTAAAGCGGGCAAACAGGCCGCAGGTATTCAGATCCGCGCCAAGGGCTCGGTGATCGTTCGCAACGGGGTGATGGTCCAGGGCGACCGATCGGCGGATTACTCAGCCGCCGTCGAATCTCGATGGCGGGCTTTCCCGCGCGACATATACGCCATGACGGTGACGGTTCACCGACCCAACGGGTATCCGGTGAAGTTCCTGGGCGGATCGTCCGGGGTGAAGGTGCACCACAATCTGCTGACCAGCAGAGTCGCCAAAATCGAAAGCCGCCACTACCCCGGAAACGATCTTATCCGCGTGGACCTCGACAAGAGCGACGACTCGGCCTGCCGCATCTACGACAACATCCTGACAGGCGGGTGTCATCGCGGAATTACGGTGACCGGAGAATCGAGCGGATCGAAAATCTCCGGAAACGATATCCGTCATCGGGCGATGTACGTCAACGGATATGCGATCAACCTGCACGCCCCGGGAATCGAGGCTTACGGGAACCGGATCACCTCCACCGGCCGCGGGATGCACCTTACCCGCCCCAAGCTCATCGTCCGGGACAATCATCTCGATCTTCAAGGCCGTCCCACACTCGACGACACGCCGGCAAAGAGCCCGTTCAGGAAGATCATGGTCGAACTGCACGGGATAAAACTCGAAGGCGCCAAGGTCAGCGGGGCGAAGATTCACCGCAACTTCGTTCGCATTCGGCAACTCGCCCCGACCGGCGGCGTGCGATACGTTCCGGCCACTCCGTTGAACGTCGCGTGCTACGATCCGGCGGCGATGAACGAGATATACGACAACGATATCGTCGCGCTGACGTACTGTCGCTCCGAGCGGATCGGGGGATACGGTGATTCGGGGCAGTGGGCCTCGGCGATCCATCTGGTGGGCATGACCCGCCGCAAAGCACCCCGCGGGAAGTACAGCGCTTACATACACAACAACCGTTTCGCAACCAATCACCTGTTCGTGTCGGCGTCGAGCCCGGTCACCCAGACGGTGCGCATCGAAAAAAACAGCTTCGTCCTGGTCAAGGTCCCCGCGACAGTGCCGACGAAGACCCGCCTGCGAAAGCTCGGCCCGCTGAAGCGACTCGTCGAGGCGGGAGGCAACACCTGGGGTCGCAGCGCGACTAGACGCTGAGAATGATTGTTCATGTCAAGAGAATCGCTTAGTGTCCAGTCGCGCTGAGACCCCATACATACATGATTCAATTGAGATGAGAATCCAAAGGAAAGGTCAGGCACATGGCG